>Ga0307380_10003493_pt1 | contig 21669 bp, 16 predicted proteins | sample UN3MG_FD_202239 | JGI IMG/M metagenome (GOLD analysis project Ga0307380, IMG submission 202239) | Soil microbial communities from Risofladan, Vaasa, Finland - UN-3 | ecosystem: Environmental > Terrestrial > Soil > Coastal area > Acid sulfate soil | place: Finland: Risofladan, Vaasa | collected... | reverse complement strand
CTGCATCTAAAATCATAGATGACAGCCTGCCTCCCTGTACTTTGAATAGCTGTTTCTGCCAAATAAAGGAGATTCATTACCTCGTTAATATCTTGTCCAGAAATAGCATAAATATGACCAGATTTAAAAGTCTTTGCTATATCCAAAAATTCGCTGATGGTCATAGTTTGGTCCATTAAGAACTGGAAACCATAGTTCCAGTGTTTGTAAGCCGAATGTCATTAAACGATTCGTATTCTGACTTTCCATATTGGAAATAAACGTTTCCATCCTCGTCTAATTTAGCAACACGTCCTCTTCCAACTACACCGTACACAGGATCATTGACGAAATATTTTTCAACTATCACAAGATTTTCGTTTTCATCGATTTGAACATCAGATCCATATGTGCCATCTGAAGTGGGTTGTTCATAAACAACTCTTTGGGAAGATTTTTCAATTATCTTTACTCTCCCACGATATTTTTTGAGAATATCTTGTTCTGCCGTTATAGTTGTAACGGTGTCGTCAGTGGAAGTATTATTTGTGGGAGTGGTAGTAGCTGGCTGGTTGGAGTCACTTACTATTCCGCATACGGCTACGTATTGCTCGTTCATTTCTACCGCAGACCCAAGTGTTGAGATTGAGAAGTCAACTGAATTATCCGAATAAACAACTTCAGCAGTGTCAGGGATAACCTCTATAACCGAAGTTATATCTGAAACAGGGGTTCCTGTTGTAGGGTCATTCCCCTGACTAGTTACTAAAGGTTTGGCATTCGATATAATCCAGTTCCCAGAAGCTGTAATGTTAATTGAAATTGGCCTATAAATCCCAACTAGATATTGGATATCTCCAAGGAAAATGGGTAACCCACGTGGCGTTGTCAAAGCAGCATAATTGGTGCTGGATTTGTCTACCTTGTCTTTTACGGCTCCCGGCTGGATATCTAAATAAATCCTAGTATCACTGTAATTATTATTCTCTATGTAGTTGTTAATGGCCCCTGCGTGAGATTGTGAAAGCTGAATAACTGTTACATTTCCTGATTGGACGCCAGCCGAAGCACCTTGTACAAAGACAACCTTGTCCAAGGAATTAGAAAGAGTAACAGAAATGCCGGTTCCTCTAACTGTTATCTTTGAAAGATCCATATCGGCATAAGTTACATTTGTTGACCATGCAATATAGAGGAATTCATTCCTTTCATTGTAAGAACACTGAATGGGATAGAGACTGGTAACATTTCTTACATTGTTACTCACAAGGCATCTTAAAATGTTTCCGTTTTCATCAAAAAGAATAACCCTGTCGTTCAGTGTATCTGTAATTAGATAATTTCTGTCTTGTGTTCTTTGTGCGTGGAGTGCTCCATCAATCCCAGTCTGCCTTGAGAGAACAGTTTGCCTTATAGCTTGCATGGGCGAAATAAATAATTGATCCCCACTAATACCCAATACTGGTGTTCCAAAACGATCTACTTGTTGGACACTATTCGATATGCCATAAGTCCAATCCCCAACGTCCACTCTGCCTTTGATCAAAACTTTACCGGCAGCAGTACCACCATTGGGGTCAACAGATGAAACTACGACATTCTTTAGTGTTGTTGCTCTGGAGAATTCTTCTGTGGTGTCAATCGTTAAACCTGTTTGTTGACTACTTGTAATAAAAGAGACAGTAATTGAACGAACTACAGGGGATTGGGTAACAGTTGAATCCGCATTTAAAGCTATTTCAAGTTCCATACAGATGTTGTCTGCGACATCAGGGTTGTCTCCTGAATTAGTTATATAGGCAGAAAACGGAATTGAATTACTTTGGTCCATTTGGCTAAAATCAGCAGCCGTTCTAGCCCTAGCCTTGATAGTTCCACTATTCTCTTCGCCATCCCAACTGATAGCCGCCCATTGACTCTTTTGTGGAGTTTGAAGCCTAAATCTGATAAAGCCATCAGGATAATAATAGAGAGTATTTTGTAACCTAATAGCATCTATATTAACAACACAAGAAGATAGATTCCATCCCAAAGAAGTATCCGTGTAAATTCTCAAGCCCAGTACTTTGTCTCTTGTAATAGAAGTAATGTCTTTGACAAATCTCTTAAATCCAGTAGTTGTTTCGTTAGTATTCAAAAGGATAATAGGATCATTCAAAATAGTATAGTTACCACCAGAGTCTTTGGGTCCAAGCATATCTATTCTGATTTCTCCATGCTCTTCGCTGAGAGATTCAATATAGATTTCAAAAATATTATAAAGACTCCAATCTTGCTGCTGGTCAAATATTCTTGTCACTTGAACTCTGAAATCCTGATCCATAATTAATTTTGCACTATATGGACCATCAACTTTTTTAGTGTCATCACTAACAAACTTGTCTGTGCTCGTATTTCCTGAGGCTATTACTTCAAATTTCCAGTTTGGATATTCAGTGCTATTGGAGAAAACGTTGTCAAAACCATCTATTTCTAATTGTGTAAAAGGTCTAGATATTCGGAAGAAATCACCATTAGGATCATTTTGAGGGATGTCAATCCTGAGTTTAGCAAAAGAATTACTAAAATCTTGGAAAGTTTTATATGTAATATAATGAAGCTGACCTGATAAAGCAGGAACACCTTTGATAGAATGCTCGTATCTATCAACCACTGCTGTTGTATTGAGATAATCAATAAAAGAATCAGGAGTTATTCCCGGAACCATAACTAACATATTTGTAGTCTGTTGATCTACTTCATTCCAAATATGCTTCATGGCCATATACAGTTGTAGTAGATTAATTGTAGATAACTCACCAAGCAATCTTACATTCGGGTTACTCAGATTCCTAACAAAAGAGTCCAATTGACCATGGGTGAGTATCCCACTATGGAGAAGATCACTATGTTCTAAAACAGGTAGCCTTGATGAAGGTATTCTACCTGAAACTATCTTCGAAGCATCGATCCCTTCAATCCGGTAGCCCGGAAGTTGGTTCATTACTTCAGAGGAAAGGTCTATTTTAGATGGGTTCTCGTTGCCGCCTTTGTGTTTGTGTTGATTAATCAATGTTTTGATCTGCTCAATAAAACTAATGTCATTTCTGAGCGTCATGTCAATGATTTCAACAGCCGTATCAGAGGTAGTCACAGAACCCAAGAAAACTAATCGACTACTCGTCAAAGGAGAAGTACTGGTTGTGAAATTAACAATTCTGTTGTATCTTGTTTCTTCTAATGCAGCGGCATAAATATAGTTCGTAGCGTTTGGGGTTAAATTTACACTGGCTGGAGTTTGAGTGGCTGCTGACATGTAAAATACATGTCCCCTACCGGGATTGATCGAAACTGCTAATCCCCCAGCTTTCGTTATTTGCCAGCCCTCAATAATCCCGTTTCCAAAAATCTGGAATAGACCTAAAAGCTGACGGTCTATAGTTAGGAAGCGACGGCTATCTTCCAAGGCGTTGATTGATTCTCCAGCATCGGCTGAATAAAGTCTGTAATTCTCGGTGAATCTCATTTTATTCCTCTTATGGGGCTGCTACCGAGATATCGTCCATAGTGTTTTCTCCAACAATATGATACCGATATCCCAAGTCATTAGCGGCTCTTCTAACCCGAACTGGTTCACTCATTAGATAACGACCGTCAACATTGCCGTTTGTAAAACCCATTATACTATTAACTGAATTATCAACAGTATGTTGAATTTGTCTTTGGAGAGTATCTCTCACTTGTCTGGGATGCACTGCCCATAATGGACGGTGAGGAGAATTAGTTTCAGAAGTTATAGTTGACATCATTTATTCCTTAAGAAGTACTGCTGTTGCCTGCGTTCGTATCAGGAGTAGCCGGTGAATTATTGCTTTCCTTTGGCGTTATGGCCGGAGTCTGGCTCTTGCCACTTACAAATATCCATTCGCCCTCCATGGATTGCCAATAATTATTTTCTGTGGCATCTATTCTACTGTTTATATTCAAAATTCTTACGGGCTGACCATTTACAGTTACAATTTTTAGTGGAGATAATTGTGGATGACCATAGATTTCAAAAGATGAAGTATACGGTGGTATATAAACCCTTTTCATATAAGTATTTAGGTATTTTCCTAGACCATCTATACTTCCTATTGCCGCATCTCTTATAACTAAAGGTTTTTCATATCCTAGATATCCTTCAGCATTTGGATCTTCAATACCCTCACGGTAGACATCTTGCATTACATAAATAATGCTAGGATCTCGTTTGTCCACAGTTACAACAGAAAGACCATTGAAGGTATCCTTAATTGTTCTGGTAAATTTAAATCTATTCCAAATCATATTGAAAGGATCGCTAGTATCATTTGTTGTGAATTTTGCAGCAAGAGTATATTGGGCATCTCCCAAGGCACCGGCTGGCATTGTTGATATATGGAAATTCCCATATTCGTCAAAAAAGATACTTTTGAAATCGATCTTAGCTAAACTGAGAATACTCTCTTTTAAGGCCTCTCCATCTTTAAACCTGAATTTGGGTTCATCGAACGGATTTAAAAACGGCAAACCATAATCATTTGTCAAGTTAGCTTCTTTGACCGGTTTGTCGTCAATGTAGATCATATTTTCGCTCATACCAGTCATCTTAACAATATCAGCTACGGCAAGACTTAGCTTCATACCATCATAAGTTGGAGAAAGCCTTATCTTCATAGCTTGAAGAACACTCATAAAATCTTCAATTTTAAATACAACAAATTCTCGTCCCGCTTCTTGATCAACTTCAGCGTTAACAGTAAGGCCAATAAATATTCTTTTCTTCGCTTGCTCGGGTCGTTTACACGGAACCCATCCGGCATCAATAGTCAAATAGACGGTTCTATTCTGATATTGTTTGTAATCCCTTTTAGAGATATTGGGATAATTAAGGATTTTGATAGTGCCTGTTTGGGTAATTTCATTGTACGAAGCTGCGTTCCAAGACAAATCTATACTAGCAACATCACAACTAATATCCAATCCGTCCTGTTCAACATGCTCAGAATCATTAGGAGCAGCCATTCTAAGCATCCAAATATAAGGACTCTTTCCATCGACAACTTTGTATCCACTTGGTTGATTAACATCACTTGAAGTTAAATTTACTTGAGCTTTGAAGAATTTCTCTTGATCTCTAGAGTCTTCTTTGTCTCCACTGGGAGTATTTGTTATCGGGTTTCCCTCTTCGTCTGTTTCAATGAGTTCTATTTCTACTTTTCTTTCTAGACTTTGTGGGGCATAGGCAATATCTCCGGCTTGATATTCTATAACAGTTTGGACATCTTTCTCATCACTTTCCCCTTCTGTTAATTTCTCGGCATCAATCATGTAAATCTTTCCACCATCTGCATCTGGTGGGTTTTCTTCTTGGGGAGCAGTTGAATCATTTTTGTTGTAACTTCTATTTTGCTCTATCTCGCCCTTCCCTTTAAGAGCACAGGTAATTTCGGGAGTAACATAAGGTTTAACCCTAAACACACGCTGAGACGTGAGGAAAGATCCTTCTTTTTCATATGTCAAAGGCCTAAAAGAGAAAGATGCATTAATATTGCTTCCATAAACTACAATAGGGCTCTCTTCAATAATAAAAGGCTGGACCATGCTGGAAATCAAGAACCATGGGTTATCAAAGAACTGGTTGCTTCTAAGAATAAAAGATCCAGCCACTGGCTCTATGCTTACATTAAAGTATTTGTTGTTTGGGTCAAAAATCTTCTGAGGGTTGAATCCTTCGAAAGCAGATACTAGAATAGCGTCATTTCCGTCAATAAAGAAGCAAGCAGGCAATTTATCTGATGCGAAAACGAAAAGGTACCTCTGCTGTACCCCAATTTCAAAAGCCAAATATACACTGCTGTAAAGATCATAATCTTGTAATGGCTTTTCATCTTTATTTTTGAAGTTATATTTATGAATAGTGGGCTTTCCATTGTCCTTTTTTGTGTCGATTACTACAGATTCTCTTCCGTGGAAATAGTAAGTAATTTCAAACCCTTGATTTAGTGCAATAGCACTGTTCTTAATGAGAGCCCAATGTACTGGGCTTTCTTTATTGGGAGGGTTACGTTTCATGAAGGGAGCCAACATTTGAACTCCCTTAGCTGCTCCGGGTCTTTGGAGAAGGCTGTACGACCATTCTGCTGAATTATCTACTTCCGTTGGTTCATCAAAATTTCTGGGGAGAACTGTTTCAACGAGCGTCTTGGGGTAAACATGCCAAGTAAAGTATTCTTTTTCTAGTTCCAGTGCAGCATCTCGTTCTTGTCTTTGTTCTGGAGTCAGGCCTGTTGCTTGGTCGGATCGGTCAGACATCTCTTCCGCTCTGGCTGTCGCTGTCGGATCATACTCTACTGTTGATTTGACTTCGGTAGTTTTACCATCCTCTTCGACCAATTGAACTTGTTCATACTGTGATTCTTCTAAGAGATTGCCTTTCATATCTTGTAAGTAATTATCAAACCCCTGTATTTTGTCAACACATCTTATTCCATTAATAGGTCCCCAGACTGGGAAAACGTTAATTCTATCTTTGAGCATTTCATAGTTTTCAGGTCTAAAATAGTAATCAACTTCTTGCTGACGTTGACCTTGGAAAGGGCTTTTGCCAAAAAGCAGTTTGACAGTCAAGTCAACTCTTCCAGCATTAGGTCTTAGCTCTTCTGCCATATTATGTCCCTGAATCTATAACTGGAGTGACGTATTTATCGTCTTCGTACCATTGCGTTCCGGAATTACTGGAAATTACCGACCTAATATTGCCGTCTGTATCCTTAAAGAAAACCCTATAATAGCCTTGAGAATTAATAAGTCCTGTTACTCTCTGATTGGCTACCTTTACCATATTTTCCTGCCCTTCGGGGTCTATAATAGCTTTGGATATTTTTCTATCAAACATATCCTTGGTTAATGGTCCATAAACAACCTTAGGGAATACATATTTAACAGCATCTGTCTCACACGTAGCAGTGTCTTTATTCCTAAATACTCCCATAGCAATGCTTACACACAAAAGCGTTTGATCAATTACGTAGAACAAATGCCCAACATCTAACGCTTCGTCATAAAGAACATAAGGACAACTTAAATGAGTTTCTTCAGTCTCCGTTTCTGTAGTCTCAGTTGTAGCCTCTTCTTTGGGCGTATCTCTCTTGGGGTAAAATGTGAATTTTTCAGAAATTGCGGTAGTCCAAGCCGCACCTAAATTACTAGAAGTTCGAACAATAATCCTACCATTGGATTCAATAAAAGCATACAAAAATCCTGCTTTGTCTATCATTGTACAATAGTGAGAGAATTCTATACCATTCTGTATTACGTCTTTTTGTATTTTTATTTTACCAAGTTGCATATCTCTGCTGGCTTTAGAAAGATTCTGAGCATGAACTAGATTTGGGGTTATTTTATGCATCGTCTTGATGATATTGTTTTCTTCTTCAAGTGTAAACATGTTGTATTCGCTATAATTTTTGTCTTGAGGAGTAGCGTGTGAAATAAAAATTTCATAAGGAATTTGTTTTACCAAAATCAGGTTTTTGTACATATAGAAGAGAAAAATGGTTCTAGATGTCAAATCCAATGTAAGACTTGGCTGGCTGCTTACTGGCAGATTTGAAGGGTTAATATCTCCTGCTTCATTAACCCGTAGTGTAATATCACGAATGATTGAAAATGGATCTTTGTAGGTAGTCCTTACAGCTATATCTATTCTACTTTCTATTTCATATGCCATAATATGGATACCAGTCAAAGGGTCAATAATATTAGTTGGATTTCCTGCTTTGACTGGGAATTTCAAGTCTTCAATATTGGCTATCTGAAATTCCGAAGGATCAGTAGAGTTTTTATCTCCTGTTTGTGCCGGTAAAACAATTGTGTCTGGCTTATTACCCCATCTTCTGGTAATTTTAGAAAATCCTCCTCCCTCTTTTGTTGTGGGAACTTTTGAAGTTGGAGGTATTCCGACAATTATTTGTTTGTCTTTTATTGGCCAAATATCAGCGGACATTTCTAGAAACGGAACTTCGTCTTCTTCGTTTGTAAAAAGTTTGAAGGTATCGGGGTCTCCATCTTTGGTTTCTAAAGTATACATAGTAGCTAAAGATTCTTCGTCTTTTTCATCCAGAACAATGGGTCTTGGAGTCAACAAAGACTGCCCCTTGCTTCTATACGGATATTCCCCCAATTGAAAATGAGAGGTTTTTGATTCAGGAATGGTTCCACCGGTAACCCATGCATTGTCATCGTACATTTTCTCTAGAAGACCACTTGTCGAAGAATCTACGAGAAAAGAAAGTGAAGTAGAACGATCATATAGAAGAGCCATGCCGCTAGCCGTTTGAGATGTCCTAGCGAGTATTTCAAATTCCTTTATTCCACCTTCTAGGGAATAAAAATATTCTTGGCCTATCCTTGCTGTGTTTGAAAGATCTATATTAAATACGGGAGACGTATAGTAGAATTGGGCACTTACACCGTTGTTTGCACTCGGACTGATCCTGTACCAATCTATAAGACCTTTGCCATATCCCAAGGTACCTTGCTGCTGATCGAGGATAATTGCCTTGAAGCCTTTCTTATAGAATTTACTAGAAGGCAGCATCATCAGTTGAGCCAGAAGGACGTTGTAAGCTTCGCTTTCTTTTTGGGTAACATCATAAGCATACCATTTTATTGTTGATGAGTATGCGTGAGATATTTTTTGCTCTTTCGTCAAAGTAGATATTTGTTGAGGAGAAAAATCATTAACAGTTGTTGATGGGGTATATTCAAAACTTTCAGAAATTCTCCATCCTTCGATTATTACTTTAACTTTAGGATCATCTTGCTTTGGTTGCTCTTCTCTGACATATGCAAATCTCTGGACGTTTTCCAGTGCTAGACTTCCAGCACCAACACTAGTTATCTCAAAACCTAATGGGATTAATGGATTTGATATGCCAAAAGCCAAAGCTGTGCCTCTAAAAGAAAGAACATCTCTAAAAAGAGGTTTGGTGATAGCTACATAGCTAATATATTTTGGTTTCCCCTCAACAATAACCTGATTGGAACTGGTATCACTTTGTAATAAAGAGTTTCCTTGAGAAAAAGCTGTCAATAAATCATCTGTTGGATTCTGTGGCTTGACTCCTTTGGCCAAATTTCCTTTCAAAGATCCATGAACAGCTAGAGTAGCCCAATAAGATACTCCCCTATTGTCATCATCCGGGACAAGTTTCTCTTCGCCTGCGTGGATTAAGCGAAGAACTTTGTTTGGAAGGGTAATGATATTCCCTTCTTGGACAAGACCTTCCGTTGGCATATCTATAACGTCTTTTCCCTCAACAGTAACAAGAGCTACCCTGTTTTTGAATCTACAATTTAGAAAGTCAAAAGTAAAAGAGGCTCCAGCTACATTGGCAAGAAGTCCAAGACCAAGTGGAGAAGCTACAAAATTATCAAAAGGAGAAAAATTGGCAGCAGAAAAAGCAGTACAATTCAAAAGAGTTCTATAACTAAAAACTTTAGAAGGTATTCCACTACCCTTAAAATATCCTCTCGGATCAGATATCGCTGGAACAGTATCTGGTGGCGTATGTGTCCATCTAAATGTTTTATATAATGGCTGGAAGCCTAGGTCTGTAAAGCTTCCCGGTGCATAATAATCAGCCATACTTTCCCCAATTCATTATCCGGACTTCGGTAAATCATAATATCTTCCAGATCCACCATGAGAAGTCATCATATCATTCAAAACACCTGACAGGCTTTGGCCGACTTCATCCATAATCTTTTTGGCTGAATCCCCTCGAACATTAATATTAATCTTAGGTCCACCGCCAGCACTTCCACCTCCTGCTAGAGCGGCATATCCTACCGATCCTCCGTCCGCATAACCTTTGGCATTAATCATGTGCAGGAAGCCAGCGTATTTTTGTGCGGCTCTCTTATTAACAACAAATTCCCTTGGCTCTAACATGGCAGGGATTCTATCGCCAGTGCCTTGGCCGGGGACCACTCCACCAGAAGCATATCCCGCAATATTTAAATCAGTTCTTTCAGAGGTTTTTTGACTAGCCACAGCATCGGCAGTTGCCCCTGTATTCTGAGCAATCTTCTCTTGGATAGCTATCTGTTTTTCGGCTTGAGCTAGCCCTTCCTGCTCTTTTATTCGACGTTCTTCTTTAGTAGAAGATTTTGCTTCAATTGGGGCATATTTGGTTTGTAAATCTCTTTCTGCTTGACGATATTCTTCTTTCGACTTTGCTTTTGCTTCTGCATTGAACATTTGACGTGCAGTAATTTTCGGGGCTTCTGTCGCTTCGGTTTTTTTTCTCTCTTTTGTTTCAGAAACACCTGTTTCCTTCTGTACTTCAGAAACTGTTTTACCGGCTCTCCTTGTAATATTTCTTGTGTTTTCTTCGTTTTTCTTATCAGAGTCAGACAACGCTTTTTCTCTTTTTTTCTCGGCTTCTGCCACTTTTAGAATTTGCTTTTCATTATACTGAATACCTTTGCCACCAACCCCAGAAGTATTCATTGTTTTAGCCATGGAACTCATATTGGTTTCTTTGTTTGATATTCTCCAAATTTTATCTCTTTCTTCAGCATCTCTAACTTGTTCTTTGCGATATTCTCCAGCATGATCAAATTTAGTTTTTTCAATGCTCGGAATTTTTTCTGCTAGAGATTTAAACCACCCCGAACCTTCTTTTGGGGTTTCCTTTTGGGCTTCCTTCTGACCTTCTTTGACCCCATCTTTAACTTGAGTCTTAACTTTCTCAGCGGCTTTAGCAGTTTGCTCTGCTGCTCCCAAAACAGCCCCTTTAATTTTTCCAAAGAGGACTTCCAAATCCAACATACCTCCGGAAGACGATTTTGCTCCGGGTATTCCAACCGCTCCGGGTGCTCCACCCCCTGCTTGCTGGTGGCCCAAACCTTTTGTAAGGGTTTCATTAATTTTCTTAAGTTCATCAACAATAGGGAAAGTAGCTTCTATCATGGGGTTTTTAACTGAATCTTCAACAGCTTTTTTCGCTTCGCTTGTTTTGGATGAACCAGCCGCTGCATCGGCTCCTACTTTTAATGAGCGACCTACTTCCTCTGGGCTTGGGTTGACTATGTTTTTCGTGAATTTTTTGTCAAGAACAATATTCTGAGAGCCACTTCCTTCAGTTGGTCTTACATTTCCATACATGGAGCTTTGAGGACCAAATTGACCTCCTGTAAATTGGTTTGTCAAACCCTGTTCTTTCAAAGCCCCGGCAGCGGAACTTTCAACGCCCATTACTTGAGGCCTATTTGGATCATACTTTCCTTCGTATTGTTTCCAAACGTTCTGGAGCATTTGATTGGTTGGCATAGTAACACTGCCATCGGGATTTCTTTTCATTACTGGACCTTGGCCACCAGCACCAAGAGCACCAGCGGTAAACCCTTGGGCAGCCATGCCTTTTCTCATGGCTTCACCAAGACCACTTTCTCGGGTCATGATGATTTTAGAGAAAGTTCCTTCAACTTGTTGAAAACTTTGAAGGGCATCAAGGTAACCATCACGCATGGACTTGGTTAATTCAACTTGCTTTTGAATATAGGCAGTACGTTTAGAGGTTTCTTGGCGTAGCTGTGTTTCTAATGCTAAATTTTCTTCCCCTTTTGATTTTACAAGGGCCAATTCTTCCTGTAATTTAGCTATTATTTCATCTTGTTTTTCTACGCCTGCTTTTGATTGTTCAAATATTCTAGATCTTATTTCGAGTGTTGCCCCCAAACCTCCATTGATAGCTTTGTTCAATTCTAGGTTAGCTTCTTCCATTGATATTTCAGCATCAATGATATTTCGCCTATTTTCTAGTGGGAGCAAAGCGTTTTTGTAAAGTTGATTTATTTGAACTTGTGTCTTAGCTGTTTCCGCATGATTGAGTTTTATTTCAGCCGATTTATCATCTATTTCTTTTTGAGGTTTGTCTTGAGCTATTAGTGCAGCCAATTCTTGGTCTAGTGAAGCTGCTCTTTTTTGATAAACATCAAGTTGTTTAGTCAATTCTTCTCTACTGCTTCTATTCAATTCGTTTACTTTAGCCACACCTTTTCCATACATTGCTTCGTATTCAATTAATTCTTTATTGGCATTTACTATAGAACCAACAGCATCTCTAATCCTATATATTTGATCTAATCTTTGTCCTTCTAGACTTCTTAATTTACTACCAGCGTCTTTTTCGTCTTGTTTTAATTGCTTTAATTGTGTTTCTGCCGCTATTCTATTTGTTGTTAACCTATTGATTTCTATAGCAGGTTTTTTACCATCAACAGCCGCTTTTTCAGTCTCTTTTGCTTTGTTTAATTCATCTTCTTTTTTTCGTACATTTTCAGCGGTCATAGATAAAATTGCTTTTTGTTCTTCTGCTTGTTTGCCAAGTGCTTTTACAGATTCATCTATTTGACCTTGTGCAGAGCCCACACTTTGACCATATCTATTTCCTATATCTAACAAAGTATTTTGATAAGCTATTTCAGACTGTTGTAAAGCAATATTTTGTTCTCGTAACGCAAATTGTGCGGCATTAATTTTTAATTCGTCTTCTGCCAATGCTTTCTTTACCATTTCTGCGTTTACAGCTTTCGCTGTTTGAGTCATTGCAAATTCGCCTTCTTTTCCTCCCTTTTCAAGATGGCTTTCTTTGACTATTTCGTAATGTTGTTTCTTTTGTTTTTCTTCAGATGCCCCAGTATCTATTCCGAACGCTTCTCTTTCACCTTTGCCCATCTTGCCAAAAAGCTCTCCTATCCGCTTTTCTTGTTCAGGTATATTTGCTACTCTTCTTGCTTCGTTTTCTTTTTCTGAATTCTCTTTGGCTACTTTATTAAACCGTTCAGTTCTGCTTAGCCCACTAAACATACCGTAAACTTCTGAACCAGCCATATTGAGTTTTTCAAAAGCGGTGAAAGTATGCCTACTTGATTTTGCGACATCTTCTTGAGCATCTCCCAGATCATCTAATATATTGCCAAATTCATACGCCGATGCCGCCACTGCTCCTATTTGTGCTCCGATTGGACCTCCTACCGTGTAACCTAAAGAAGCTCCTTGCATACCTGAACCCGCAACAGTTCCCAATTTATTTGCGGCACTTCCTTTTTCTTGTCCCTGTGCTAAAGATTTAACATAACTACCAGCCATAAAACCAGCGGCACCTATTCCTATTCGTCCAGCTATTGAACCCAGCACCCCAGAAAGTTTACCAAGTAGAGGAGCAACAGCCCCAACTCCTTTACCACCAGTCATTGCTGCAACAATTGGCCCAGCAGGAGCACCTCCAATACTTGCGATATTTACATTTTTTCCACCTCCACCCAACAAATTTTTCATTCCACCAAATATATCCATTCCACCACCAATAACTTGCATCGCCATTTTGCCTGTCAAAACAATGGCTCCACCTTTCATTAGCAGTTTCAGGAATGATTGTACTTCTTCTCTTTTGAGGAAATTATTGATGTATTCAAATAGAGGTTTTACGGCTGTTCCCAGACTCTTCATTATCTCAGCTAATGGTTTCCCAACAGCCAACATAAATTGTTGGAGACCTTTTTGGAATTCTTGTTTTATTTCTTGTAGTTTACGAAGTTCTTGTTGTTCTTTAGTTAAAGCACCAGTACCCTCTTGGCGAGCTTTTCTTGTTCTGAGAACAGCATCAGCTTCTTGAGCAGACATCTTTCCTAATTGGACTAAATTTAGGATATACTCTTTGTACTGATTGTTGGGCATCGAACTTCTGATATCATTAAAAATATCGGGAATCTTTGATTGTATATTAATTAATGTTTGTGCCCCGCGATTTACATCTTCTAAAGCTGGACCAAAAGCGGTAGACAAATCTGTGGCCAATTCCCTGACCATTCTTCCGCTAACAGTGAGTGTCTTTAAACCTTCGTTTAAAGTCTGATAGAATTTAGCCGCTTCAACTTCAGATAACGAGGTTTTCTCAGAAGTAAGGATAATGGCATTACGCATTTCTGCGAACGAACGACCCGACATTCTGGCTTGCTGACTAAGTTCTAGAAGAGTCTTATTGTACTCTATGGTGACACCTATGGCTTTTGTGCCAATGGTCCCACCAAATAATCCAACTATCCCTTCAAAACTAGTAAAAGCTTTGGTTACATCTCCAAGTCCTGCTTTTAGAGACGTATAACCTTTGGTAAGCTGCTCTACTGATTTTGCAGCTTTGGCTTGTGCGTCGGTTAGTGATTTTGCACCGGTCTGTAGTGATGCAATGTTCTTTTGAGCCTGAAGAACTTCAGAATTAACTGCTTTTAGACCAGTGACTAGGGCTGCGACGTTCATTGTTTGACCTTATTTTTCGGCTAGGTCAATGAGGTGGTTTCTCCGAACTGAAGGTCAATCTCTTTATTCAGATAAGAAACCAATTCGAACTCTAGCCTATTAATGTTAGCCCTAGTAACAGGCACTTTTCTGGGGACTTCGTTTTCGTCTGTTTCCTTCAAAGTCCAATCGACCAAAAGGTGCCTGACTTTGGCGTCCATATACTTCCAAGGGTCAACTTTCCATTCACCATCCGGAGATACCGTAATAGACTCCGAAAAAATGGTTTTAAGCTGGCCCCATCCCGGCCTCATAAATGTAAAGGCCTCTCTAGTATAATTACTTTCTTCTTCACCTAAATCCTTGTCTGGACTAACAAACTCTAATTTGTTTTTAGCATTCTTCTTGTAGCAGACCTTGACATCAATTCTTTCATCTTTCACTAATAATGACATATTTTATTCTCCTAGTTTCTTTCTAACTATCTTCATTCTTCTGTCCGCAGGAATATGGTCCATATTTGGCACATATCTCTGCCCTGTGGCTATCTTCTGGTTAATTCTGCGAGAATCAGGAACACCCAGTTCCATCGCGTTTTTAGAAACCCTTTCCTGCTCAAGTATTGCGAAAAGAATTTTCAATCTTTTGCTAGTAAAACGATCTGTCTGATCTGGTCCCCATTTGAATCTATCCCATAGAGCGATCTCGATACATTCATCTGGCGGCAACTCGTTCTCCAGTTTCCCGGTATACCATTTAGCTGCCGCGAAAGTTAGTTTCCCAATTCTTCCTCAGAAATATTTGTTTTATCGAAGAATTTATCAAGCAAGCCATTGGCAACATCTGGATCAAGCTTTTCAATGTTTTCTTTATTGCATGGCACTGGCTTTCCGCTTTCGTCTACAGCGTCCCATGCCTTCATATAGGTTTCCAATACAGTTGCCTTGTAAAGGAACCAATCAACCTCTCTTCTGCCTGATTCGTAGTCGAATCTATGGCACATTCGAGAAGTTTCATACATTTGTTTCCAATTGGCCAACTCCCATTGTGTATGAAGTTCTTGAATTCGCTCTTTGTGTTTTTCGATAAAAGCTTTGTCGGTTTTGTCACTTTCATTCAGGACTCTACATCTGGTGAGTCCAGATTTCAATTTCACATCACAATACTTGATTGAAATCTCAAATCTTTCATTTGACACAAATACTGACATATGATCTCCTTTCAAAACAGTGGAATTCTGCTACATAATACAATATCCATAGATATAGTACTACCATGAGGGATTATACAACGAAGTATCAAAACAACTTCAAATTACAAAATTAAGACTCAATAATTGCCGATTGTCCCCCGCCGCCACCAAAGGCGTACCAGTTTACCGTGCTCGTAATTGGAGTATTGGCTCCAGCTTGGATATCAACCGTTTGATATTCAAACACGGTATTTCTGAACAATCTACCAAACGACAAGCCACCGCAACCCGTAATATTGAATCCGACTTGTGGTCCCGGATTACAATTTACCGAATTGAGTTCAGCATAAGAAGCGTCTGTTGGAGCAAAACCTTGGAAAATGACTGAGCCGTTAATAAAACGCTTACCAGTAGAAATATTGGACGCAAACAATCCACCCGCTACATCTTCGCTTGGGCAGAAGGTATAGTTTCTTGCACAGTTGTTATTGATTTCGAAATTGAATTCTCGGACAATACAAGTATCAAAAGGTCCGATAATCGTAACGTCTGACCAAACAACTACTTTTGCGGGACTATATGAAACAGGAACGACACCGCCACCTGTTCGGGTAGCTGTAGTTCCCATAATATCTACCGTTGCTTCAACGGCTTCTTGTGCAGTCATCTTCATAGAAAGACTGTTTACACGACAGCCTTTGAAGGTACGACCTGAATTCCACGAATAGTTTAAATCTACTTGGAAATCGCCCTTGGCTAATTCTCCGTTTGGCTGACGATCTACACAGTATTGCCAAACGCTATCAAGAAACGATGTGCTGTTACCCTCTTGTACAACAGGGATAACAATATTCCCACCAACTTCGATTGCACCAAGTTGGTATAGCGTTCTGTCAATGCTGCCGTCAACTACTTCAGGCGATGATATCGACTGTTTGACTCCAAGACTTGACGATTTGGCTCTCATCACAAGGCTACCGTCGAGTATTACCGAGCCGATATACCCCATGGGTGCAATAGGTGCTGGCATTTAGAAATCTCCCTTACTAACTTTGTATATTACTCTCATCCACTACATATCCTACTAACGCCGATAACTCAGCGAACTGTGGACTGACTTTTAATCCCCTCGTATAGAGGTAATCATTAAGAGTCTGGCCAGTCCTTTGCGATATATGCCTCTCCAATGCTACGGTTGCCAAGGTTAACAAATTTGGCCCCGTCCAATCGGTATTAGTATTATTGTAGTTGTTCGCATAAGGCGTTATCAGGTCCGTTTCCACATCTACGTCCTGAGAAGCAACTACTAAATTAAGTCCGGACTGGACATACGTATTTAATTGTATGAGAGCCTGAAACCCATAACCAAGAAAAGCCTGTTGAAACAGGAACTCTTGGTTTGACATCACAGGCACGTTTTGTTCCTCCTATCCTATTTTTACCCACAAAACATCTTTTACGGATTTGGAATTGGATCACCCGGAGTCGGTGGGCATCCGGGGTAAGGAGCCCCATAGTATGGAGATGTAGGACCGCAAGTATTTGGCGGTTCAATATTGCATTCATCAACATACCAGCCTGAACCACTGCTAAGATTAGCGTAAGTTCTGGTTACTAGCAAACCATTGCACCAGAGCCAACGATTCAGCCGGTCACTTAATGATTCTCCCGGTTCAGGAACGGTGCCTCTTCTTATTACGTGACCGTTCAAGCTACTGACGATCTGCGTGAAATAAGAAGCATTATCCAATGATTCCATTGCTTGATAATGTGTTGCAAAAGGATTTACCAAATCTACTTCTGGTGTCACACTTTGCAAATAGGCAACATGTTGAAGGCCTGAATATGCTAGCTCAGCCGCAACAGCAAACTGAGAGGCCTGCATGGAGATGTTCTGCTGTAGATAATCAAAACTGGTCGGCAGAACTGATTGAGTTGGTAGTGGCATTCTTCTTAACTCCTTATTCCGGTATCGCCATCCCTGTTCCTATATTCATTCAGATTTGGCTTTTTCCTTCTTACGTTTTCCTAAAACCACAATACTAAACTACTTCTATTGGAATACTTATATCCTTCCTTACTTCCTTTATTAGTTCTAACAATTTATTGGACATTCCTTTCCATGTCATTTGAGCAGCATATTTTTTGCTTTCTTCAGCCATTGCTGTGTATTTATCACAGTTAGTTATGAGCGTTGCCTTCTCAATGGCATCAGCTACCGTATATCCATCAACCGCATTCACAAAAAGACACGGAGGATATATTTCAGGCTTTGTGTCAATTAATATTCCTCTACTAGCTAAATGTTCCGTTATGCCTGTATTGTTGGCCCCCACACACGGTACGCCACAAGCCATAGCTTCCAAAATAGGAAGGCCAAATCCCTCACTTGATGAAGGCAATAAGAGATAATCTGATATTCCGTATTCCAAAGCCATTTCTTCGTCCACAGGACAGGTCTTGGAAAAGATAGATGTATCAGACATTGGGAAGGTGAAATACTCCATTATGTTTAGCTGTTCGGCTAGCTTCAATAAGTCGTAAACATAACTTTCCAAAGGATCTCTGGCTGACAGATTAGTGTGGATATGGAAAGAAAGCTTATCGGCTAGATTCTTATTTCTACTTACTAATTCTTTAACAGCAAAGAAGATACTGGGGAGGTTCTTTCTCACTGTGTTTTGAGCAACTGTAATAAACCTGACCTTTTCAGAAAGCCCTCTTTCTTGCCTAATTTCTTTTCTTTTCTCTGGATCTAAAGGTTTGAAAACTGGATCAACTCCATAAGGAACATAGTGGGCTTTAACACCAAATTTCTGGATAGAGTCAACTCCAAAGTGAGTTGGAGAAGCGATAAGATCGGCATGCTCAAATAGAGGTTTCCATTTATCATCTATATTTTCTTGTTCAATGGTTAAATAAGGGAACCATTTAAAGGAATAATCCATCCTTGTTTTCAGAGATTTAAAGAAAAAGAAATTCCAGTAATCCCCAATTGTAATTACCCAATCTGGATTAAGATCTTCGACAATTTGGCTAGTAGCCATCATGCCTGCCTGATTTTCTTTTGGCAGGGCAAACATCTTTTTCCCTTTGTAAAAGATTTCGTCAACTTTTTCTTTATTTCTCAATTTTTGGATTTGTTGGCTATCATATCCAAACCAGACGCAGGGGTAAATTGTGTGTTTTTCTGAAATTAAACCATCTAAGACGTGCCGATGTACCCTTGCTAGCCCCGAATTCAAAAGGGGATTGTCACTAATTGTCATCACTTTCATTTTTAGTTCTCCGTTCAAATCCAAGCCTAAGTATAGACTATACCTGATCTGCAAATAAATTCTTTGCCAAAATAGCTTATATCAGAGGCTCTCATGAACGAACCACCTTGGCCCGGAACATATCCATAGGAAATTCCAGATGGTCTTGTGTCATATAGATATCGTTTAAGCAGGATAATTTCGGCTTGCTGCGATACCCAAAAGTCCGTATCACAGACAGTGGCAAGTTGAAGAGTTGTGTCATCTATAACAGAATCAATCATCCCCATTTGGGCATGTTTTGCCGCATCCCTAAGAATAACCGAAGCACTTGGATAAAAATCGCTGGTATCACCAATGTTGATAGCCGCACTACCTGCGGGGAGATCGGCTGTCAGATAATGATAACTTCCATCAATAATTGGATGGATATGGTTAATAAGTATTTCCCGTATCTGTTCACTATATCTGGAAATAACTTTCTCAGAATGCTCCATTCCATCGGCTTGCACATAGCATCTGATGTGTAGTTTATAGTCGTGAGAAGTTCCCCTCATTGTCATCCATTCATTGTCTTCGTCGGCTGGACTAATGGTTACAGTGGGGAAAGAAGGTATTATCTTTAGATCTCCAATATGGATTCTTTTCAAAGGTTTATGTTCGATAGTTTTTAGGACATAAGGGCTTTCTGACACAATCCATCCACCCACTTTAATGGATGGAGGATCAATAATAAGATGATTCCATGAAGGTATTTCAACAATTTTAGTGGGTTCTGCCACTTGAAGAACATCACTACAAATCATAACTTCATCACCAACAAGAAATCGACTCGTGTTATTAACGTAAACGTTCGGATTCCCGGCGTTCAAAAGAACCGTAGCAGGCGTATAGCTTGGTGGGAGCAATAAAGGTTGGCTATTTGCCAAATGCTCCAGTAGAAGGCCTCGTATAGATTTTAATATATCCCACATTGTATTATTCCAACTTCAGGTAATTTTGTACAACCCCTTTTTGAAACTGATCTACAATCTGAAGTTCTGGTTTTTCAGAAGCTTCTTTTGCTTCCTCCGGAGTCTTGTACATGGGCGTTTGGCTTGGTAATACCTTCATGTCTATTCGGTCGCCAACTTGCCCTACGTATTCCTGAGGATTTAAATCTTCGGGAACTTCTTCCATTGCTGAGTCTAATTTTTCAGATTTTTTAGCTATATCTAGCAATTCCTTTATTTCATCAATTTCATCAAGCATCGTTAGCCTCTCTTAAAGTATTCTTTAGGTTCGGCTCTTGTAGAATGAGCGTCGTCAAGAGCAGCATTGTAATATCTTCTTCCAGTATAAACATTTGCATCGGCTATCAGTAACCTAACCGTTCCACTCAAAACATTGTTTAAATCATCAATTGCATCCTGTCTGAGTCGTACACCATACTCAGATTTATTCCCGTCTACTTGGGCAGCAAAATATTTATCATATAAATGGGCTGCCGCCATTTTGGCACTAACTAAAGGAATGGGATCAGGATATCTAATTCTTTCAACTCTTGAATTTACAGCCAAATAGCTATTAATTGCTGGAGTAGTCACTGTTATTCGGTATTCGTCCAATACACTAGCAATAACCAATTCTTCAAGATTTATCGAATCTCTAAGATAAATGATATCGTCAGGAAGAAACTTCGTGGCGTCTGTAAGAACAATAGCGTTAGCCGGAATTAACCCGTCGCCAGCCGTCACATCGATAGCCAAATTAAACGTCCCAACATTGACCCTTTTTAAGGGGACCTTGTATATCCCGCTCAAAGCAGAATCTATTTCCTGATCAGCCCAGCGAATATATTGAAGAAATTCTGATACTGGAATAGTAGCCGTCAAAGTATTTTGAATATCCGTAATAGGCTGAGGACCGGGAGCAGAAGGATTCCCTGAAGTCAGAGCATTGGCTAAAGCTATCTTTGCTTCTGTTGGGGTTGAATATGCCATCTAGTTTAATACTCCTTAAGTATGGCTTTCCCAAAGGGTACTCTTCCGTTTTCCTTTATAGGGAAAAAGTCCAGCATCCCCAAATCACCACACATTTTGCCGTCTTCCAAATCGAATAAGTCGGTTTTACTATTTTCTCTTAATCTTTCGAACGTCTCCCTGCTCATTTCTACATAAACAACATTGCTCAATTGCGAAATCTCATGTCGGAGAATCTTTAAAGCCCTAAGTGCAACCTTCTTGGCAGCATCCATAGTGGCAACCCTCCTATATATAAGAAGAGTTCGGTAACAGATAGCCTTTTCCCTTGCCTGAAAGACTCCCATTTGACAAGTTTCGTTTCTGTGGTAAATTTAAGCAAAGGAGGACCCAAAATGGCTCGTACCAAAGCAACTTTCTCTCAGATGGTAAACAAACTGAAAAAGGATAAACCTCTAAAGCAAGTTACTCCTACTGTGCGATTACCTGATGTCTTTGATATGTTTTGGGACGCCAAAACTGGAGAAGATTTAGAACGACTGATTCGTTGTCAACCAGACTTAAAAAAGAAGGTGGCTCAAGAGTTAAGTAAAGCAGGATTTGATGCACAGGCATGGATAGATCAATTGACTTGACAAGTTTCTCCTTCATGGTAGACTGTGTTTTAAGGAGGCGGGGAATAGCATGCCAGAACAACAAAAAGATGTGATAGGAAAGATAAGGAGATTTATAGACTCAAAGAAACCAAAATTAGTAAATCCCTTTTCCGCTGATTCAATCGAACTGGAAGACGGGAGAATAATCGCACTTAATCAAGTAGGGGAAAACGGAAGACCGTACAAATTGTCATTCCGCAAAGGCTGCATAGGGTTGGTTGCTTTCCTGATGGTCAATAACGGTTAAAAAGGAGCTAGACATGGGTTCGAAGCTTGGTAAAGGCGAATTCCCGTCCGGTCATTCGGCTTCTGATTT
>Ga0307380_10003492_pt1 | contig 21674 bp, 20 predicted proteins | sample UN3MG_FD_202239 | JGI IMG/M metagenome (GOLD analysis project Ga0307380, IMG submission 202239) | Soil microbial communities from Risofladan, Vaasa, Finland - UN-3 | ecosystem: Environmental > Terrestrial > Soil > Coastal area > Acid sulfate soil | place: Finland: Risofladan, Vaasa | collected... | reverse complement strand
ACAATTGTCACATAAAAGTGGTGAATTTCCCATGACACAAAACTTTTGTGTTCCATCAGGAAAGAAACTTTTTACTTGCCCAGTTTTAAATATGCAATATGGCACAAATTCTTTTGATAGGTATACTTCTAACATTTTTTTGGAATAAAAAATAAAATTTCCATATTCACGCATTACTTTTAAAATATCTTTTATTGTCTTTTTTAATATATTACCTTTTAATAAAAGCGAGCTGTCAGGATAGTCAGTATATAGTAGAAAGACTAACCCAGAAGCACCATTATCGTGAGCAATCTTAGCAATATTTTCAATTTCCTTATAATTCAATGTCATTATGGTTGATGCGACGACCGGATTGTTCTCCTGAATATTTTCTATAACTTTATCAAAAATCCTTGTTCCTCTTATCTTATCATGAGTTTCCTTGGTACCATCTATGCTTACCCAATATTTTGGTTGTTTATATCCATTAAATCGAGGTAATTTTATAACTCCATTTGATACAACTTGAACTGAGGGAAAAATTTTAATCGCTTCTTTTATAACATCCATTCTTAATGTAGGTTCTCCACCGGTTAAAACAGCTATTTTTGTTCCTAACTTTCTATGGTATTTAAAAACCTTAATCCATTCTTCGTTCGATAATTCCGGTCTTTTATTTTTTAATTCCGTTGTTGATGAGAAAAAATAACAATGTTTACATTTTAAATTACATTGCCAAGTTAAATCATAATTCACATAAAACGGAACATTTCTTACTATTGACTGTAAAAATGATGGACCCATGGAAATAAGACTTATTACATTTTTCACAGTAAATAGCGTCATAATCAAAATAAGATTCGATGTTTTAAAAATAACTCTCTAATTGAGGGAATTGTCCAAATTGTCCAATTATAATTTCACTAACCTTATTAGAGAAAATAAAATAAATACCTATAATTATTCATCATACTCTAAGAAGAATAAAATAAAGTTAAAATAATTTTAAACTCTTATCTAATTGAAGAATTAACATTTAAAGATTACTAGATTAAACTTCCAAGTTAACCTTAGAGAGAGAATTTTTATGACTGAACATGATAAAATTAAACAAGAAATGGAAGAATGGGAGAATTCCATTTCATTAAAAAAAGAAAGAAAACAAAGTTTCAGAAACTTATCTGAAATCGAAATTAAAAGATTATATACTCCTAATGATATTAAAGATTTTAATTATGCCCTTGACTTAGGATTTCCAGGACAATATCCTTTCACAAGAGGATCATATCCAAATATGTATCGAGGGCAACTATGGACAATGCGTCAATTCGCAGGATTTGGAAATGCAGAACAAACAAATGAACGATATAAATTTTTAATTGATCATGGGAATACGGGATTAAGTGTCGCATTTAGTTTGCATACTATTTATGGTATTGAAGCAACTGATCAAAGAGCTTTAGGAGAAATTGGTAAAGAAGGAGTTGCAATAGACTCCCTAAAAGATATGGAAACCTTATTTGAGGGTATTGATCTTTCAAAAATAAGTACTTCTATGACAATAAATGGTCCTGCATCAATTTTATTAGCTTTATATATTGTCACTGCTGAAAATCAAGGTCATACTCCGAAACAATTGAGAGGAACTATTCAAAATGATATTTTAAAAGAATATATTGCTCAAAAATCATGGATTTTTCCTCCTGAACCATCGATGAGAATTATTGTTGATACTATAGAGTATTGTACTCAATATGTACCTCAGTGGTATGCAATTAGTATTAGTGGATATCATATAAGAGAAGCAGGATCTACAGCAGTTCAAGAATTAGCATTTACATTAGCAGATGGATTTGCTTATGTAGACGCTGCGATCGAAAGGGGGTTGGATATAGATGATTTTGCTCCTCGTTTATCCTTTTTCTTCAATTCTCATAATAATTTTTTTGAGGAAATATGTAAATATCGGGCTGCTAGGCGAATATGGGCTAGACATATGAAAACTAGATATGGAGCAAAAAAATCTGAATCAATGCGATTACGATTTCATACTCAAACTGCGGGTGTTTCATTGGCAGCTCAAGAACCAGAAAATAATATTGCTAGAGTAACAATGCAAGGATTAGCATCAGTTCTGGGAGGAACGCAATCCTTACATACTAATTCATTTGACGAAGCTTTATGTCTTCCCACAGAAAATGCTGTAAAAATTGCTTTAAGAACTCAACAAATAATCGCACATGAGTCAGGTGTAACAGATACAGTTGATCCATTAGCAGGTTCTTATTATGTAGAATGGCTTACCAATAAGATGGAAGAAGAAGCGGAAAATTATTTTAAAAGGATTGAGGATCTTGGCGGTGTAGTTCCAGCAATAAAAGCCAATTTCTTTCAAAAAGAAATTGCTAATGCTTCTTATAAATACCAACGAGAAATAGAGAATAGAGAAATAACAATTGTAGCTGTAAATCAATTCGAGCAAAGGGAACCATGTTCAGTTCCGCTGTTAAAAATTGATGAAGAGGTTGCGAGTGAACAAATTAGAAAACTCAATAAATTAAAAGAAGAAAGAAATAATGATAAAGTACAAGAAAAACTAGAAAGACTAAAAAGAGCAGCCAAAGGAACAGAAAATTTAATGCCATTTATTATAGATGCTGTTAGGGAATATACTTCAATTGGAGAAATTATAAACGCGTTAAAAGAAGTCTTTGGTACTTATCATGAAGATTCAATTTTTTAAGATGTGATTGCTAATGTCAGTAGAAAGAAAAATAAAAGTTCTTGTTTGTAAACCAGGCTTAGATGGCCATGATAGAGGGGCAAAAGTTCTTGCAAGAGCCTTAAGAGATGCTGGAATGGAGGTTATTTATACAGGGATACATCAAACTCCTGATGATGTTGTAAATACTGTTATCCAAGAAGACCCTGATGCAGTTATGCTAAGTATGTTATCGGGATCCCATAATGCCCTATGTCCTTTAATTACAGAAAAATTAAAAGAAAATGGGATAGATGACGTTCTTGTAGCTGTAGGAGGAATTATCCCCGATGAAGATAAAGAATTTCTAGAAAAACATGGTTTAAAAGGATTCTATGGTCCAGGCACTGATCTAAAAACTATTGTTGAATTTGTTAAAAATAATTTGAAAAGATAATACTCGATGGATTATTCTAATTTTATTTCTCTTTTATTAAAAGGAAACCCTAGAGCAGCAGCACGTTTAATTACTTTTGCAGAAAATGATATGGATGCCGCTGAAAAAATAGTAAATTCTATTTATAAACATACTGGTAATGCCTATATTCTTGGTATTACAGGGGCTCCAGGAACGGGCAAGTCAACTTTCATTTCAACCTTAACTAAAAGTTTTATCGATCAAGGAAAAAAAATTGGCATAATCTGTGTTGATCCTACTTCTCCTTTGACTGGTGGCGCTCTTTTAGGAGATAGAATACGTATGAAACAAAATTTTTCTGTAAATAACGTTTTTATTAGAAGCATGGCAAATAGGGAACAACTTGGAGGCCTCGCTCGGGCTACAGAGGATGTAATTAAAATTCTCGATGCATATGGATGTGATATTATAATCGTTGAAACGGTTGGAGTTGGACAATCTGAAGTCGATATCTTTAAATCTGCACAAACTGTTGTCGTTTTATTAGTACCCGGATTGGGAGATGATATTCAGGCAATAAAATCGGGTATCATGGAAATTACGGATATATTTGTAGTAAACAAAATGGATTTGCCAGGAGCAGATAAGAAAATTGCGGAAATACAGCAAATGTTAGAATTCAGAAAAAATTATAAATATGATTCAAATGAAATACACAGAAAATATGCTAAGATAGAACTTTGGACACCAGAAATCACAAAAGTAAACTCCAAAACAGGAGAAAATTTTGATGAGTTTCTTGAGCTGATAAAAAAGCATGAATTTTTCTTAAAAGATTCAGGAGTTATTTCTAACTATATGAAAAATCGGATTACAAATGAGACCTTACAGATTTTAAAACATAAACTAACACAAAAGGTTGAAGAGTTACTCAATTCCGATGAAGAAATTGGAAAATATATAGATCAAGCGATTAAAAAATCACTGGATCCTTATTCTATGGCAAATCTTATAATCAAAATGCTAGGACTTGAAAGAGAATGATAAAAACTAAGAACTTATACTTATAGCAATAAGAACTTTATTTTATGGTTATTAGCGTTTCGAATTAAATTTCAAATTCAATAGCGGATAATATGACAAGATAAATAATGTAAACAAAATCTTAAATAGAAAATTAAGAATCTTTTATAAAAAGAGTTGTTATATTTATGAAATTCAATAAAAAATTAGTCAGTCTTGCTATTATTCTTATGGTGTTTATTTTTCCGGCATTTATTATTGATGTGAATTCTAATGAAGAGTCCTGGACCCGTCGATGGCCTAATATAAAATATGCGTCAGATATCGTTATAGATTCTCAAAATAATATATATGTTCTTGGATTAACTTATGATCATATCGGTCTTTTAAAATTTAATAGAACTGGTGATTTAATAGGGGATATTATCTGGGATCTAGGAAATCCTGTGGATGGCCTTGCAATAGTATTGGATGAAGGTGATAATTTGTATATAGCAGGGACTATAGACGATGATTTAAGTGATGCGTTCATAATGAAGTGTGACTCTGAAGGAAATCTTTTATGGAATCATACATGGGGCGGGACTTATAATGAGAGATGTCGCGGTCTTGTAATTGATTCATTCAATAATAGTTATATTATTGGTGATACAGATAGTTTTGGAGAGGGATGGAGGGATACTGATATATTTATTACAAAATTTAATAGTTCAGGTTCAAAATTATGGAATATCACATGGGCACCGTCAACAACATGGGAACATTTTAATGCCGTAACTATTGACCGTGCTAATAACTTATACATTTTAGGAGATTTGTTTTATTATCCATATAAGCAATTCATTGTGAAACTAAATTCTTCAGGAACTGAATTATGGAATATTACAATTTCTAGATATACATCATACCAAGATATAGCGATGGACTCTGAAGATAATATCATTTTTGCGAATGAGAGGCACCTAATAAAACTTAATAGTTCAGGTGACATAATATGGACCCACAATATATCAAAAAGCAATCATGGGTTAAAAGTAGCTATTGATTCCAATGACAATATTTTCATAGTAGAAAATAGGCATATTCAATGTCTTGATTATATCTATTTTGATCAAAATCTTCCCTGCTTCTGTACTGCTATATATCTAGATAAATATGATAATTTTGGCAATTTAATATGGAAAAAAAGATGTACGGGATGTAGTGGTATTTTTTTTGGCGGTATAACTCTCGACGCATTAGACAATATCTATATATGTGGTACTATACACATTACAAGTCTAGGTGATTGTAGTTTGGGATATTATAATATCATTCTCATGAAAAATCCAAAGAACTTTTCCGGATTATGTCTTTCAATTCCTTATGACCTAATTATTGTAATAGTTTCTATAATCGGAATATGTATATTTATACTATTCAGAAGTAGAAAGAAAAGAAGATCTGGGTTAGTAGAAGCAATACCTTAAAATCAGTGTGTTGCTAGAGTGCAGGTACTTGGATTACTTTTAGCTAATCAAAATTAGGTTTCTGAATAGTTGTAAATATATCTAATATTTTTATTTTTTGAAAACGGAATAAAAGAATTCCCTATTCTATGGCGAATTTAATAATAAAAATTCTCGGGCTTGATAATAGATAATGGATTTATTTTCTGATGGAATTATTTATTCTTGAGTGATTTTCTTCTCGACTAATTCAATTATTTTTAGTTATAATCCTAAAGGGTGAAAAAGAAATACTTTTAATTTAATTCTTCTTGATAACTAAATATCTTAATTCTTTGAGGATTTTTTAAAAATGAAAAAATTGACTCTTTCACGTAAATATCTTTTAATTTATCGTATAATTTTTGCTACATTAAGTTGGTTTACACTAATAGCAAGCGCTTCAGTCTATGCCTTTACTTATGGAGATGTGCTTCCTTGGTTTAATAGCTTTAAAGCCTTCACTATACAAACAAACTTTATAGTCAGTATATGGTTTACATTAGCAATTTTATGGCATAACAAACCAGAATCTCTTAAAAAGATTTCAGGACCTCTTAAAGGAGCTTTTACTATGTATATAACAATAACATTCGTGGTCTTTGCAATTTTATTGAGCCCATTTTACCAACCCACAGGATTCGCAGCATTTAGTAATTTTGTTCTACATTATGTTACCCCAATTGCATTCATAGTTGATTGGGTTTTAACTGAAACTAAAGTGAGATATAAATGGAACTACTTACCTTATTGGATCATTTATCCATTTTGTTATATAATATTCGCTGTTATCCATGGCACATTCACAGGTAGTTACATATATTATTTTCTAGACATTAATGCCCTCGGTATTGTAGTGTTTGTTATTGTTGTCTCAATTTTAATAGTATTTGGCATAGCTTTGGGATGTTTATATATTTGGATTAATAGAAAAAGAACTAAGATTTGAATAATAAAAGGTTTATTATTCATCCTATCATATTTATTTTAATAATCTTTTTGTTCCTTCCCATTCTTCTCTTAGAATACTAAAGAGAGCATTATCATTCCATTTTCCCCGAAAAAACATTTCTTTACGGAGGATACCCTCTTTTTTGAAGCCTGATTTTTCTAAGACTTTTTGCGAAGCTATATTATCAGGATGAGTTTTAGCTGTTATCCGAACTATGTTTTTTGATAAAAATATATAATCAATTACGATTTTTACAGCCTCAGTACCGTAACCTTTTCCTCTTTCACTTGGAATTATAGCATATCCTATACCTGGTACCCCTGATCCAGATAACATATGAAGAATAAAACCAATTTTTATTTCATCTTTCTTCTCAATAAAATACCATTTACCTTCTTTTAAATTATCATATAGCTTTTCTAAATCTTTAATAGTTTCCTGTAAAATTGGAGAATATTCTCCATCTATATGAAGGTTATTTGTCCATTCTTTTATAATTATTAAATCATCTTTTTCTACAATCCTTAAATTGATGTTCTTTCCTTCGAGCATTGAATTTCACTACTTTAATTATTTCAACGTTGCTATAAAATAATCCTTAAAATATTATAAAAGCAGATATTTATTAAATACTTGAGATTTATTTCTTTTTTTTAGGATCAATCCATTCAGAATAGATTTCTATAATAGTTAATGATTTTGTCCTATGACACTTTTCACATTCATCTTCTATTAATTTTTTAAATACATAATCTCCAGGTTTGAATGTACGTGAAAAACTCTCAGAACAACTTTTACATTTAATTACACTATATTTTTTTTCAACAAACCTTTTTTTTCTGTCTATGATATCTCCTATCGCCGGAATAGCTGGGAATTGAGGCTCTTCTGCCATTTTTTAATTTCAGCTCTAAATTTTAATGTAATTTTTTTAAACTATTTCTTAGTTTTATTTATTTTTTATAACATAGTAAAACTATTAATCTTTTAGGTTAAATAATATAAATTTCAAATAATTGAATTATGAACTTTCCTTATCTTTTTCTTTCTTATGTTTTTTATGCTTTTTTTCTTTTAGCTCTTTTTCCTCTGTTTCTATATGTTCAGTTATCTCTTCCTCTGTTGTAGTTTCTTCAGTTACCTCTTCTTCAACCTCTTTTTCTTCGGGTTCTGGTTCAGGAGGTTTAGGTTTTCTTGATGTTATAACTTTAGTATAACGGATAACTTCTTTTCCATATTTGAAACCATCCTGAACAATTTCTAGGATACTGTTTTCTGGAAGATCTTCTTTTTCAATCGAAGTTAATGCTTCATGTATATTATAATCAAATTCATCGTTTATTTCTACTCTAATCGGCTCAACGCCATAGGATTTGAATATATTCATAAATTGAGTATAAAATCCTTCAATAATTTTTTTTTCCGTTTCATTTGCACTTTCAAGAGCTTTTTTGAATGAATCATATAAAGGTAAAAAATTTCTTAAAACAGAACCGGTATATTCGATTCTCAGATTCTGGCGATTTTTATCCCATCTTTTCTGCGCATTTTCAAATTCAGCCTGGAGATGCATAAATTTATTCTTGGACTCACCGTTTTCTTTCTGTAATTTCTCAGTCTTTTCTTTTAATTCTTTTAATTGTTTTTCAAGATTTTCCTTTTCTTTAACAAGGTCTTCTTTTGAAAAGTAATCCAATTCATAGTGCTCTTTTTCTTCTAATCTTTTTACTTCTCCGCTAGATGTTTCACTTTTCATACTTTCTTGTACTTCTGTTGACTTTGAATCAGAAGAAATTTCTTGATCAATTCCTTCTTTTAAATCATTGTCATTACCGTCTGACATATCAGTTCCCTTTTAATTCATAATTACATTTAATGAATAGTAGATATATGTCTTAAAATCGATAAAGTTTTTTTAATTTTATGACTTAGAGATCTTTATAAATAAAATTTTTAATTGTATTTAAATTACCTAACAATAGTAGATTTACAATTTAAAATAATTAAATTATTATATTCTAAAATATCAATCAAAATTAATAGTATAAATACAAACAAATCCAAGAAAAGAAGATGAGAGTACAATGAGTGAAGAAAAAACCGAAAAACCAAAAAGAAAAGAAAAAATAATCGGAATAGACTTGGGAACATCCAATAGTGCTTGTGCAGTTCTGACTGGAACCGGTAAACCTGAGATAGTGCCCGCTGCAGAAGGCAGAACGCTCGGAGGAAAGGCTTTTCCATCTTATGTGGCTTTTGATGAGACGGGACGTAAAATTGTGGGAGAACCTGCTCGCCGGCAAGCTGTAAGCAACCCCGACGGTACTATTACCGCGATTAAACGTAAAATGGGAACAACCTATAAAGCAAAATTGAAAGTCGGAGATAATTGGCAAGAATTTTCTCCAGAAGAAATAAGCGCTATGATACTTAAGAAAATTAAGACCGATGCCTCTGCCTATTTAGGAGAAGAAGTGAAGAAAGCAGTGATTACAGTCCCAGCGTACTTTAATGACGCCCAGCGAACTGCTACAAAAAACGCAGGCGAAATTGCGGGTTTAGAAGTTGTAAGAATGATCAATGAACCCACAGCTGCTTGTTTGGCTTATGGCTTAGATAGAGATACTAAGGATAAGTTGATGAAAATATGCGTGCTTGATCTTGGAGGCGGGACTTTTGATATAACTATAATGGAGTACGGAGAGGGTGTAGTTGAAGTATTATCTACTGCTGGTGATACACAACTCGGTGGGACTGATATGGATAATCAGATAATTGATTGGGTGACTGAAGAGTTTAAAAAGAAAGAAGGAATCGATTTAAAGGGAGATAGCAAGGCGTGGATACGCATAAAAGACGCCGGTGAAAAAGCAAAAATAGAATTATCCACAGCATTGAGTACTACAATCAATCTGCCATATATTTCACAGAAAGAGGGAAATCCCGTTCATCTAACTATGGAACTCACAAGAGCAAAATTAGAATCTTTAATCGAACCGACTCTTAAGCGACTCGATCCAATTATGCAAAGAGCAATCTCAGATGCGAAATTACCAGCAATAAATATTGACAAAGTTATATTAGTGGGCGGTCCTACAAGAATGCCATCTGTTCAACAAAGATTCAAGAAATTCTTCGGTGGAAAAGAACCTGAACATTCTGTTGATCCAATGGAATGTGTTGCTATTGGAGCATCAATACAAGGGGGTATTATCGCTGGAGATGTGGAAGATTTATTACTCCTTGATGTCACACCACTTTCATTAGGGGTTGAAACATTAGGTGGTGTGTTCACTAAATTAATTGAACGAAATAGCACAATTCCTACAGAGAAAAGTCAGGTATTTAGTACAGCGGCTGATAATCAACCAGCTGTTACAATAAATATACTTCAGGGAGAACGAGCAATGGCAAAAGACAATATCTCTTTGGGTATGTTTCATTTAACTGGTATTCCACCTGCTCCTCGAGGTATTCCACAAATAGAGGTAAAATTCTCTATCGATGCTGATGGTATTGTTCATGTTACTGCTAAAGATTTAGGGACGAAAAAAGAAACGGGGATTACTGTGACAGGTGCGCGAGGTTTAACTCCAGAAGAGATTAGAGAAAAAGTGCAGACTGCTGAACAGTTTGAAGAAGAAGATAAAAAAATTAGAGATTTAGTAGAAGCTAAAAATAATGCTGATTCTATGATTTATCAAACACGGAAATTAATGGAAGATAATAAAGACAAGATTCAAGAAAATGAAAAGCAAGAAATTGAAGCTGCTATGGCGTCATTAGAAGAAGATATTAAAAGTGATGATCTTCAAAGAATTAAAATGGGAATAGAAAATTTACAGAAATCCATGTATAGCTTTTCTCAAAGGATTTATCAAACACAAACCCAAGACCAAGTATATCAACAAGCCGCTGAACAGGCTCAACGCGCTGCAGGGGGTATGGGTGGTGTTCCTCCAGGTGGTATGGGCGGTGTTCCTCCGGGTGGTATGGGCGGTGCTCCCCCTGGCGAAACAGGCGCAGGTGGTGCAACATACAAGAAAGAAAAAGAAGAAGACAAGAAGAAGAAGAAAGTTGTAGACGTCGATTGGGACGAAGATTAGATCCCAATTATCTCTTTCATAAATATTAAAGATGTTTTCTTATAATTTATTATTTTTTTTGATTACTTATCTTTTGTATTTAATTTATTTTATAGTATAAATCAAATATAGATTGAAATTGCATAAAAATTAAGTTCTCTTATGACGTAAGAGGAGAATAATTATTACCACACCCAGAAAAGAGATGATTGTAATTACTGTAAATGGAATAATCCAATTCAGTGAATTATCTTGAATCTCTATACAATCATTATTCTCATATATATTATCGCCTATACAATCGTCGGTTTCTGTAAAACATTTTCTATTATAATGCAGAATATTGTAAGTAATTTCATTTCCATACGAAGAATCAATGAATACTCCATAATAATTATAATTTATGGTGTTTTGAAAGATATCATTTAATATAGATTCTACAATTTTAATCCCATAATAATTTTCGTTAATTTGGTTATTTGAAATTAGAGTTTCTCTACTGAAATATAATTCTAACCCTCCATTTTTATTTTTATTTATGCTGTTATTGATTATATAATTTTCTTTTGTAATGTTAAGCATTACACCACATGAATTATTATTTACTATATTTTCTGAAATCATATTACTCGCACAAGACTGTACATATAAAGGATCATCCCATGGAGTAATCATTGTTTCTATACGTCCTTCTAAATGAATCCCATTACCTTTATTATTGCTACAATTATTATAAGAGATAGTATTATAATTAGCTTCATCTAAGAATATACCTATTCCATCATTATATTTTACTGAATTATAAGTTACTGAATTATTAAAACCCCACGTTAGGTATATCCCACATCCCTTATTATAATCCACGTTATTTAATGAAATATTCATATAATAGTGACCCAAAATACCATATAAATTGTTAGTAATATTGTTTTTTGAAATAATACATTCTCCCGATCCAAAAATGCCGATTTGATTATTAACTATGCTATTTTGAAATATGGAATTATTATTCCCAAAGTAAAGAATTCCACAAAAATTTTTTGAGCAATTATTTTTTATCAAATAACCATTACTAACATTAGTTAATCTTATTCCCGCATCATAATTAAAAAAATTTTCCCCTGAATTATATAGGGTACAATTTTCGATTCGGAAGTATGCATCAGAATTTTCAATCTGTATACAGCTTCCTATACTTCCACCGTTAATTATTAAATCTTCGATGACATAAGGATCAGAATAGGTACCCTCGCCAGAGCAGTTGCCGGCATTTTTAAAATCAACCCAATCTGAAGTACCATTTATAAAGATTTTTCCAGATAACTCTGATGTTTTTAAGGATTTGTTTGTTGAACTGACTTTATAAATAGTGTCTCCATCAATATTGATATTATAACAAATTATTGGTAATAAAATAAAATTGAATCCAATACTCATTAAAATTATTACTTTAGTTTTTAACTTCAAATTCAAATGATTTCCTTTAGATATTTGATGGATTTTCTAATGTTATGTACAGTAGTTTTTAGTTTATAAATTTATACAAATTTATCAAAGGAATATATTAAATTAGATAATTTTGATATTAAGGGACTAAATGAGCTCTTAATATGAAAATATTATTTATCTATTTCTGAGTACCTAAAAAATTAAATTTCATAAACAATTTTAAATACTTGAGTTTTAAATAAGTTTCATTATACTGAGAGACTGACGAATCATGAGCTCTAAGAAAAGAGATTACTATGAAGTTCTTGGCGTGAGTAAAGACGCTAGTCTGAATGATATTAAACTCGCGTATCGCCGTTTAGCTAGAAAGCTCCATCCCGATTTAAACAAGACAGACCCAAAAGCAAAAGACAAATTTATTGAACTTCAAGAAGCCTATGAAGTGTTAAGTGATGAAAGCAAAAGACAAAATTATGATAGATTTGGCTTTAGCGGAGTACATGTTGATGTGAGTGATATTTTTAGCGGCGGTATTCCAGGTATCGATGAATTACTAAAAAGTATTTTTGGTGGTTTTGGATCATTTGGTGGATTTGAAGATTTTGGATTTGGAGGTTTTGGTTCAAGGACAAGAGGAAGAAGTGCTCCACGTAGAGAAGTAGGACAAGATTTAGAAGATCTTATTGAGATTACTTTTGAGGAAGCAATGTTTGGTGTAAAAAAAGATATTCCTATAGAACGATATACACCATGCGACGAATGCGAAGGGACAGGAGCAGAGGATCCCTCTAGTATAAAGAATTGTCCAGAATGCCAAGGAACGGGAAGAATAAGGAAAATGTCACAATCTGGTTTTGGTACTATTATTCGTGAATCAGAATGCTATACTTGTAACGGTACAGGAAGAATAATTGAGAAGAAATGTAAAGCTTGTGGAGGAAAAAAAGTAGTCCCCGAAATCAAAACAATCCATGTCTCAATTCCAGAAGGTGTTGAAAATGGAGTTCACTTAAAGGTTCAAGGGGCTGGACATGTCCCATCTGTTAATGCTATACCCGGAGATCTTTATTTAGGAATCAGAATAACTGGCGATGAAAAATTCATTCGAAGAGGAAACGATCTTTATACGCCTGTAAACGTGGATATTATAACTGCTATAATTGGGGGAAAAATGAACGTTCCTACCTTAGATTATAAAGAAAAGAAGTTAACAGAAAAGGAATTGACAATTCCTCCTGGAACACAACCAGGAACAGAATTTCGCATAAAAAATCGAGGAGTCTCATATATCCGAGGAAGAGGTCGAGGTGATCAATATGTAATAGTAAATATTGAAATCCCTAGAAAGATCTCCGATAAACAAAAAGAGCTATTACAAAAATTCAGAGAATTAGATAATTAAAAATTTAAAAAAAAGATTTGTTTTTATAGTTTTCAACTACTATAAGTGAGAGTTCAACCAGTTTATTACGTCTTGAAAGATTTCCTCACGATTTATTTCATTAAATATTTCATGCCGTGCATCTTGATAAAACTTATAAGTTACATCCTTGATACCATATTTTTTATAGCGTTCAATCATACCTTGTACATATTTGGTCTTATTTCCTATAGGGCATTCAGAACCAGAAATAAAAAATACAGGTAAATCTTTTGGTACTCTTTTTTCATTTTTTGAGTCATACATTTTTTCAAATCCATAAAGGAATTCTAGCCAAAGACTGGCAGGAGGAATAAACCCACACCATGGATCATTAATGTATTTTTGAACTTCATTTTTATCTCTACTGAGCCATTCATATCCCGTTGCTCCTTCTTCATTTTTCCAATCACGATTGTTGGATTTAAAATTCATATCATACATTTTTTGACTCGGTTCAGTCGGTCCAAGCTTTTTTATTTCGCTTTTAAGTAGTAACTTCCCCGCTTTAATTACCATCCCTCTTACTTTCCCGTTAGTGCCACTTAATATACATCCCTTTATTTCATTACCCCACTCTTGGATATAATCTTGGGCTAAGAAAGCACCCCAAGAATGACCCATTAAGAACAATGGAAGATTAGGGTGTTCTTTCTTTATGATATTTGATAGGTCATGAACAGCATTTACAACACCTCTCCATCCACTGGGACCTAAAACACCCGCATGTCCTTCGAGAGTAGCTTCTGTTAAATCACCAGCAGTTAATCCATGACCAGGATGATCATTTGCATAACAGATATACCCTTCTTTACATAAAACTTCTGCTATTCGAGTATACCTCTTTGCATGTTCTGCTAATCCATGAAGAATCTGTACAGCGGCTTTAGGTTCTGTTTCAGGTTCCCATTTATATACAAAAATCGCAAGTCCATCTTGATCTTTAAATGTAAAGGTAGTACTTTTCATTATTTCATCTCCATTTGTATTTTTTACAAATAATTAAATAATTATTTTATAATTTCATCTAAATTCTTACTATAATTAAAGTTTTAATTTATTAATTAATTGAGTAGTAAAATACTTATTACAGGTCCACCTCAATGTGGTAAATCAACTCTAATATCAGAATTGATAGAATATTTTTCTAAGCAAAAATTTACAATTTATGGGTTTCTAACTCCAGAAGTTAGAGAACATGGTAATAGAATTGGTTTTGACATAATAGATATTTATTCTGGGGAAAAATCTCAGTTAGCAAGAGTGGGTAAAGTTAATACTAGATTTAAACTAGGGAAATACAAAATATTTATCGATAAGTTTGATAAATTCCTTGAAAAAACCTTAAATCTTGATAAAAAGCAAGTTGATTTGATCGTCATTGATGAAATTGGAAAAATGGAACTTTTTTCAGAAAAATTTCAACAATTCATTAAGATGATATTTAGTACTGATATATCAATTATTGCCACAATTGGCTTAAATTTAAGGCATCCACTCAAAAATTATCTTTTAAACCTCTCTTCTGTTCTTCTAATGAATTTAAATCACCAGAATTCACAAATTATCTTTAAAGAATTAATTTCTTTAATCTCGTATGTTAATTGAGCATGAAAAAGTAATTTATTTATAATTTAAGGCTTAGTTTTTCGAAAAACTTTAAATTTAGATTCTTTTTATCTTAATAGATAGGATTTTTATAATTGATTTAAAAAGGGATATTTATGCTGTGGAAATGTGACAAGTGTGGTCATCAATTTGAATTAGATGATTTTCCAGAAGAGGGTTTTAAATGCCCAGGATGTGGAGATAGTAATTGCACTTTTACCCTGGCTGATTAATCTCTTTTTTTAAAAAAAAAATTATTTTAGTTTGTTTATTTGGTTTTTAAAATCAGTTTTTTCTATATGAAATGAGAATAGAGGAAAATAGAATCGATATATTCCACCAGTACATAATTTAATAATTTATACGTCACTCCATTTTGTTCATTCTACACATATGTGAAAATTTATAAGTTTGGATCTAGGTTAATATTGTATGAGATTTAACAAAAAATATCAACGGGGGATGTTTTTACTAATTTTACTTCTTATTATAATCTCTAGCATTACAATAATTAAAAACATACCTAAAAATGATTCTAGTAATGGAAATAACATTTCAATGAGTAACCCGGATGATCCTTATGAATCAAATGATGATTTTTATTCTGCTAAAGATATAACTTCCGAGAAACTAAAATGGTTAAAATTAGTTCAAGAAGATGATGATTGGTTTAGATTTGATATATTTCCTGGCTTTGAACGTTTAATAGTTAAAGTTATTTTTTCAAATGCGGAAGGTGATATTAATATTCAGCTATGGGATAATTCGTTTTCATTTATTACTGGAAGTTATTCTGGAGATGATGGTGAATTCATTGATTATAACATTACACTCCCCGGAACTTATCGACTTAAAATTTATGGTTGGAACAATGGAAATCCATACGAGTTGTTGTGGGATGCTCTTAACAGCAGCATATCTTATGATGACAATTATGAACCAAATAATAATGATATTGAGGCAGGAATTAATGCTGATCTTTCTTCTAATAAGGGAGTATGGCTGAGTAGCATAAACGGGCTTGGAGTTCAAAGAAATCTCGATTATTTTAAGATAGATGTGGATCCCACTAATAGACGTTTATTTGTAGAGGTGATTTTTGATCATTATTTTGATAATATTGATGTCGAGATTTGGGATAGTACTCTAACGGTACTTATAACCGAAGGTTTTTCATTCACTCACAATGAGTATATTAATTGGGTGGTTTCATCTTCAGGGATTTACTACATCCTAATCAAGGGATATAATTGGAGTAATACATATGATCTAAGATGGGATACTGGACCAATAGAGGATAACTATGAAGAAAATGACTATTTCACTTCTGCATATGATCTTTCTTCATATGATGCAATATGGTTAAGTACGATTGATGGACCTGGAATCCAAACGGATGATGATTGGTATAAAATAAATGTTAATAATGATGAAAAACGATTACTTGTGGATTTAAAATTCAGATACAGATTTGGAGATATTAATCTTGAAATTGTTGATGAGTGGGGCGGTTGGATTGTAGGTAGCTGGTTTAATAGAGATGGTGAGTATATTGATTATATATTACCATCAGGAGGAATTTATTATATTCATATTTTAGGTTATAATGCAGGGAATATTTATGATTTCTGGTGGGAGGATCTTTCTCACGATGATTGGTTAGAAAAGGACGATTTTGGGATAGAGAACGATGATTTCAGCCGCGCTCGGAGGATTGAACCCAGGTATTATCCTGATCTGAAAATTATAAATTATGATGAGGATTGGTATAAAATAGATTTAGATTCGGGTGATGATATCGACATTAATATTTATTACGATAATTGGGAAGGTGTATTGTTTTTGGAACTTTACGATCCATCTAATCATCTCGAATTAGGATCTTATCATGCAGGTGGTTATGAAAATATTGATTATACTGTAGATGAATCAGGAGAATGGCGAATTCGTATTTACCGTGATTCTGGAGATTTTAATATTGATGTATTCTATTCTCTAGAGATATGGGTAAATGGAATGCAAGCAGGAGATGATCCTTATGAATTTAATAATTGGATGGATAGTGCATATTTTCTAAGAGATTATGAAGGTAAATGGTTGAGCAAAATTCATGGATTAGCAGTCCAAGGAGATGAAGATTGGTATATGATTGATGTTACACCTGGTTTCGAACATTTAATGGTCAATCTTTCAATTACTTATGGTTTTGGTAATATTTGGTTTACTATTTGCAATGAATATGGTAATGATATTGACGATAGCTATTCAACATCATATGGAGAACATTTTGATTCTACTATCAGTTATGGCATATATTTCATCCGGGTTTATGGAGATAATTCTGGTATCGAATATAATCTTTGGTGGGATGACCTTAGAACTGATACTAGACTCGATGATAATTATGAGGAAAATGATGACCCAACTACTGCATATGACCTATCTCAATGGGAGCATACAGAGCTACGATATGTTAATGGGTATGGTCTGCAATATGATAATGATTGGTATAGAATAGCAATCGATTCTGGACGTACGCATCTAAATGTCTACCTTACCTATGATTATCAGGAAGGACCAATTGGCGTTGAGATTTACAAGTGGGACTATTCCAAAATAACCAGTAATTTCACAATGAAGGATAATGAATTTATTAGCTATAAATTGCCGTCTAATGGAACATACTATGTACGAATCATTGGTGATACTTCTGGAAATGTTTATAATTTGGTATGGTCTGCGAGAGAATCTTATGATGATGAAATGATGATACCAGGTTATAATATTTTAATTATGCTTAGTGCTATATTTGGTGTTGCTACAATTATAACAGTAAAATTAAAAAGAAGTAAAACTAATCAATAAACGTTTTTTTAGTTATTTTTTTCTTATTTATTTTTTATTCTCATTATATTCAAGCATATTTTCCATGCTTGATTGATTGAATTTTCTTCATATTTATTCCACTTTTAAAAGTTATGGTTTATTTAGACTATTAAAAGTTAGAAAAAGAAATAAGCATTTTCAATGGAATCATGACTGAGTGTAATCAAGAAGAAAGAAAAAACAATTGTACGTGTACATACGATTGCCATAGAAGAGGAAAATGTTGTGAATGTGTAGAATACCATCTTTCTATGAATCAATTACCCGGATGTGTATTTGCTAAGATTTCCAAAGATGCTGAAAGATCTTACAATAGGAATTTTGAATATTTTGCTAGTTTAGTATTAAAAAAATAGTGTTAAACAAAGTAAAGTGAAAAATAAAGAAATGACTGAATTTAATCACATTTTTAAAGAGAAAGCAATTGATTATATCCAATTTCAATTTACAACGATTTTGGGTGAATTTAAAGCAGTTGAGTTTCCTGCGAAAATATGGGAAGACTTGAAATACGGAACTGGTATTGATGGATCAAGTTTAGGTTTTCTTACAACAGAACAAAGTGATATGCGAATTGTACCAGACTTTAATACGTTTTGTATTTCTCCTTGGAATCCAAGAGTAGGACGTTTTATATGTGATCTAACTGATAATCAAGGGAATTCTTATCCTACTTGTCCCCGGGGGATACTAAAAAAAATAATTGATAAAGCGGATTCCATGCAATTTAAATTTAATACAAGACCAGAATTGGAATGGTATTTTATTACAAACGATTTAAAACCAGGAGATAAAGGAATGTATATGGATATACTACCTAAGGATGAATTCCAAGATCTACGTCGTCAGATTACAGATGATATGATGTTTATGAATATTGGTGTTAAAACTATACATCATGAAGTAGGTTTTGGACAACAAGAAGTTGAATTCATAGCAGATAATGCCTTATTACAAGCTGATAATGTACAAACCGCAAAATTAATTACGAAGGTCAGAGCTTTTTATAATAAATTAATTTGTACTTACATGCCAAAACCTTTTGAGAAGATGGCGGGAAGTGGGTTGCATATTCACCAATGTCTTGAAAAAAATAGTGATAATACATTTACTGATGCTGATAAAGGTTTGAGTGATAACCTAATACATTATATTGGAGGAATTCAACACCATATAAAGGCAATCTCTGCAGTTTTAAATCCTACAACTAATTCATACAAACGTTTAATTCCCCATCATGAAGCACCAGTGTTTAATTCATGGGGGGTAGGAAATAGAACCGCGTTAATCCGTGTGCCTGGATATGAAAATTCTACTCGTGTCGAATATAGAGCAGGTGATGCTATGATGAATATCTATTTAGGTAGTGCTTTATTATTAGCTGCGGGATTAGAAGGAATAAGAAGAAAGATAGAACCAAATCAACCTACATCTAAAAATGTTGATACTATGACTAATGAAGAACGTAAAGAGTTAAATATTGAAAAACTTCCCGATACTTTAGAAGAATCATTGAAGGCTTTTGAAAAAAGCAATTTTATTAAGAAAGCTCTAGGAAAGGAACTTATGAAGATTTTTATAAATTTAAAATATTCTGAACTCCAAGAATACGAAATTGCTAAATCTAATGGAAAAGAAAAGGAATGGGAGTTTAACAAATATCTATATTGGTAATAACTGAAATTAGAATAAATTGGTTAATTTTACTATAATTCTTTTTCTCTAACGGAATTTTTTTATACCCTAATTTTCTATAATGTCATAATTATCCAATTAATCAAAAAACTATTAAAAATCTTTAAAAAATTAAAAAAGATCGCTCAGATTAAAAGAAATCGATCTCAAAGACTTAAAATGCTCTTAGATTTAGTTAAAAATAACGCTTTTTCAAAGAAAAAAGAGATTGTATTCTGGAAATGTATGGCATGCGGGTATGAAGTTGCGAATAATGACTTATCTGATAATTATAGTTGTCCTTCGTGTGGTCATTTCAAACCATACTTCCAACGTAAATTTTTACAGTTAGTCTATGACGAAAAATCTTTAGAAAAGAGAGAAATATCTGGTTGGGTCTGTATGGAATGTGGATATGAGGTTGCTTTAGAGGAATTGCCAGATGATTGGAAATGTGTTTCCTGTGGTCGTTCTAAGGCTTATTTTAAACGAAAAATTTTAAAACCTAAGGATTTTGTAATCCATTCTACAGAAAAAGAAAAAGCTCATTGGGTATGTTTAGAATGTGGGAATGAAGAAGAAATCGATATGCCTGTTGGATGGAAATGCCCAAAATGTGGGTTTCCTCAACATAACAAGGTGTAATAATTACTTTTTAATCTAAATTTATTCTACAAAATTTAATCTAACGATTTTTGCCGCTTTTACTCGCTCAGATATCTTAATTGCAGCTATTGTTTTTTCATTCCAATTCGGATTTATCATAGTTCTTGCCCAAATTGTATGCCAATCATGCACTTTAATTTTAGGTGACCATTTTGGAAATACTTTTGTGGGGTCACCAACGCCAAAATGAACTCTTACTTCATTTTCACTAACCTTTTTAGCTCGTTTATTGACGACTTTATTTGCTAATTTAGACGTTGCATCAAAAATCATCTCTGCTCCAGGGAATTCTTTAGCCATTTCAATAATTAGAGATGATATTTCGTTTTCCTTAAAATAATATACAAAACCTCCCGCAATGAAAAACGTACCCTTTTTAGGCTCATACTCAATATCCTTAAACCAAGAATAATCAAGAGCAGATTTTGGGATATAAATATTTCTTTCAGATTCTGGTAATAATCTTTTGCGGTATTCAATGGCACTCGGTAAATCTAAATCATACCACTTTATCTTACCATTATCTATGCTATAAAATGTTGTATCTAACCCCGCTCCCATGTTTACTACAGTTGCATTGGGATATTTTTCAATATATTGTAATAGAGCTTCAGCAAAACTTTTAGCTCTAACTAGAAGTCCAAGTCCACGCCACTCCCTTAGATATTCTTGTATTTTGGAAAAATCATAATTAATGTTTTCCATAATTTCAATAGCCTTCTGATCATCTAATAATTCGGGATATAATTTACTATATTTAGCTCTTGCCCACAAAGGACCAAGCATAGTTTCTTGAACAGTTCCTTCAAAATTAATATTATTTTGAGCCATAAAAATACAAATTAAACATAATAAATAAAAATTATTTATGACGCTATTTGGTATATAAAGCTATATTAGAATTAATACTAAGAATTATCAATAAAGATACCAGTAATATATCAATTGGTTTTTTAAAATCTTAAAAAAAAAGAAAAAAGGAAAAATTTTAATCAAAATTTAAATTTTCTCTAATTTACTTAATTTCTGGTCCATCTCTTCAGCCAGTTTCTTAGTAAAATTATAGAAATCCCAGAGACAAAAGCAATGAGGAAGATCATGTTATACCCAGGAATAGGTTTCTGTCCTGCAGCTGCAAATCTATATTTTAAATCATATGAGTTTCCAAATCCTAATCCAGCAACTATGAAATAAGATGTCCCAGTTGATGTAAATATATAATCAATACATCATTTTCGAATAGAATTTTACTTTTGTTTTAATTTAGAATGCTGTATACCAAATGTAATACTACCAATACCTATTACCATAAAAAAACCAATA
>Ga0307380_10003491_pt1 | contig 21675 bp, 10 predicted proteins | sample UN3MG_FD_202239 | JGI IMG/M metagenome (GOLD analysis project Ga0307380, IMG submission 202239) | Soil microbial communities from Risofladan, Vaasa, Finland - UN-3 | ecosystem: Environmental > Terrestrial > Soil > Coastal area > Acid sulfate soil | place: Finland: Risofladan, Vaasa | collected... | reverse complement strand
CCATGGCCGTGTAGTGGCCGAGCCCGTCGAGCCAAACGACGCGGTCCTCGATCCCCAGCGCGGAGGCAAGCTTCATGGTGCACGCCCGCGGGATGACCTCGTCCACGGCGGCGTTCACCATGAGCACCTTTCCTGCCTGGGCCCGATCGCGCAGTGCGGCCGCGTGGCGGAGCGGATCGACGGCGTCGATCGCCCGGTCCAGCTCGGCCCGCTCGCCCGGCGGGAGTCGCCGGATCACCTGGCTCAGCTCGTCGGTTTCCAGGGCGTGGTGGATGATCGTCTTCAGGTCGCCGCCGGCCAGGATGAGCATCGCCCGCTCGAAGCGGGGCTCGATGCCCGCCGACACGGCCGCCACGATCCCGCCCAGGCTGATCCCCGTGATCCCGATTCGCTCGGGGTCGACTTCCGGCCGCGAGGCGAGCACGTCGACGGTGCGCCGCACGTCCTGGAGCCCTTGCGAGAGGGCGCCGACGAACAGCTTCGGATCGGCCGCCAGCGCCCTGGGCCCCTTGGGCAGGCCCCGCTCGTCGTAGTACGGCAGCTTGAACAGGATGGCCGGAATGCCGTGCGAGGCCAGCATCGAGCAGGTCATGCGCACGAGCACGAAATCGCCGTCCAGGATGTGCACGCAGACCACGCCCGGACGTCCGGGGTCCTCCGCCCGAATGGCCCGGGGAACGTAGTATTCGGCCGGGATCGTGTTGTTCTGAGGAACGGACGTGACCACGGGCGACGGATAGGTCAGCCGGTAGATGACGTACGCGGCCCCTTCTTGACGCGACTCGATTCGATACTCAAACGGGGCGCCGTTGAACGTCTCTCGAACGCGAACGATCCGGGGAAGCTCAGTCTGGCGCTGTTCGGCGAGGTCAGGAGAGCTGCGCCGAGCGTCCGCCTCCGCGGCGTGCGCCGGGAAATGAGGTGCTAATGCGATCGCGGTGATCGTCAGAAGAATCCGGACGCCTGGGAGTCGTTCCTCCCGAATCGGATCGTGCATGGGTCACTCCATCGTGGGCACGGGCTGCGACCGCAGCGCCGAGCGTCAAGGTTGACTGGGGCGAAGCCGCAAGCGGCTCAGGTTGTCTGGCCAAGCGACGACGTGCGTTTGCCAGGACGTCGCGATCGCTCAGACTTTCCGGCCGAGCATCCGGTCCAGCGAGTCGGACGTGTGGTAGACCAGTGTCTCGGGCCAGTGCGGAAACGGGTTGAAATACTCGAACGTGAGATAGCCGCGGTAGCCGACGCCGTCCAGGGCCTCCAGCACCGCCGGCCAGTCCGTGGTCCCGTCCAGAAGCGGCCGGAACGTGTGCAGGTTGAACTCGTGGACCCGCTTCGTGTATTCCTTCAGGTGGATGTTCTGGATCCGCTTCCCCAGGATCGGAATCCAATGCTCGGGGAAATGGTAGAGCATGATGTTGCCCGTGTCGAAGTGGACGCGGACGCGGTCGGACCGGAAGCTGTCGACGAACCTCACCATTTCCTGCGGGCTGTGGAGATACCCGTTGATGAAGATGTTCTCCACGTTCAGGTACACGCCGGCCTTCTGAGCCGCGGGGATCAATCGGCCGATGGCCTCGTGGGCGCGGCGATCGCAGACCTCGGGCGCGACCGGCGGGTCGTCTTCCAGCCACGGGACGTAGGTCGACCCGGCGATCACCAGCAGGTTCTCCGTGCCCAGAAGCTTCGCCGTGCGGATCATGTCGAGGGCCAATTCCATGCCGCGTTTTCGCCGCTCGGGGTCCTCGTGCGTCAGCGAGTAGGGCCAGAACAGGAAGGAGCAGAGGCCGCTGATCTCGATGCCGATCCGCCGGGCCATCTCGCCCACGGCGGCCACGTCGGCGTCGCCGGCCTCGGGCGTCAGATCGCCGTCCAGGGCGTAGTTCACCTCGACGCCGTCGAACCCCGCGTCCTTGCACAACTCGAGGCACTCCTCGAGCGTCATCTTGCTCGGGTAAGGAAGGGCCCAGAGATTGATCGACTTCTTCATGTCGTAACGCTTTGCGGGCGTTTTGGGGGACTGCGTCTCGGCGACCGGTTGCACGTTTTCCGCCCCCAGCCCCTGCGACGCCATGAACGCACTCCCGAAGGCGGCGGAATAGGCCAAGAGCTCACGCCGGCTGAGCTGGCCGGGCGATTGCCCTTCCGGCCCGCGCTGCGGTTGATGTGTCATGCCGAAGCCTCCTCTGTGAAGGGAACCGAGTCTGCTCTTTCCAAAGGCTTTACGTTGACTGCGGCCGACGCGATCCACACGTCGGACCCCCGTTCGGGCGCATGCCTATTCTATGAAGCGAAGTCGTTTCCGGTCAACTCCTTGGAATCCTCGACGGACTTGGCTATCCTTGACGACATGCCACCCTGGCGGATGGTCCGGACAAGAGCCGCTTGGGAAACGTCATCCTGGCGATAGCCAAAGGGAGGAAGCGATGTCGGCGCGGTGTACTGCCTTGCTGTTCTCGATGATCCTTGCCACGGGTGCGGGCGCCGCGGACGTCGGCAACCGTCTGACGTACCTGGACGAGCCCTGCGACCCGTACTACGTCGGCCTGCACACGCCGAAACTGGTCACGCCGCAGTGGATCGGCGAGCAGGGCGTCGAGGCCGTGATCGTCCTGGCCAACGACGACCTCAAGGATCTGGCGCACCACGAAAAGTACATCCGGCCCATCGTCGCGCGGCTCAAGCAGATCGACGGCCGAAGCGGCATGAGCCTGATGGGCACCCAGATCGATTCCGCCGACAGTCAGTTGCAGACGTGGCTCGCCGAGGGAGTCAACCCCGAAGCGCACACGTGGCACCATCCCTGCCCTTGCCTGCAAAAGGGGTCGCTGGCCAAGGCCAAGGAGACCTTCGACGCCTGCGTCGACAACCTGCGGAAGGTCCCGGGCGGGCGCACGGTGGCGTTCCGCATGCCGTGCTGCGACTCGATGAACTCGGTCAGCCCGCGGTTCTTCACCGAGGTCTACAACAAGACGACCCCGCAGCGCAACTTCCTGACGATCGACTCCTCCGTGTTCCAACTCTTCACGGCAAGCGACCCCCAACTGCCCCGCGCGTCGGTCTACGACGACGACGGCCGGGAGAAGTTCCGCAAGTACATCCCCACCGATCGCGTGATGGCGAACTACGTCGAGGACTATCCGTATCCGTACGTGATCGGCCGGCTCTGCTGGGAGTTTCCCACGCTGATGCCCAGCGATTGGGACGCGCAGCATTTGAACGGGGTATGCAGCCCCGTCACGGTCCGCGACCTGAAGGCCGCCGTCGACGCGGCGGTCGCCAAGCGGGGCGTCTTCTCGCTCTGCTTCCACACGCACGGCTGGATCGACAACCGCCAGGTGATCGAGATGATCGATCACGCGGCCGCCAAGCACGCCGGGAAGGTCCGGTTTCTCAACTTCCACCAGGTCCAGGAGCGTTTCGACGAGAACTTGCTTGGCGGACAACCCCTCCGCGCGGCCAACGGCCAGGACAACGGCGTGCGGCTGGCCGACCTGAACAACGACGGCTACATGGACGTGGTCATCGGCAACGAGAAGGTGCGCCAGACGCGCGTCTGGTCCGCGGAAACGGGCAAGTGGACGACCGGCGGTTTCCCCGTCCAGATCGTCCAGGTGGACGAGAACGGGGATCGGCGCGACGCGGGCGTTCGCTTCGGCGTGCTTCAGAACGTCGGCTCCGCGAGCATCCTGATCCGCAGCGAGCAAGCGTCCGGCGTGTGGCACTTCGACGGGAGCCAATGGAACGCCGACCCCGCCGGGCTCGCCGGGCTCGAGCTGGACGAGCCCATCTCCACAAGCTTGGACGGCCGTGACCGCGGCGTGCGCCTCCGCGACCTCGACCCGGACGGCGTGTGTGAGCTGGTGGTCGGCAACGAGAAGCAACGAGGCGTGTTTCGCCGGGCGGCCGATCGGCAGAGCTGGGAGCGCATGCCCTTCTCGCTTCCGGAAGGGACGACGATCGTCGACGCCCAGGGTCGCGACGCCGGCCTCCGCTTCGTCGACGTGGACGAGGACGGCTCCGCCGACGTCGTCTTCTCCAACGCCCGGCACTACTCGACCGACCTGTTCACCCCGCAGACCGAAGGCTGGTCCCGCCGGGTCCTTTCCGGCAAGCGCGGCGACGGGCCGCGCGAAAACGAGACCCCCATGATCGTCCGCGCCGACGGGACCAACAACGGGGCCTGGTTCAAGCACCGTCACATGTGGGTGCAGAACGAAGACACCGGCAAGAACCTCCCCGACGAGATCGATAGCCGCCGTCTTCCCAACGACTTCCTGGCCAACTAAGGATCGGCCGAAGAGCCGAAGAATAGTTTCCGCATTTGCGGAGTAGCAGGCACACGGCGTGTGCCGTAGCCGGCGGACGGCACACGGCGTGTGCCTGCTACGGAAGTCGGGAAGTTATTTTTCGGCCGATCCTAAAAGGAGCCGCCGGCCGGGGGCCGGGAGCCTCGTGGCCCTCCGGGCTTGGCCCGGTCTGCCGTTCGGCCGTCCGAGGCCCCTCGCTAGGTGTCAATGCACCCTTGACCGGCGAGAAGATGGGGGTTCCCGCCCCCTTCCTGCTGGGGTTAAACTTTCTGGGACCGGTATAACGGGACCTTTTGGGGTTCGGGTGATTCCCCAATGGCACCTGGGCGATTCCTTATACAGCCCATCCAAACGGATTGATGCGGAAACCCGGGTCTCTGGGGCACTTGGCTTCGGACGTTGGCGCAAATGAGTCAAGTTTGCGGGGGGGCAGGGTTCGGGGTTCAGGGTTCAGGACTTGGAGTTCCACGTATACGTGCAAACCCTGAACCCTGACCTCTCGCCTCGGTCTGAGGCCCTGCCTCGCTAGAACGAAGGCATCAGCCTATTGGATTGGTGTGAAGACGGATCTTTACCCCGGCTGGAGGGTGAACCATGGATAGGTTGCCTAATCCGCACATCTTGACAATTGTCGTGTCGCTCCTGGCGGTGGGCTTGGCGGCGGGCCCTGCCGCGGCCGCCGGTCCGATGCCGGCTGGTGTTTCTGCGTATTGCCGCCCCGTCCGGCCGGAGAGCCTGCCGGTCGGGGACGTGGCCAAGGCAATCGATTGGCTGGAGCGGAGGATCGAGACGTACGGCACCGTGGTCGCCAAGCAGCCCGACATCTGGGGGGAAGCCCGGCTCACCAAGCACCGCCACGAGATCGAGCGCGAGTTGGCCACGGAGCTGACCAAGTTCCGCGAGACGCTCCAAGGGTCGATGCGCCGCAGCGACCAGTCGTTCCTGGGCATGGCCATGACCCTGAGTGCGGCGGCCGGCGGCACGGAGGGCGGCGAGACCACGAGCGCCGAGAATAACGTCAGTTTTCCCGCCACGGAGTTGATCACCAGTGCGCCCGACGCAGTCTCGCGGACGGATCTGCCGAAAGGCTTCGGCGAGTACGTGCCGTTCAAGGAGCAAACCGACGGGAAGCTCAAGATCTCGCTGGAGCCCACGGTCTACCTGGCCCAGAAGACCCGCTACCTCAACTACCTGAGCGAGCTCCGCCGCATCAACGAGGGCGACGACACGGCCGACTCGCCCGGCTACTCGCTCTGCCTGGTCCGGATCCCCGTTTCCGTGTTCCCCGGCAAAAAGACCTTCAAGGGCTACGGAGCCGAGATCACGATCACCGCCGAGCCGTCCCTGAGCGAGGAGCTGCTGCCGGAGACGTTTCGGAACCTGGTGATCAACGACGTCGTCGATCAACTGAGCCTGCCACTGACGAAACTGCTCCATGCTAGGTGGGGCGACGAGGACTTCTGGAAACAACTTCGAGACGCGCATCGAGCAACCCAGGAGCTAGTGCTTTTCTTCGACTACGAACAGCAGTTGAAGAAGCGAAGTGACTACAACGACTATTTGCCCGACCTACGTGAAATAGAGCGGCGAATCGTGAGCCGATACCCGCACTTGGTCTCCGCTGCAACGGAATCCTCGACAATGCGCGCGTACTCAGCGGACAGCGCCCCTGCGCCATCCGGTCATCCTGCTCAAGACCTCCTATTGCGCGCCACCCAGAAGTACTTCCGGGGAGAGCGTGAAGAGTCGACATGGCAGGAGGAGCGTATGGCCCTAACGCCGCCGATCTGGGAGAGGAAGCTGCAACAGAGGCGAGAAGAACTCAGGGACAATATGTCGCTCGATCCGGAGAAGGCAGGTGCCCTGCGAGATGAGCTTCGTAGCCTGATAATGCACGGCATGAGCGGCCTGCGGTCGCGGCGCAGTGGCCTGGCGTATCCGCCTTCACAACTCCCTGAGCTTGCGGGACGTGATTTGAACTTCTGGGCCCCACTCGCGCTGACGGCCTACGAGGGACTCAAGAACGTCGTTCACGCCCACGAGCAAGTCCATCTGGGGGATGTCCGCGTTTTCCTGCAGGACGAGGTTGACGCCGCCTACGACTTCCTCTGCCGTGACGACACGGCTGCGCTGTGGATTCACTGCAATAAGTATCTGGTCGAGGCCATTCGGGGTCGGAGAAGGTCGAAATGGGTGGTCGAGCCGAATGCTACCGATGTGGACGACGTAAGCAGGCCCGCGCTTCGATTTGACGAAGGCGCGATCGCCGATCATCGGCAGGGGCTGCGCCAAGCGATCCGCGAGTTGCACAGGGAGCCGAGCAACTTCCAGATCGCCTGCGACGCCGAATACGCCTCCACGGCGGTCCTGGCCTGGGCGATCATCGTCGAGTCGGCCCTGCTGAACGACCGTCTGATGGAGGACATGCGGACCGTCGCGAGAGAGAAGGGCTCGCACTGCATGCTCCAGGAGGGCGAGTGGCGCCAGTTCTACTTGCCCAAACCGTGGCCGGAAGATCGCGCGGCCTTCAACGAGTACGTCCGCTGTCGCTGGCCCGTGGTGGTGTTTGCCTTGGACCCGGTGATCGACGAGCAGAACATCGCGGAGCTGTTCAGCGTGCGGCGGGAGATGCAGTTGGCGGCGGCGGTTGCCCTGGCAGCGGGCGAGATCCGGCCGTCGGCCGCGTTGAACTTCGTCCGGCGCGTGGAGACCGACGTGGAGACCATCGCCCTGAATCGCACCATCGTCGGCTTCTCCCACGGCAGCGACACGTTCGGCTGGCGGTACTATCCCCGCTTGCAGACTCCGCCGACCGTCAACGGCGTCACGGCCTTCATGGAGACGCTCCTGGGCGGCCCTACCAGCCGGCAGCTCATGCAACGCCGCCAACTGGAGCCGGGCACCCGGGAGTGCGTGGCCGTGATGGTCCTGCCCTCGTTCGTCCCCTACGTGCAATTGGACACCCGGGCGAGCTGGTTCAGTCTGAACAACCCGCGCAACAAAGAGCTGACCGTGAACGAGGCGATGGAGATCAGCCGCACCTACCAGTCGGTCCGCAACGCGATGGGCTGCATGTGCGACTCGGGCGCGTATCGCCCCGGCGACGTCTGCCGGCTCAACCGGGTGGTCGACCAGCTCGATCGCCGCCTGCCGTTGCAGACCACGCTCGTGCCCGTCCCGTTTGAGAACACGCTGGGCGGGTTCGAGATGTTCTCCAGCGGCGTGACGGACCTGGGGCCCGAGCTGGTGGGCTGGTACGGGGCGCCGGGCGTTCGCGTGGACGACGCGAAATCGACCTACGCCGGGTGCCCGGCTGACGGCGTCGCCTTCCAGGGCGGCGAGAACCCTGTGACCCAGTGCCGGGGAACCTGCGGCGGCACGACGCTCTTCCTGGTCGGCGACAACTTCAGCGTCCACGACACCAAGGTCATCGCAGGCGGACGTTGCGTGCCCTACGAACTGCTGAGCCGCCAGGTGATGCGGGTGACGATACCGCTCGACGTGAACCCGGTCACCGCCGACAAGCAGCAGGTGGTCGACGTGCACGTCGCCACGCCCTACGGCGTCAGTCGCTCGCTGTCGATCCCCGTCGCCAATCCGGAACCCGACGATCCCAAACCGCCAGGCAGCGGGTTTAGCTGGGCGAGAAACGAGCCGTACGGCGCGATGATCGTTCGAGAATTGCGGTGCTGTGGACCGACGGGCAAATGGAGTTGCGCGGCCCAACTGCTCCGCGACCCGGGCAATGCCCTGCCCAAGGAGCTGCAAATATCCACGCCCGACTGGTCGAAGTTCCCCCAGAAGTCTTTTCTTCCGGCGAAAGGCACGCTCGCCGTATACGTGACGGTCAAGCTGACGAATGGCTCCGTGAAGCCGCCGAAGAAGCGTTTTGAAAAGATGCTCGCTGTGGAGTACAACCCGGGCGGGAAGAAACTCGTCACCACCCGCGGCGGTGGCGACGAGCTTTGGGGCTATCTGTGCGACTCCGTGCCCGACTGGATCGCACTGGGCGATGAGCCGGCGGAGGTCCTTTGCACCGGTTTCCTGCGATTCGACGACTGGCCGATCGTCCCGCTCGACGACGCCCTCACGATCAAGATCCACGCTGCCCCTGCGCTGGCCGAGTGTACGCCTTGCGGCGATTCCACCAAGATCTTCCGACTTCCGCCGGTGGGGCTTGAGGGCGGTTTTTCGCCGGACCGGCCGAAATCGGCCGTGTCGCCAGGGCTCCCGAGCTTCCCGGCCGATTCGACGTCATCGGGGCAATAGCCCTGAGGACCGCGCAGGAAACAACTGGCGTGATATGGCCGTGGGGCACGTTTCCAACGTGCCTGGCACGATGGAATCGTGCCCCACTTGTTGTTTCTGCGATCCTAAGCGCGGCACCAAGGCATTCCAAGCTCGGCTGGACAAAACGCTGCTGGCGATGCACTTGGCGCTGGCCCACGGCTGAGGGCCGTCCCATCGCTCCGTGTCCGACCGGCCAAACGCGGCTCGCCACCTCCGGCAGCGTGAAAGGTGCGTCACTCGGCAGCGTGAAAGGTGCGTCACTCGGGCCGCCGCGGACAGCCCGAACCGCGCTTTCACACCACGAACCCGGTCCAACTCCCCCGCTTCCGGCTTCCCGGCTCCCGCGAGAACCCCTTCACTCCCACCCCAGGCAATTCATGCGTCGGCTCTGAAGGCTGATCGCCAAGTATGATGTTGCAGATTTTTCCGAATGATCCATAGCATCCTGCAAGCTCTACCGGCTCCCATCACGAAGGCCGGCGGCGAAGGGCGGCGCGGCCACAGTCTCCGCCGGCCGTTCTCCCGGACCCGAGCCGCCGTGATCTGCTCGACGGAAGCCCGACAAGAGGAGGCAACGGTCGTTCAACCAACGATCCCACTTCACCTCGGCGCGGCAGGCTTTGCTGCTCTCAGAGTGACCGGCCCCAGCAGACCGGACGGCAACAGCGGCGAGTCCGGTTGGTAGGGGTTCCAGGTGGTCCAAGCCACGCGTTGTTCCGGCGGCAGAGCCTTGTCGCCGATTAGGCGGTTCGGCCAAAGGTTGGCTACCTCGATCTCCAAGCGATTCCCTTTCGCCCGCACCGCGTCCGTGACGTCCACTCTCCAGGGTGCACACCACACGACGCCCGTATGGCAGCCGTTGAGCCGCACGCGTGCCAGGTTGTGGACCACGCCGAGATCAAGCAGAATCGGGCCGCTGTGGGGTCGAAGCGACTGGGGGAGATCGAACGAACTAGTGTAGGTGGCGATCCCCGAATAGTGCTTGACGCCGGGCTCGGACCGCTGGCTCCAATCCTGCAACTGGCGGAACCGGACCCGCCCGGGACCGCCCCACTCGGGATCGAACGACACCTCCCACGGCCCGGCGATCTCCCCCACCGTCTCCAGCGCCGGGAAGTTTTCTCCTGCCCTCGACTCCCGGCTCTCCCCCGGCGGCTCTCCGCCCTCCCCGCTCAGCTCTCTTGCGAACCGCACGAAGAAGCTCTGGTGGGGCTCGAAACGCATGGGCACGGTCGTGCGTCCGTCCCGGCTCGCATACTCGGCCAGATCGCGGATGGCTCCGGTGAGCGGGTCCCAAAGCTCCGGCCGGCGTCCCGCAACCCGGAACGTGCACGCGGCCTCGACCAATTTCGCCGTCCGGTTGGCCACGAAATAGAGGTCCATCCCGCCGGAGCGCCGGTGCGTGTAGCGGATGGGACCGTCGGCCTCGAAATCGCGCGGCAAGCCCATCTCGGCCAGCAGGCCCGCGGTGGCCTCGTAGTCGGGATACAGTTCCGGGCAAGGGTCCACCGGGGCTTTCAACCGCCAGGGGCTCATGCCGATCGGGCCAAGCTCTCTGGCGGCGGTCCACCCTGCGTCGGATGCCGTCGGCAGACGCCAGCCCTCGTCGACCTCGCGGGCCGCCCGCCACCGGCGATCCGTGAGAAGCGTCAGCGAGCTGCCGTCCTCGTACTCCACGTGGAGGCTGGCGATCAGGCCGGCGGGGTTCGGGCCGTCGCCGCCATTGTCGGCCGCCACGGCCAGGACGTTCGGGCCGGGCTTCACGAGTGCGCCGGCGTCCGCCGTGTAGATCGTGTGGAAATTGTCTCCCTCGGCGGCCATCTGCCCGTTCACCCACACCTGAAACGCGTTGTCCGTCGTGATTTCGATGCGCGCCGATTGGACACGTTTGTCGGCGGCAAGCGTGAAAGCGCGGCGGAAATAGCGGGTGCCGGGTTCTACGGACGCCGCGGGGTCCCCTTCCGCGTACCAGATCCAGCGAGCCTGTTCGATGGGGCGCGGGGCCGGTGTTCCGGACGGAGCCACGGACAACTCGCCCCCCCAGACGACGCGCCCGCGCCCGACTTCACGCCGGACGACGGCGGCGGCGGGCCGCGTCTCGCCCCAAACGGCGGCGGCCAACGACGCCACCTGCTCGTCGCACTGTGGGTAGTCGATTAGGCTGGGCGACTTGCGCGGCGGCGGTCCGACCACCGTCGCCCCGGACTCGACCAGCTCCTTGATCTTCCCGAGCAGGGTCGGGGTCATCGTGTCGAACGACGGAAGCACCAGGAGCCGATACGACGCACCGCCCGGGAAGACGACGCGGCCGTCCTCCACCGACGCCTTGGCGATCAACGTGCTCGGCGAGCATCCGTCGAAATTGTAGCCCCGCCGGTCGCGCATGCTGCCGCTCCCCTGCAAGGCAGACGCGGGAGGACGGAATACGTGCGGCGCCCCTTCCGGAATCAGGTAGCAGACGTCGGCAATCGTCTGCCCCTGGCGCAGCAGGAATTGGCAACGCGCCACGTAGCGGTGATACGCGGAGACAAGCGGCCACCAGGTCTGACCGCGGTCCCAGTGCACGCCGTACGGGCCCATGGTCATCCCGGGTCGCCGGCCCTGGGGCTTGTGGGCAAAGGTGTGATAGACAAAGCGGTTGATCCCCGCCGAGAAGGCCCAGTCGCCCTGATTCTTCACGGCGCCCGGATACAGCTTCCAGGCTTCCTTGGAAGCTGCGGTGAATGCCTCCGCCGCGACGACCGGCCGACCATGCGTGTGTGCGATGGAAGCCGCCTCGAAGCAACTGTACGACGTATCGAAGCCAAAACCTTCGCTCCAGAACTCGCACATCGGCACGTCGGCGACGGCGCCCAAATCGAGATCGGACGTGGGATTCATGTCGTAGGGCTCGATCGATAGGCCGAAGCCGTGACGGCGCCCGAGCTCCTTGAGTCGCCCGGCGTGATTCTCGAGGACGAGCTGCTGCGCCGTCATGCGCACGTCCCAGAGGAAGCGCTCGCTCAGCTCGAGGCTGCCGACGACGCGGCCCGTATACGCGGGAAGAAAAGGCAAAGGATCGTAGCCGCAACGACGCGTGAACTCGTCGCGGAACGTCGCGGTCCAGTTCTGGGCGCCCATCTCCCAACTGTCGATGTGCAGCATCGTCCACCCGCCGCCGGTCCCCTTCGCGCGCGGCCCGACCTTTCGGATCAACGTCCCGATGTAGGCGTCAAAATGGGCGTCGAAGGCCGCGGCGGCGAACTTGTCGCACTCGAAGCCAAGTCCCGGTCGCGGCGCGGGGCGGGTCGTGGCGCCGGTGTTTCGTCTGCCGAAACGCATGATCGTCCAGTCGCCGGCCGGCACGTCCCAGGCGAGGCGGCCGTCCGATTGCAGGCGGTCGGTCAGGTCGACGACCCGGGCGCGTTCGATCGCCGCCCCCGGCGGCAGCGCGGGATGGTCGGCGGGGGCGGGCAGATAGGCCTTCACCCCGGGCCGCGAAGAGTAGGGAGCGCGGCAGTAGAGCGCCTTCTCGTCGACGTCCTCGATAAGATGCGTTTCCCCGGGCGTGGGAAAAGCCAGCACGGCCACGTCCTCGTAGAAGGACTCCCGCTCGCGCCGCATCTCGTCCGACATCGCTCGATAGCCGAAGTACGGCTCGCGCGGCGCCGGGCGCGGCAGATCGCCATCGAATTCGGCCGGCCCTTTCGCGGCGACGGAGCTCGCGACCAGGTGCTGCATCGACTGCTCGAGCTTCACCCACGGCCCCCCGCTACCCGCCCATCCCGGTCCGGAGCCCAGGGTAATCTCGATCCCTAGTCGCTCGGCTTCCCGGACCGCATGCGCGAACAGCTCCTGCCACTCGTCGCTCAACAAATCGACGGGCCCGCGCGGAACGCCCACGTTCACTTCGAGGAAGACCAGGTTGCCGATGCCGGCTTCCTTCATCGATTCCAGGTCGTCGGTCATCCCTTCGCGAGTCCGGTTGCCGTCCATGAAGTACCAATAGACGCCGGGGCGGGCCGAATCGGGCGGCTCCCGGAACCCGCTCGCCAAATCATCTTGCGCATAGACGCCGGCCTGAGACGCCAGGATCGCAATGACGACAGCGCTCCAAGTCATTCCGTCAATCAGCGGCCAGACAACGCGAATGGCACCGAGCCTCGTCCTGCAAAGCCGTGTTCTCATGCGCCCGTCCTTCTCACACGCTTGCGTTCGCCCCCCAAGCAGCGCCGGGATCCGGCCGGAGGTTGCAGCCTCCCCTTGGTACCGGGCGCCGCTGCCGCCCTGACTGGGTACGCTGATGATGTTACTGCGTCGGCACGCAATCGTCCACGCTCGGGGATCTTGCGACGGCCGGCCAAACCGGTAGACTGCCGTGCATGACCGAGGCAGAACGCGAAACCGCGTACTTGGAGGGCAACCCATGAATAGCCGTTGTGAGACGTATCTCGAGTCCGCTCGCCGGGCCGCCCGTTGGATTGTCGGCCGACAGAAGCCGGACGGCTCGTTGTTCGACGTCGAGGCGGGGATTGGCGGATACTACAAGGTCCCCTATGCGCTGGGGATTTCGGGGTTCGCGACGGAGGCGGTGCGGCTGTTGCGGTGGGTCCGCGCACACCACTTCACGCCGGAGGGGGATTTCCGCGGCCCGTCGCGAAAGGCGACGCTCAGTTTCCACGAGGACTGGCCCGCCTACGGCAACTCCTGGCTGGTCCAGGGCGCACACCGTCTCGGGCAGTTCGACCTTTCCTTCGGGGGGGCGAAGTTTCTGCTCTCCCTTCAGGCCCCGTGCGGCGGCTTCCAATCGACGGAGGCCGGCAAGCCCTTCGTCGACTGCCTCAGCACGAGCTGGGCGGGACTGGCCGAGCTGACCGTGGGCCATCTCGAGTCGGCCGCGGCCGCGGCGGAGTGCCTGCGGCGGTTGGTCGCCGGCCAACCGGACACGACGCGGTTCTATTTCCGCATGACGACCGACGGCGAGCTCATGACGGACGTGCCCGAAGGGGCGGCCCTGGGCTACTACGTCGACGCCCAGCTCCCGCAGCAGATCTACTTTCATCCGGGCATCGCCATGGTCTTCCTCTGTCGGTGGCACTTGGCCACGGGCGACGCGCCCTCGTTGGACGCGGCGCGGTCGATCTTCGACTTCACCGAGCGTTGCCGGGACGACGTCTACTGTTTCCCTCCGAGCGGAAAGCTGGGGCTCGGCTGCGCGCTGTTGGCCTCGATCACGGGCGAGGCGAGACCGCAGCAGGCGGCCGAGGCCCTGGGCGACTATCTCGTGCGGACCCAGGGAGACGACGGGACCTGGATTCTGCCCGACGTGGAAGTCTACCGGATGATCGAGGACAAGGAAGATCCCGAGCTCGTGACCGACGTCGCCGCCGAGTTCGCCACGTTTCTCTCGGAGATCGCCGCCCTCGTTTGACCCTCCGTGTTGCCGGAGTCGTGCGCGGGATGACCGAAGGGCCCCGGCGAGCGGTTCTCAGGGCGATTGACTTGACAGGGCCGCGTCCCCAGACAAGACTGCGACAAGGTCGCCGCGCGGACGGCACACGGCGTGTGGGCTGCTAAAACGTACGGAAAACAGGGCCATGAATCCGCGGGAAGTGTGCCATTTCTGTTCCCCTAACCGCGAAGCGGTTTCACAACACAGCCCAGGGTTGCGAAGCTACCCTGGGTTGGCGGGCACCGAGTCCCCCCCAACCCCAACGGGGTTGCACCCCGCGCAACCCCCGAGCGGGCGCTGTGCAACCCCTTCGGGGTTGATGGGCGACGTCGGAACCGGGACCCAGGGTAGCTGCGCAACCCTGGGCTGTGTTGTTGAACGCCTTCGGCGTACGGGGATGGAACACAAACGGGACACCATGTGGCGAGTGATTGACGGCCGTTTTGAGCAGCCCACACGCCGTGTGCCTTTTACTCCGCAAATGCGGAAGTTATTCTTCGGCCGATCCTTGAGCACCGGCCGAGAGACAACCTGGCGACTACCCCCTTCCGGCAGGATGGCACGGCGAGCTTGCCCGACAGTGCAGGCAGCACGGTTGGACAAGCCAACCGTGGCACCCGGCGTGTACCGTCGTGGTCGAGCGTATGTTGAAAGAACCACCAGAACCGTTGCCGAGGAGTAAGCCCATGAACGTGTGCTGCCGAACCGCGCTGCTGGTCGTGATGCCGTTGATCTCGTGGATCGCCCTGCCCGCGATGGCCGGCGATCCGAACGCCCTGACCGACGATGAGAAGAAGGCCGGCTTCGAGCTGCTCTTTAGCGGCCGCGATTTCCAGGGCTGGAAGCAGAGCGGCAACTGGGTGATCGAGGACGGGGCGATGTCCCGCGCCGAGCGGGGTGGCTCGATCGTCTACGAGGCCAAGAAGGTCCCCGACGACTTCGAGCTCCGCTTCGAGTGGAAGGTGGCCGAGGGGTGCAACAGCGGCGTCTACTACCGGCCCACCCAGTACGAGTATCAGATCCTCGATAACGCCAAGCACGCCGACGGCAAAAACCCCCGCTCCAGCGCCGCCTCGCTCTACTTCTGCATGGCCCCCTCCCGCGACGCCACCAAGCCGGTCGGCCAATGGAACACCGCCCGGATCGTCTGCAAGGGCACGGTGATCCAGCACTGGCTCAACGGCGAGAAGGTGATCGGGTTCGACTACGCCGATCCAAAATGGGCCGACAACGTCGAGATGCTCCGCAAGCGCGGCGGCGACCTGGCCGCCCGGGGAGCCAATCTCTCGCTCCAGGACCATGGCGACCCCGTCTGGTACCGCGGCATCAAGCTCCGCCCGCTCGGCCCCGACGACCAGCTCGACCGCACGCCGGTCACGCCGGCGCCGATCCCCGAGGACGTGTTGAAAGAAGAACGGGAGAAGCTGGAGCGGATCATCAAGGCCCGCGAGGCGAAAGCCCAGGCCAAGAAGCCGAGGCCGAAGAGGAAGCCGAACGCCACAGACCGGTAAGGCCCCGCGTGCGACGGGTAGCACTTCTCGCTTGCCCAGCCGTGCAGACGGCACGGTTGGACAAGCCAACCGTGGCACCCGGCGCCGATCCCCGAGGACGTGTTGAAAGAAGAGCGCCAGAAGCTGGAGCGGATCATCAAGGCCCGCGAGGCGAAGGCCGAAGCCAAGAAGCCGAGGCCGAAGAGGAAGCCGAAGACTACCGGATAATAGGGCAGCGCGTGTGATGCGTAGCACTGCTGGCTTGCCTGACAGTGCCGGCGGCCCGCTTCGACAAGCCAACCGTGGCACCCAACGCTGGGCTGATCTCACGCTACCGTAATACGGAGCTTGCAGGACGGGATATCCGGATGTTGAGGAGAGAGCTGCCAGGCAAACCGCTCGGTTTCTGATTGCCGTTCTGGCCGTGCCGGCTTGGGACGCCGGCGTGGCCTCGGCAGTCGCACCCTACGAGATTCCCACTGCAAAGGGGTTCCCGATGAACGTGTTCTGGCTGATCGCCACGTGTGCCTTGGGCGGTGACTTCCCCGAGTTTGCGTACCACGAGATCGACGAGGTCGGAAACCGCATGGGCCAGACCTCGCTGGTCGACGTGGACAAGGACGGCGACCTGGACTGGATCACCGGCTGTAGCAACGGCGACGTGTGGTGGTTCGAGTATCGAGGGCCCGATGATTGGGTGCGCCACACAATCGGCGGCGGGGCGGGCACCGACGTGGGCGGCACGGCCTTCGACGTGGACGGCGACGGCTGGGTCGACCAAGTCTCCGGAAGCACCTGGTTCCGCAACCCCGGCACGCCGCGCGACAAGCCGTTCGTAAAACACTCCAACGGGACCATCGGGCGGAGCCACGACAACGTGGCCGCCGACGTCGACGGCGACGGCCGGCTCGACCTGGTCACGATGAGCGACCGCTCGGCCGTCTATTGGTACAAGATCCCGGACGACCCGACGGGCGAGTGGGAGGAGCACCGCATCGGGGACTCCGTGCATGGCGGGCTCGCTCCCCGGGGCGTGGGCGACCTCGACGGCGACGGCGACGCGGACATCGTCCGCTCGACGGGCTGGTTCGAGAACGCCGACGGCAAGGGGGCCCGATGGACCTGGCACGCCAACCTCGACGGCGGCCACGACGGCAAGTTCAAAGATACCACCCGATCGTGGATCGTCGACCTCGACCGCGACGGCGACAACGACGTGGTGATGTGCGACTGCGACCGCGGCGGCAATGACACGCATCGCGTCCACTGGTTCGAGAACGCGGACGGTCGCGGCGGGCGCTGGAGCCGGCACGCCATCGCCTCGAACCAAGGCGACCTCCACACGCTGAGCGTCGCCGACTTCGACGGCGACGGCGACCCGGACGTCTTTTCCGGCGAAGGGCCCCTGGGAGCGTCAGGCCCGGACGACAAGCGCCGCTGGTTCATCTGGGAGAACGCCGACGGCCGCGGCGGCGCCTGGAAGGAGCACGTGATCCTCGAAGGCCCCCGGTGCCATGAAGGCGTAGCCGCCGACGTGGACGGCGACGGCGACGTGGACGTCTGCTCCAAGCCCTGGAACGGGAGCCTCCACGTCTTTCTGGAGAATCTGCTGGTCGAGAGCAGCTCAAACCGGTAAGCGCCGCCGGGTTGCTATCCCGTTTGGCCTCGCGTGTCGTCGCGCCTGCCGGGCTGTCCTCAGGCGGCTCGCCGCGTGGGGGTGCGTGACGGCTTGCGTCCTACGACGATCAACGACATTCCGGCGACGGGCAGCACGTGCTCCGCTGCCTTGGCGAGCGGCAAGATCCGATCGAACCATCGCATTTGAGTCGGGCTGAGGTGCCGGCGTCTCAGGAGATGACCTGAGACGGCCCAGCACAGCGAGCCCAGCTTGCTGAACCGCCGGTTGAGGACGACCTCGAACCCCGCCTCCTCCATCTTCGCGTTGAGCTCCTCGGCGGTGTATCGGCGGAAGTGCCCCAACTCTCGATCGATGCCCGTGTAAAGCCACCGTCCGGCGGGCACGACAACGACGCAGTGTCCCCCGGAGACGAGCGTCCGGTTGAAGTCGTGGAGCACCTGGAGGTCGGGCTCGAGGTGTTCGAGCACGTTGGAGCAGAGGATGGTGTCGATCCGTTCGTCTTGCCATTGCTGGTAGGCGTCGGAGTCCGTGAGGCTCGCCCGATCGATCCGCACGTTGAGCCGTCGCCCGTAGCGGCCTTTGAGGACGTCGCTATACACCTCGTCATGGTCGACCAGGACGAGGCGTTCCCGGTTGAGCAGAAGGCGGCTGAGATTGCCGATCCCGGAGCCGGCCTCCAGAAGTCGCGGTCCGAGAAACGGCTCGACCTGTTGGAGTACCCAACGGTTGTAGCCCGTGGCCCGCGACATCGAAGCAAGGGTGAAGAACCCGGCATGGGTCGTGAACTGCGCGTCGAAGAAGCGGTAGCGAATCATCGCCCAGAGGGCCTTCAAGCCGTCGAGAGGGCGTATCTTCTTTCCCTCTTCGTAGGTCCGACCGTGGTAGCCGATCGGCACTTCGTAGATTCGCGCGCCCCACTGCGCCAGGCGGCAGGTCAACTCCGGCTCGAACGTGAAGGTATTGCTCTTCAAGCGGAGCCTCCTCAGGACGTCCGCCCGGACCATCTTGTAGCACGTCTCCATGTCCGTGAGGTTGAGATCGTTGAGCATGTTGGAGAGGAGCGTGAGGAGGTAGTTGGCCAGACTGTGCCAGAAGAAGAGCACGCGGCGGCTGTGGCCGGCGAAGCGCGAGCCGAAGACGGCGTCCGCCCTGCCCTCCAGGATCGGCTCCAAAAGGAGGGGATAATCGTCGGGGTCGTATTCCAGGTCGGCGTCCTGGACGACGGCCACCTCGCCGGTCATCTCCTCGATGGCCCTGCGGACCGCGGCGCCCTTGCCCATGTTGCGGTCCTGGCGGAAGCGCCGAATGCGGGGATCCTGCCGGGCCAGTTGCCCCAGGACCTCCCAAGAGCCGTCGGTGGAAGCGTCGTCCACGACGACCAACTCGATCTCCAGGGGAACGGGCGAGCCGAGCACCCGCTCGCAGATCTCGCGGAGCGTGAAGCGCTCGTTGAACACGGGCATCAAGACCGAGAGCTTCCTCAGGTCTTGGGCGCCTTCGCGCGGTTGCCGGCCCGCCGGGCGGCTCCGCAGGCGATCCGTGCTCTCGGATGATCTGCCGGAACGACCCATTTTGTGATCTCCCTGATTCCGGGGTGGCCGGCGCGTGCGCCGGCGACTTCTCACTGCCCGTGAGCCCCGTGCTCGTGCGCGGACGGCCGCGACGCGGTTCGTGGCGTGCCGGGGGGTGGCAGTGGCGACGGTCCGCTTTCACGTGTTCCGGTCGCTTTTTGATTTCTGCGTACGCAAAGACCTTCGTACTCGATGATCTGTACTCGTTGGGCGTCCAGATCATTTCCCTCCACCCACGCGTGAAGCGCTTCGCGCACCGCCGCCCGGTCGGCGTCGCTCTTGACCGGCGCGTCCTGCGCCTCCCTGAGCCCCCAGTTCGGAGGAAAATTCCCGTAGCGGCCGTTGATGGTTGGCACGTCCGTCGCCAGTTGTACCCAGTTTGCGTCGTCGGCAACGAATCGGTAGTCCGCCGGGCCGGTGCGGACCATGAAAAAGGCCTGGCTGTTGCGGTCGACTCGCGCCGCAATCGCCCGGACGTGGTCTCGCACGATTTGCTTGTCGATCCATCCGTGTCGGTGAGGCTGTTCGGCAAGACAGATCAAGGCCACGACGGCAAACAGAGCCATTCGCCGGCCCGACCGTAGCCGCTCCAAATAGAGTGTCAGACCGACCGCTGCGGGCACAAGCAGCACGATTCCGATTCTCCCCACGGCCCGAATGGCCTTTCCTCCCGGCACGCACTCGTGGATCACCTTCCAAAGGCTGAAGTCGCCGACCACGGTCGATATCACGATGAGACTCCCGGCGGCGAGAAGCAAGACCCGTATCCACGGCGAATGCCGGCGGCGCAACAGAGCGGTCAGGCAGACCACCATGGTCACCAACCCCACTCCGGTTGAGTGATTGGGGTTGGGAGGTGGCACAAAAGGGAGGGCATACACCCAGCCGTACAGGTAGTTCCTCGGCCCCATCATCAGCCATGAGTGCCATCGGGGGATCAGGTTCACGGAGTAGGGGCGCATCCCGACCTCAGAGGCCGTTATCAGATAGTGTCGGGCGAGAACGCCCAGCGCGCAGCTCGCCAGCAGCAGGCAGACCGACACGGTCAACCAGTGCTTCCGGGCCGCCGCAAGTATCTGCCCGCGCACGTCCTCAAACGCGAGCGACCAGAGGAGTGCCAGGGCGCAGAACAGGCCAAAGAAGAAGAAAAGGTAGAAACACGCGTAGGCTTGCAGGACGGCGCAGGTGAAGAAGACGGCAATCCACGCCCGTTGGCGCAAAGCGCCCCTGGGGGCATCCGCCGCCCCGAGGATGCGAGGCAGGGCCGCGATGGCCAGCGCCACGTAAAACAGGGGAATCATTTGTGGGTGTCCCAGTTGGATCTGGAGCACACTGCCGAAGCTCATCAGGCAGGCTCCGAACGCTGCGGATATCGCCCCCGCCTGAACACACGACCGAAGCATGAAGTACGCTGCCGCGTAGTTCAGCGACCAGACCGTGAGAATCCAAAGCTGAAATGCCGTATCCGCCGCACACCCAAGCCACCTCCAGATCCAATAGTAAGGCCCTACACCGAGCATGACCTCGGTGAACGCGCTCACGTGGGGATAGGGATACAAGACCGGAACGTCCCAGAAGCTCTCGTGGCTGGGACGCTGCATGACCCACCGGTAGCCGTGCTCCAAAATGTAGTTGACCAGTCGCGCGTCCCCGAGCCCGCCGTGTGTTAGGCGGAGGCCGCTGAAAATCATGGGATACAAGGTCGCTACGAGCCCCAAGCAGCAAACCGCCACGGGAATCGCGACCTCGCGCCATGGGAAGAGGGCGGTACGTGGCGTCGTTGATTCCATGTCGGCCAGGCCCCTTCGTTAGTTGCGAGGACGTTGCCGGGCGGCCGCGGTCGGCCGCTTATGGCGGATACGGGTGGCCGGTCCGGCGGCAAGGCAGTGGACCGCCAGGTGGATCGCTCGCCGGCCTTCAATCGGTCGAGCACCTCCGCAGCACCTTGTGCCAGGCTCTTCGGAGGAAGAACGGCCTTCGGGGAGCTTGGCGCAAGGGGGCCGTTGGCACACGGACCTTGCCGTACTTGTCAATCGCCGTGTCCAGAAGCGAGTTGGCCAGCGCGTGGAGCTCTCGATCGAGCGAGTTCAGCGCTTCGAGGTGGGCGAGGAACTGCGAATCGACGCCTTCCCGCTGAAGCCGGCCCTCTCCCACGTTCAAGCGGAAGTGGACCAGATCGGGCCAACCGCATGCTCGGTGCAGGACTTGCACGGTCTGGTCGAATCGCTCCATCGTGCCCACCACCCGGAAATGCTCGCGGAGATTCTCCTTCGCACGCTCCAGGTTCTCCCGGCGAGAATGGTCATCGAAGTTCCAGCCACAGAGGTGTCGGGTCTGGTGATTGTCGGCGACCTTCCATTCCGCCCTGCAGAACTCCTGGAGGGAAGAAACGGGCACGGCGCCCGGCAGTTCGTTGTTCTCCACCGTCCGGCGAAACTGACCGAAATGCGACAGCAGGCGCTCTACGGGGTCTCGGAGGACCGTCACGTACGCTGAAGGTCCGGGTAGATACTTATGGAGCCCGAAGTGCATGTGCCCGAGTAGCAATCGGTAACGGCCCCGCTGGGCCTCGGGAAAGTGCAGGAAGTGTTGGAGCGTCCCGTGATGTTTGCTGAAAACGGGGCCCAATTTGTGCTCGGGGTACCTCACGTGGTAGATTTCGTCTTCCGAGAAGTGACGGACGATCGCTTTCGACATGCTCACTCCCGCCGTCTTCGGCACGTGCAGGAAGATGAGCGTCTCGCGATTTGCGTCCGTTGTGCCCCCGATGGTGTCCTTGCACATCCTTGTCACCTGTTCAACTTGTTTCCCCGGCGCCGTTCGCGATCCGGGTCGAACGTCCTCGGCCAATTGCCACCCAAGCGTATCGCAAGATTATCCGTCGACAGTGCGCGGTCGTTTCGGTCTGTGCCGATGAATCACCCAACCAGGGGGTCGGTCTGAGCCT
>Ga0307380_10003490_pt1 | contig 21677 bp, 17 predicted proteins | sample UN3MG_FD_202239 | JGI IMG/M metagenome (GOLD analysis project Ga0307380, IMG submission 202239) | Soil microbial communities from Risofladan, Vaasa, Finland - UN-3 | ecosystem: Environmental > Terrestrial > Soil > Coastal area > Acid sulfate soil | place: Finland: Risofladan, Vaasa | collected... | reverse complement strand
ATGCTCCTTATGTTAATTACTCTGAAACTTCTATAACAAATATCAAAGTATTTTCGAATGTAACATGGGCTTTAACGTTTGATTACATGCCTAGAATAGGAGATATGTATGAAATAACTGGAACATTATATTCTAAGACTAATCCTTCTCTGAGAATAAATGATAGAGAAATCGAGATTTATTACAACGGAACTTCAAAAGGTACCGTAACAACAGCTTCTGATGGCACATTTTCAATTAATTTTCCAATTACAGCTCCAAGTGGAAATGCAACTATTAGAATTCAATTAATACATGATGTTGCTGGAAAAGTTATTATTTCATCTTTACGGTATATAATAGTTGAACCTGCTGCTTCACAAATTACGGGACAACGACCTTTACCTCCATTTTTTTTATTTTCTGTAATCTTCTTTCCAATTTTAGCCGTTATTATTGCAGTACTAGCTGTAATTGGATACAGATATTATAAAAAACAAGAAAAAGAATCTCGGGTGGTCAACCTTCCACTTGAATCAAAAATTATTAATCTTAAAATTCTTAAAGATACCGGACGGTTAGAGGAATCAATATCATATTTATTTAATGCAATTTATATGGATTTAATTAATGCTAAATACAATAGAAAAAGAAAAGAAAATGAAACAATTAGAGATTTTGCTATTATATCAGTAAAAGAATTAAAACTAACACCATCATCAATATACCCTTTTATTCAACAAGTTGAAGAAATAATATATGCAAAACCTTATGGAATAACTGAAAAAGATTTCTATAATACTTGTGGTTTATTTTCACCAATATATTTTCAATTAACTGGATATAATTTTGTATTAAGTTTTTAAATTCATTCTATAATAAAAAAATCAAGAGTTAAAATTAAAAAAAAAGTAAAAAGAAATATAAATTGAAAAAAAATTATTAAATAGATATATTCTAAAAAAATAAAGAAAATGGTAAAAAATAATGGCAAAAAAGAAAAAAAAGCAACCAGAACCAGAGATTAATATTAAACAAAGATTTGATAATGTAAAAATCTTAGCGGAGACCAATAGACCAAAAGAAGCAATCGCGTATATTTATCTTGTTTACGATGATATAATCGATGTAAAGTTTAAAAAACCGAGGCTAGCACATCAAACTATTCGTGAATATGCGATAGCATGTGTCAATGAATTAGAAAAGAATTTGAAACCTGAATCTGTGTATCCATTCATAAAAAAGATAGAAGATATCATCTATGGTGGAGTGGAACCAACAAATAAAGAATTAAACTATACAATTGATTTATTCACTAATTTATACAATGAAATTACTGGAAAATCCTTTACATTTAAACTCTAGGTTCAAATAATATTATTAGTATTTTAAAATTCCAAGAATAATTAAAAGTAAATCGCAATGGTGAAACCGGGAAAAGCAACACAAAAGAGTATCAATATTTCTAAAGGGATAATTTTTACGTTTCTAACAATATATCTAATCATTTTTGGAATAATTATTAGTAATTTTATTTTGTATTTCCAACAAGAAAAACCGGAAGTTTTACCTGTTATTGTAACTTATATCCCCATGTTATGTTATTTGGGCTCAATTTTTAGTGGTATCACTTTTATTGTATTTTTAAGAAATGCTACAAAACAAAGAGTACAACAAACTCAATCAAGAAAGAAAATTAAATCTGGATCATTATATAAGCAAGCTCTGTTTGTTGTTATATTTATTTTTGTATTCATTCCTTTATTTTCTCCTTTGATTGACGGAGGTACAAACAACCAATACAACTCAATATATAATCCTGATTGGAATGGTGCTTCAAAATTTAAAACCGCAATTGAAAATGATGACTACGATGTGATGTCTGTACAATCTAGTTTAAGTGCTACAGAAAGGCTGGATAAATCAATCTTATTAATTTTATTAGGTCCAAATCAATTTTATGATCCTATTTTTGAAGTGCCTTATTTTATTAATTTCTTCAATGGTACAAATTCCCTTCTAATATGTCACGACCATGGATCTACAAGCACTTTATTATGGGAAATTCTAATAGCAGGTGCAATTGCGCAGGTTCAAATCCCAATAACAATTTTTCCCAATGGGATATTACGAGATAATGCTTCTTTTGATACGACTCCAGAATTTCCAGTTATTCAAAATTTTGCCGCTCATCCAACAACAAATGGAATAAGTGATGTTATTCTTTCACGAGCATCTTGTGCTGTGGGTGGACCTTTTGTTGAGGCTTTTGGTTGGACTTCTATCGGTTCTACAACCGATTACGGATTTATTGATAAATATCCATTTAATGGAAGATATGACTCTCCCAATGATGATCTTAGTTTAGGTTTCATGAGTGCTATTACATCAATAGCAGGTTTCGAAGATTTTCCATTAGCTAACCTTCCCCTTGGAGGTTATGCCCAAAGTGTATTTTTAGCAAAAGATAGCGGAACACAGCGAACATTCGTATCTGCGGATGCTAGTTTATTTAATAATGAATTAATTGATGATTCTGAATATGATAATTTGCAATTTGGATTAAATATCATTGAATGGTTAACATATGTAAATGAAGGAAGAAGCAAGGATGAATGGATTGTAGTTTTTGATGAAGCACATTTAAGACCAGAATATTCAAGAGATCTTACGTCTGCAGGAATATTTGGATATATAATGCAGTATATAGTACATTTATCCACAAATCCTATCACAGCATGGATTTATCCACTTCTAGCGTTTTACTCATTAAAGAAATACCTTCCTAAAAAGGATAAAAAGAAGGAAGAAGAAAAAATCGCGGAAGAAGAAGAAAAGAAAGAAGAAATGGCACGATTTCGAACATCTTCTTTTTTTGCTCAAAACATTCAGGAATATAGAGATAAAATGAAATATGGAGATGCATTAAAACTACTTTATAGAAGATTAGAACGAAAATTGCATAGTCAATTAGGAGGGGTAAAAATTACCACCCAAAAGGTAATAGATTTGGTAGTAGCAAAAAATCCATCAACCACAAAATTAAAAACAAGAAGATTAAGTAAATTTATGGATAGAATTTTGTCAATTAAAGAAGGAAAACATAAAGTTAAAACTGAACAAGATTTCGAAGAATTATTTTTCGAGATGGGTTGGGCAGTTAATAATATTTAATCATATTTAAAAAATAAAATAAAGAATAAAATAGATAAAAAACTAAATAAAAAATAAAGAGGTTGTAAATAAATGGAAGCTCCAGATAAAGCAAAATATTATGACCATGAAGAAATAGATGTTATACCTATTAGGGAGATTGCTCAAGAAGTATTAAGTGAAGTGAGCCGTGTAATTGTCGGTTATGGAGAAATCCTACAACAACTCTTCATAGCTCTCCTTGTAAATGGGCACGTACTCTTAGAGGGAGTACCAGGACTAGGTAAAACGGTAATGGCAAAAACCTTCGCAAAAACTCTTGGAATATCGTTTCGTAGAATCCAATTCACCCCTGACCTACTTCCAGCTGATATAACTGGCACTAAAATATTCGATCAAAATGAAGGTGCGTTTATACTTCAAAGAGGGCCCCTATTCGCGAATATGGTTCTCGCTGACGAGATAAATAGAGCTGCACCTAAAACACAATCTGCGTTACTGGAAGCAATGGCCGAACGTCAAATAACCATTGAAGGGCAGACATTAATATTGGAAAAGCCATTCATTGTTGTTGCTACTGAAAATCCAGTTGAAATGGAAGGAACTTATCCACTACCTGAGGCACAAATTGATAGATTCTTATTCAAACTTTGGTTAGATTATCCAGATCAAGATGAAGAAGTCGAAATTATGCGTCGACAAATCTCAGGTGAATCTCCATCAGTTGATCCAATTACAACTGGAGAAGAAATTCTTGCGGCTCAGAAAATTATGAATTTAGTATATATTGATGATAGAATTCTAAAATACGTTCGTGATGTTATACTGAAAACGCGAAATCATCCGCAAATTGCTCTCGGATGTGGCCCCCGGGCCTCACTGACATTAATGAAATGTTCTAAAGCTCGTGCAGCAATACTAGGTCGATCATATGTTACTCCAGATGATGTAAGAGCATTAATCGTGCCGGCATTAAATCATAGAATTCTCTTAAAACCAGAAGCTGAATTAGAAGGTCTTGATTCACAAAGTGTTCTTAAATCAATTGTAGAAGAAATTCCCGTCCCTATTTAACCAATTATTTTTCTTTTTTATGGTTATAGTGTTAATAAAAATTAGTAGAAAAAAAGTGGTGGAGTTTTATTTTAGGAGGCAAAGGTAGAAGTTTAATTTTATTTGCAGTGTTTTTTCTCACTGCGGGATTTGCATTTGTAAATTATTTCTTGATCTATTTTGCTATATTATTGCTATTTAGTACGATCATTAGTTTACCAATTTTCTATTATAAAATGAATATAGAGGAATTACGAGTACATAGAGAACTAGAGAAAGAAAAAGTATTCAAAGATGATTTTGTTCATGTTAAAGTAGTGATTGAAAATACAGGTCGCAATAGCTTTGATTTTATTGAAATTAGGGATAATTACAACCCACAGCTGTTTAGATTAATTTTAGGGGAAAATTTTATATCTACTCGGATTGGACCGAAGAGTACAATTAAATTTTCCTACGTTCTTGAACCAAGAGTTAGAGGTGAATATGCTCTCGGACCTTTATCAGTAATAGTTAAAGATAGATTAGGTTTTAATTCGGTTGAAAGAATTGTACCGGATAGCGTTACGGATATTCTTATCTATCCACCTTATGAAGATATCAAAAGAATTGAAATATTAGGGTCAAAAAGATCTTTACAACTTAACTATGGAGTACAAAGATCGAAGCAAAAAGGTCTTGGCTCAGAATTTTATGGCATGAGAAAATATGTATTTGGAGATCAATTTAGACTTATAGATTGGAAAGCAAGTGCTCGATCTCAAACATTAATCGTTAAAGAGTTTGAAACCGAAAGAGATGTAACTGTAATGATATTAGTAGATTCTTCAGACACAATGGCAGGTGGAGCAATTGAAAATACTAAATTTGAATATGCTATAAGAGCTTGCATGCTTTTAACAAAAGTAGCATTAACAAGAAGGGATAATGTAGGTGTTTTTACATTTTCAGATAAAAAAAATTTAAATTTCTTAAAGCCAAATAGTGGAGAAGAACACTTCTATCAAGTCCTAGATTTTGTTGCTAGAATAAAACCACAGGGGAAATGTAAATTTGTTGAGGCAATGGATCATTTTACAAAACGCTTTCAAAAGCGAAGTTTAGTTTTCATTATTTCTGACTTAGAAGCAAATCCTAAAGATATTTCTCAAGCTATAAAAAAATTAGCTCCGTTTAATCATACAATTATAGTAATTAACCCGTTTAGTCCATGGTTTGAGATTCATGAAATAGATTTATCTTCAACAGATAAAGCTTTAGCAGAAGCTATTAGTGAAGAAATGATGGAACATATCCTAATTATTAGGCAGGGACTTCGAAATTTGGGAATAAGTATAATAACATGTGGACCTGATGATATGATGAAGCAAGTTTTAAGTAATTATATGGAAGCAAAGAAAAAGGGGAAGGCGTATTAAAAAATGGCTCGTGGATATCTATTAGTTTTAAAAATTATCAATCTAGCAATTTTTTCTTGGTTATTTATTATCTTTTTAACATCGATTTTTGATTTCAATCAAGTAATAAGTACTGCTGATAATAAATTAGTTATTTTAGACTTTTTTGGGGCAATACGCAATATTTTTTCTTATATAATTTTTGGTGGGGGTATGGTTATTGCCTTCGCATGCGCAATATTTTCAGGATTTTATAGTTTGTATATCTTCAATCTCATTGAAGCCTTTTTTAAGAGATATTTAATTTCATGGTTTTCATTTGATCTAGAGCACATTCAGGAGCTATTAGGCAACGATACATTCCAATTACAAGATCTAGGATTACAAAATATTCCTAGGTTAATAATGGGTGAAACTGAAGTATTATTTAGTGATCTCTATTTATTTATTTTTCAAATTTTATTCCTTATTTCAATTATATATGCAGTTAGAGCATTTTTAAAAAATGATCCTAAGCATTCACTTATTGCCATTGGATCAGTAGTCCTTATGATTATTGTTCCTTTAATGGTGGAAGGTTTAAGAAACATGTTGAATTTAATCAATCTTCAAATTACTTATTTAGATGAAATGGTTAATCCAATTGATCCTAGTTTGACTGAAATACCAATGGATGGATTTTTTGCATTTATAGCTAGTCCTGTTATCTCATTCGCTATTATCTCCTACATTTATTTAGAAATTGCCTTCCAAATTAATTATACAGATATAGTAACAAAACCCTCCCTAGAAAGAAGTGATAGACTCGAAGCTCAGTTGAAAATTCTCTCAAGGGAATCATACTTTATTACAGCTAATATTGATAAAATAAAGCAAGAAGCTAAAGAAAGAATCAAAGAATTGGAATCAGAACAAAAAGAAGGATTAGTCATCGGTAAATTTTTCGCAAAGACAGGTAAAAGGTTTTCATATGTAAAAGAAATGATAGAAAGGAAAAAATTAGAAGAAGAAGAAAAAAAATTAGTTACTGCAGCATCAAAAACACGACGTCTAGGGAGGTATATAGATCGACTTTTTCGAGAGGATTCTGAAGCTAAAGATACACTAACTGCAAGCTCATCAGCCCCTAGGGCTCGAAATTTAGCAACATCTACAATAATCAACTTTATTTATCGTGTAGGTCTACTATTAGTTATAAGTTTCATTATTATACACCCCCATTGGTTTTTAGTTACAATATTCCAATTGCCTGATGCAATTACTGAGAGTGTTGTAATGTATTCGCCCGAAGTTATCATAATTATACTAGGACCAATCATGGTGCTTTTTCCAGTAATTTCTAAATTAATTTCATTTATCAAGCATAGAAATTTAATAATTCGACTACAACAAGAAGGGCGTATAAAAGAACTTTTAACATCTGTTGGAGACTATGTTAAAAAAGAAGAACTTGAAGCTCCAATAGAGGAAGAAGCTGAAGAGGTTGCTGCTGAATCAGCTTAAATACAATTAATTTTTTAATTTTTTAAATTTTTAAATTTATTATAAATTGAGCTAATTCAATCTTTTTTCTTAAATTAGTCATCATTGTATCATAAAAGTAAGCCTTAATTCCTAATTCTTCGATTTTAGCTTTTAATTCACAGTCTCTATTATCTATAATAAAATGCCCTAAAAAATCTTTATATAATCTAGCAACACCTACACATGAAACCTCTGAACCAATACTTTTCATCATTTTATCTGCTGGACCTTTAACTGATGCCCCTTCTATAATTGGGCTTATTGCAAAAACTTTATTCTTAACTTGGGAAAGAGTTTTCTTAATTCCCTTTACTTGTAGAATAGTTCCTATTGACACAATAGGATTTGATGGGCAAATTATGACTTTTTTAGCTTTTTGAATATATTTTAATATACCTTTAACTGGTACAGCCTCTTCAATTCCTTTAAATTCTACTTTTAAAATCTCTGGTTTACAGTGATACTTAATGAAAAATTCTTCGAAATGTATCTTTCCTGAGGGTGTAGTTATATATGTTTCAACAGATTCATTGCACATAGGTAAAATATGAGATCTAACTCCTAAATTTTTACATATCAAATCCGTTATCTCTGCTTTATTAAAACCTTGATTAAATAAATCCGTCCGATAGATATGTGTAGCTAAATCTTTATCACCCGCATTAAACCATCCTATATCATAAAATTTCTTCAAAGAACTTAAACAATTAAAAGTTTCATGTGAATATCCCCATCCTTTTTCCTCATCTTCTAAATTTGCTAATGTGTAAGTTATAATATCTAAATCAGGACAAATTTTGAGTCCAAACAATTCAATATCATCACCAGTATTTACAATAATCTTAAGAACTTCGGGTTTTACCACTTTTGCTAATCCTTTAATTAATTTTGCAGCTCCGATACCTCCTGCTAATATTACAATATAATTTTCGCTCATAATATTAATCTAATAATCTCGGTTCATATATTATTTCTTTCAATTTTTTGCGATTTGGAGCTTTTACAGATTTAATAGGATATCCTACAGTAAAAAATGCCATTGGAATATAAGATTTAGGAAGTTTCAAAGACTTTTTTATAATTTCTTTGGCAAATAATGGAGCACAATACCAACACGCTGCTAAATTTTTTGTTTCAAAAGCAAGAAGCAGATAAGTTGCTGAGCTACTAATACTCTGTACACCTAATAATAATTCATTATGGGTTCTTTCAATATCTTCGTACTTTTCTAATTCTTTCTGATCTAAACATAATAAAATTAAATAAGGTGCCTTCAAAAATGTATTTCTTGTTTTTTCAATTTTCACTTTAATGACTTCTTCATCATTTCCATCTTTCAGTAAATCATATCTTAATTTTTCATTCATTTTATCTACTAGCCTTTTTCGTAGTTTACCTTTCTGTAGTATAATATACCTCCAAAATTGCCCATTATGGGCACTTGGAGCCCAACACGCGAGTTCTATGCATTCTTCAATAATTTTTTTATCTAAATCCTTGGATGCAAAATCAAATTTGTAGCTTCTTCGATTTTTGAGAATTCCTAAAAATTTATTATCTTTAGGCTCTCTAAATAAATCAATTTCCTTCTTTCGTAAAATAGATTTAATTTTAGACTTCTCATTAAATTGAAAATTATACCCCCTTATTAACACAATTGGAATCCCCTCATTTGATTCACCCATGACTAACTGTGCTGCAGCTGCTAGACTATCAACTTGACCAATGATAGTTGTTTGGAGTTCATAGCCAAATAAATCTTTTTTACCTCGCATATCTAGAATTGGATCTATCCCTGAAACTCCAATGGCGGTTCCTATAGCTCCTATTCTAAAAGTTCTTCCAAATGAATCGGAGATAATTACTGCAATTTCCTTATTGGTTTTATTTTTTAGTGTAATTCTAATTTTCTCAGCATCGATGTCTGGATTTTCTGGTAATAAGGTTATAGTTCCTTCTTCACCAACATTAGATTTATCTATTCCCGCATCAGCACAGATAAACCCGTGTTTAGTTTCAGTTATTAAAACATGCTCATTCCTTATAATATTCTTCGATTCATCTAGAATAGCTTGGATTAATTTAGGATCCTTTTCAGGTAATCCTAGATCTTTCATTCTTGGAGTTATAGATTTGTATATTTCAATAGCTTTGTCACTTGGATTGATCTTATTTAAATTTCTGATTCGTCCATTACTTTTTGATATTATTGATTGAGCAATTATAATAATATCTTGATCTTCTAAAGAAATCCCATTTTTATTTAAACCATCTATTATTATATCTGTGATTTTATCTCCCTTTTTAATTATTGGAATTCCTTTTAACCCTATAATTTTAATTTCATCTTTTAAATTCATAATAGATCCGCTTTAGATATTTTTATATCTTTTAATATCCAATTTATTACTTTTAGCTAAGTTTTCATATTTTTCAGGAATTGCGCAGCAAGCAGAAAAAAACTTGAATTGGATTTCAGAATTGTTGTTTTTTAACCATTGTAAAGTATTTTTAGAAGGAATTTCGATTCTTGTTATACCCGCTTTAATAGCATATTTTTCAATTTCACTTTTTATGTTTCCACGAGGTCTCATGCATCCTAATGAAATTTCTGTTTTAGGAAAAATAAATCTTAATAGAGCTATAATTTTTGCAATATCTTCCGGTTTTGGAATATCAAACTTTATCTTAGAATTTTTAGGAGGAATTAACACAATAACAACTATCAAAGAGGGATTTATTTCAGTTTCTTTAATAAATTTGATAGAATCTAATTCTTTATTGAGCTTTCCATAATGTAAACCAACACAAATATGAGGTACAATGTTTAATTTATATTTTTTTAATAAATCAATTGCTCTTGAATATTCACGTAATTCTATATCTAAATGATAAATATTTCTTACAACTTCTTCATCCATATTAACATCAAAAGATACGATATCAACGTTAGCATCAGCGAGTTTCTTTGCGGTTTCATGATCTAACAATCCAGTATGTGTATTAATAATTAAATTTGTTTCTTTCTTCACTTTTTTAATGGTATCTAAAAAATTTAATATTGGTACTGAGCCATCATGCCTACTTCCTCCCGAAATTAATGCCCCTACTCCATTATTTTTAGAAAGAAGTTTTAAGAATTGCTCCAAATTCCTATTATCTACTAACTCTTTCATTCCTTTCAAGTATCTTTTATTACAATGTTCACACTCTAAAGCACATTCGCTCCCCGTTAGACTAATAGCAGGAAATCTCTTAGTTGGATTATATATTTTTAAAAGATTTCCAAAATTCTTCTTGGTAATATTTTGAGCTAACACTAAAAATGGCTCTAATTCTTTATACTCAATATTTATAAATTGCGAATAATCAGACCACATAGCATTTCCAGATTCTATTTTTTCTAATAATCCCTGTGCTTCATTCATACTTTTTTAACCATTTCTTATTCGAATATTTATCCTTTATCAATTTTTTTGCTAAATTTCTTTCATTATCAGAAAAAGTCCCATCTTTTAATTCAATTCCTAAGGATTTTTGAAAACCGCGTTTTAATGAATTTATCAACTCCACTTCGTCATAACTTTGCATTTGATTTTTAATTCCAATACATTTAGCTCTTACAGATTTTACCATCCGAGATTTACCTACACTCTCCGGTGCCTTTAACACAGAATACATCAGATCAGGATCGATATCTAATAAAATAGTGCCATGTTGAAGAATATATCCCTTCTTTCTGACTTGTGCATTCCCAGAGAATTTTTTTCCATCTAGTAGAATTGCCGGGCAATGAATAACATCTTTTTCTGGTTTTAAACCATAAATATTTAACCCAATAATTATACCTTGTGTAATAATCTCAAATTGATCTAAAATCTTTTTAGAACCTAAATTCTCGAGAAATTTGATAGGACAGACAATTGAATATGTAATTTCTCTAAATTCATCGTGAAAAACAGCACCACCTCCAGTAATACGTCTTACAACATTAAATCCTTTCTCTTTTACGAATTGAAGATCAATTTCATTCGATAGACTCTGATTTCTCCCAATACTTGCTGTTGAGGGTTTCCATTTATAAAATCTTAATGTATTCGGAGATTTCTTCTCAATTGCCATTTTTAAAATCGCTTCATCTAAGCTCATATTCCAAAAGCCATTTTTAATTTCTAATGGCAAAAATCTCCATACATTCATTTTTTCTATTTACTTCTTAATTTACAAATTTGCCTAATAAATCAAATATTTCCAATTTTTCTTTTTCTGTTAATTTTCGGGGGTAATTATAGATAGGGCCTGACGGTTTAGAGGTATAGAAAGGACGGTTACATCCCGGACATCCTGAAGTTAAAAAAGCATTTGTATTATGAATGATCATATTTAGTTCTTTTTTCCTCATATTAATATTTATTATCTCTCCTTTTCTATTAAATGTAAAATCTTTTAACTGTTTCTCATTATTAATAATAAGAAATCTTCCTAACTGTAATTTTCTAAAACTTGGAATGGTAGGTTGATGCAAATTTTCAAATTTTGTACCTTCTATAGGCGTAAATGCAAACAAAGATATGGTGATACCTAAATTATTTAACTTTTCGATAAGTTCAATTACATCTTTTTCAGATTCTCCTAGCCCGATAATAATATGAGTACTTACATATCCAGGAGAAAAAATATCCAATGCTTCATCCAACTTCTGAAAATGTTCTTCCCACTTATAAGGTCCTTCAACATTACTCCCTTTAATATTTTCAAAAACTTCAGATGTAGCACCATCTAACGCAATTCCTACTCTTTGAACCCCTCTTTTTTTTAACTCATCCAACTTTTCTTTTGATAGAGGTGGAATGGCGATTGATAATGGGATATCAGTATAAGTTCTAATCTGAGTTAAAATTTCTATTAAATCATTAAAATTTTCTGGATAATTGAGAATTTGGATACAAATTCGTTCGAATTTTTTTGAAAATGGCATATATTTTAGTTTTGTTAGAAAATCCTTAAAGGAGAATATTGGCCAGTCAACTCGAGAAAGTTTTTCTATAGAACTTTTTGATGATCTAGCTTGAGGACAAAAACCACAATTCGCCATACAATGCCCTTTCTTAAATGTCATAATATAACACGTAGTTGGGGGATTTTTGAATTGGGGTAATCCTCCTAAGCCTAAAACAGAAGCGCTTCCCACAGATATTCTTATTTTTTCTATTGTCACTATTCTCACTAGTGAGTTAGTAAAATTAAGTTTTACTGCTTCGGTTTATAATTTTTATAGTTAGTATAATTATCCCTATTTTAACAAATATCAAGATTGACCAATTATAAATAACTACATAAAAAATTTATTAAATCAATTATTAAAATATTAAATATAATGTATATCCCCTAAGTTTAGAAAAGTGTTATAATTCTATGGTTGAGTATGACCCACAAAAAATAGAAAAGAAATGGCAACAAAAATGGGAAGAAGATAAAATCTTTGAAGTTAGAATGGATCAAAAGAAAAAAAAATATTATGTATTAGAGATGTATCCATATCCTTCTGGTAAACTCCATATGGGGCACCTTAGGAATTACACTATCGGAGATTGCTTTGCCCGGTTTAAAAGGATGAATGGTTTCAATGTACTTTACCCAATGGGTTATGATTCGTTTGGAATGCCGGCAGAAAATGCAGCAATAGATCATGGTGCTAATCCAGAAGAATGGACTAATAAAAATATTAATACAATGAAAAACCAGCAAAAAAGGATTGGGCTTTCATATGATTGGACAAGAGAGATATATAGTCATAATCCTACCTTTTATAAATGGGATCAATGGTTTTTCTTGCAGATGCTAGAAAAGGGATTAGCATATAGACAAGAAAGTTATGTTAACTGGTGCCCAAAATGTGTTACAGTTTTAGCTAACGAACAGGCTCAAGGAGGAAGATGCTGGAGATGTAACTCTCTCGTTGATCAAAAGTTTTTAACACAATGGTTCCTAAAAATAAGAGATTACGCAGAGGAACTATTAGAGGGATTAAATATTGTCGATTGGCCAGAGAAAGTTAAAGTTATGCAACAAAACTGGATTGGAAAATCTGAAGGGACAATCATTAAATTCCCAATTGTTGGAGAGGATTGGACCATAGATATATTTACAACAAGACCTGATACACTTTTTGGAGTCACATTTATGGTTTTTGCTCCAGAGCATCCTTGGGTTCGTGAATGGGTGATAAAAACTGAATATGAGAAAGCCTTCAAAAAAATTTATGATGAGGTAATGCGCCAAGATAAATTTGAAAGATCAGCTATTGAAATAGAGAAAAAGGGTCTTTTCATCGGAAAATACGCCATAAATCCGATTAACAATGAAGAAGTACCTATCTATATTGGCAATTTCGTTATTTATGAATACGGTGCTGGTGCTGTTATGGCAGTACCTGCCCATGATCAGAGAGATTTTGAGTTCGCTAAGGAATATAATATTCCCATTAGACTTGTTATTCAACCATATGATTATGAATTAAATATTGCCAAAATGAAAAGAGCCTATGAGAGTGATGGAATCCTCATAAATTCAGAGGAATTCAATGGTATGGAAAATCGATCTGCAATCAATGCAATAACTGAAAAATTAGAAGAAATCAGTATGGGATATGGAACGATAAATTATAAACTAAGAGATTGGGGAATTTCACGTCAGCGTTATTGGGGGTGCCCAATTCCTGTATTATATTGTGAAGAATGTGGTATGCTTCCGGTACCATATGAAGACTTGCCTGTTTATTTACCAAAGGATGTTACATTTACCAAGACAGGTAATCCATTAGAAACAAGCAAAAGTTTTCTAAATACTCAATGCCCTAAATGTGGTAATAACGCAAAGCGAGAAACAGATACAATGGATACTTTTATAGATAGTTCTTGGTATTTCTTTGCTTATTGTGATCCTCCATCTGCAGTATCAAATTTACCTTATTCTAAAGCTAAAGTAAATTATTGGGGTAATGTCGACCAGTACATTGGAGGTATAGAACATGCAGTTATGCACCTAATTTATGCTAGGTTTTTTACAAAAGTAGCTCGAGATTTAGGTCTTCACAAATTTGATGAGCCTTTTCAATCTTTACTCACCCAAGGAATGATTAATAAAGCTCATCCCTTCTGCACTAACTGTAATACTTTTCTTATGAAAGCGGATTTAAATCAAATGAGGTGTAGAAAATGTGGAAGTATAGATCTTATTCAAAAGTCAGTAAAGATGAGCAAAAGTTATGGAAATACTGTAAATCCGGGAGATATAATTGAGAAATATGGAGCAGATGCAGCAAGATTTTTTATATTATTTGGAGCAAGCCCATCATCGGGATTAGAATGGTCTGAAGAGGGTGTTGATTATGCTAATAAATTTATTAGAAACATATTTACATTGTTGACTGAACCTCCTAAAAATATACACGAGAATCCAACAACAAGAGATACACTGATCCAGTACTATTTAAATAAAATAATTAAAGAATTCACAGAAAATATGAAGAAACTCGCAATTAGGAATGCTGTTAATAATTTGATACAATTTTCATCAGAATTTGGAAAATACAAAAATGAGGGGATCATTAAGGAGATTTTCGAAGAATGTAAGGAAAAATTAATTTTATTACTTCACCCTATAGCTCCTCATATGACAGAAGAAATTTGGGAAATGAGTGGTAGAAAAGGATACTTGAGCATAGCAACATGGCCTTCCTACGATGATAAACTACTTACTCAAGAATCTGATTATAAATGGAAATTGCTCAATAATATTTTGACTGATATTAATAACATAAAAATAGCTATGAAAAAAGATATTCTGGATAAAATCTCAATAATTATTGCCGATCGGTGGAAATTAAATTTCTATAATAAACTTATGTCGTTATTGGAAAATACTAAGAACCAAGGAGAAATTATGAAAAAATTAATGCAAAATACTGAATTAAAAATACATGGAAAATATATTAGTCATATAGTTAATAAAATAATGAAAAATATAGGAAAGTATCAAAAATTTACAATCCCCTCTGAAGATGAATATAATTTTTTTAATGAAATAAAACCAATAATCGAGAATAAATTCCAATCTAAAGTAAACATTAATTTTGAAAAAGATTCAAACGAACAAAAAGCAACTCATGCACTCCCAGGTAAGCCAGCAATCATTATTTCTTAATTTCTTATAATATAAACATATCAAATTATATAAGAGAATCAATTTCTACACGGTTTTATTAACTTAAGATTAAATAAATTATTATTAATTTAGATATATTAAAATTTGAAAAAAAAAGCGCAAATTAATTTCCAAATATAAAAATCGTTTTAAAACAAATGACAATCTATGAACTCAGTATTATTTCTACTACCGGATTCCCTTATTATAACACCATTATTAAAGCTGTACCAGAAGGTGTAAAACTCTTTCTTAGATTTTTTGATTTTTCAAAAAACATGCCTACACTTCAAGATCAATTAGATTCTAATTCAAAATTCGACCTCACAGCGGGACTTATATCTGCATTATTTGAATTTGCTCGAAATATCGATAAAAAAATAGAAGTACTTGAGTTTAAATCTAAAAAAGAAAGAAAGACAGCTAAAAGTTTAGAAAAAAGGAAAGATTTTCAAGGAGATGTTTTAATTACAGCACAAACAGAAACTTTTTTATTACATAAATCTGTTAGAGAAAAGATTAAACTCATCTATTATAATTTTATAAATTCTAAGATTCCTCTTGATTCTGCTGATACTATCCATAAGAGTGAAGAAAATAAAATCGTAGATATTTTAACAGATTCAAATGCGCGACAAATAATATCAACGCATAAAATTGAAATTAAACGCTTAGCAAATGATTTTTTGAGCGATATGAAAGATTATGGTTTATGGGGAATTTGCATAGCCTCATTTGACCTTTCCCCTATTATTTCTTTTGGAAAAAAATATTCATTAGAGAATGCTTTCCATATTTTAAGACATATTGGATATATTCCTGAAATAACTCCTTTAGAATGGATTTATAGACAGTCCTTTTTCTCCGAAGAGCCAATTCAAGTATGTATTATAAAATCGGATATTGGAGCCACGGTTGAAAATAGTTTATTTGAACCTTTCTTTTATTTGCTTTTTGCTGATCCCCAGAGTTATTTTGGTGAATTCCCTGCAAAACTTACTTCTACTTTTAATAAAATTCTTGGTTAAGATATTAAGTATGATATAAAAAAGATTATAGAAAATTACGATTTCAATTAAGAAGAGAAATTAACTGATTTTTCAATTAAAAAAGATACTATTTAAAAGAATTATTAGCAGCCTTTATTATTTGAAATAAAGAATCTGCTTGAAGCGAAGCCCCCCCAACTAATCCTCCATCGATATTCTTTTTATTAAACAAATCTTCAGCATTACTTGGTTTAATTGATCCTCCGTATTGTATTCTTATTAAGTCAGCAGTCTCCATATCAAATTTATTACTTAATTTTTCACGTATGAAAATATGGATTTCTTCTGCTTGTTCTGGAGTGGCAGTGATCCCCGTTCCTATTGCCCAGATTGGTTCATAAGCTATTACAATTTTTAACATCTCTTCTTTTGTGAGATCTTTAAATGTTTCATTAATTTGATATTCAATAATTTCCTTTGTTTTTCCTGCTTCTCTTTCTTCTAGATGTTCCCCTATACAAACTATAGGGTTCAATTTTACAGATAACGATTTTTTAAGTTTTTTATTAATTAAAACATCTGATTCTTTAAAGATATCCCTTCTTTCACTATGACCAAGAATAACATACTCAACGCCAATATCTTTTAAAAATTTTGGGGATATCTCTCCTGTATATGCTCCTTTATCTTCAAAATACATGTTTTGTGCTCCTAACTTAATATTTGTATCCTTTAAAATTTCGAAAGCATTAGCTAGAACTGTAAAAGGTGCTGCAATCACTATATCGACATTATAAATTTCTTCTACTAACGGTATTAAACTTTTCAACATTTCTCCTGATTCATTGGGAGTACCTCGATTCATTTTCCAATTACCACCAATAATGGGTTTTCGCAATGTATTCTACCTCTGAAATTTTTTATATTTTAAATTGATTAAATTTTCATTATAATTCAATTATAGAATAAGTCTATAAAATTCTAACTAAAATTAATAAATCAATTTACAGTAAAAAGGAATAAGAAAAAACTATTCTATTTTAGGGAGTTTTTCATTTAATTTTGTTGTTCCTAATAATTTTTTTATTTCATTTATATCAGGACTCATAATCGTGGGTAATCCTAATTGTGTACGTCTTCTTTCTATAGCGGGCTGCATAGGGATAGCTTTTCCATGTTCCATTACAGTTGATGCTTGACCTGTATAATGAGTAGGAGCTTCACCCCTCTCTACACTCATGTTTTTTAGAATAGTGAAAATTTCTGTTAGCTCGACCTTCTGAGGACAGACTTCATCACATGTATCGCATACTGTACAACCCCAAATACTAAAGGAATTTTCTGCACCAAAAATTTTCTCTTTAAGCCCTAATAAAGCATCTAAAATTAAGCGTCTTGGGTTATATCTACCTTCAGTAACCTGTGCTACAGGACATGCACCACTACAAGTTGCACATTGATAACAATATGCTAATGTATTGCCAATATCGTTACCAAGAATTTGGTTTCTGAAATTAAAATCTATAGTTGCCATTTGAAATAATCTGTTTTCTTACTATTATTTAGTATAACTTATTGTCGATTTTAAAATTAATTCTTTTAAAACCATATTTTGAATTTGGAATATTCCTCTTTATTTTAGGTTTTTTTTATCGTTTTTTAAGGGAAATTGTTTTTAAATTGTAAATGAAATTAATAAAAGGAATTAAATATTTATTCCTACAATAATATAAAAAACATACTATAAACCAAATATTTTAAAAATTGAGATGATATGACGAATATTGAAGAACTAAAAGAATTCGGCATTGAAATTACGGAAAATATGAAACAGGGGAAGGTTATCGTAGATGTCTATACAACATGGTGCGGACCCTGTCGATTTTTAAGCCCAATATTAGAAAAATTAAAAGGGGAAGGATTAATTGAGTTAATAAAAGAAGATCTTGATCAAAACAGACCTCTTGGCGAGAAATTTGGTGTTACAGCAATACCTACGCTTCTGTTTTTCAATAATGGCGAACTTTTAAATCATCCAATAGAAGTTCAAGGTCAGTTGCTTGTTCGAAACGGTATCATGGTTGGAGCTGCAGGAGAACAAGTTATTAGAGAAATTGTTGATAGAATGTAGTTTAATCATTTCCACGTATAAATTCATTTCCGTTTTTTAAATATTTTTTCTCTCTATTACTATTTTTCAAAAAAGAGATTAAGAAGTTACTTTTTTCTACTTAAATAAAATTTGAATTTCATACAAATAATCTATGTATTGAATTAAAAATTTTTTATTTAATGAAATTTTTTCAATATTTAATTTAATATCAGATTGGAAAAAAGAAATATGAATTTTTCAAGAAAAGAGTTAATAGAAACAGACGCAACGATGAATCAAATGAGAAATGCCATCTATATATTAACACGATTAATGGAGAAAAATGGAATAAGTGATTCAAAAGAACATTTAAGAAGAATGGGACAAAATATTGCTAAAACTTATATTAACTATTGGAGCCCTACAAATATCGTTACATTAAATAATATCAAGGATGTTGTAACAACCATATATCAAAAAGTTTTGAATAGCGTAGTCTCTTTAGAAATTAATGAATTAGAAAGAGAAATTAGGGTTCAAGATTATAAATGTGCATTATGCAAATATCAATATGCTGATATAGAAATTGCTGGTTGTGAAATATTATTGGGACTTATATCTGAATTTATATCCCTTATAAGCAAGGAATCGTCTGATCCATCATCAATTACTTTAGAACCATATAAAGTAAATGAATCTAGAGCTTATGGTGATAAATCTTGTATTCAAATATTCAAATATAAAATCGGAAAGGAGGGATAAACCTGGGAGCATTCCAATGGTTAATGAAAAAAATAACTAAAGTATTTGGACGATCTACTAATGCATTATTTTATACACTTCTATACCGAGAAATACTTAAAGAGGTAAATGAAATTACTAATAATGAAGAGGAGAGCCTTATTATCCTGAGAGAAATCGGTAAAAGATCAGCTTATGAATCATGTGAACGCCATTCAAGTATATTTAAATTTATGCCTGGAAACCCCAAAAAAGTTTTAGACTATTTCGAAATTATATGGGTTGTTGTTTTTGGAAGAGAATTAGAAGATTTTACTTATGAAGAAATTCCTAAGGAGGAATCAAAATATAATGATTATATCTTAAAGATTAAAAATTGTCCAATTTGCGCGGGGTATGGTCAAGATAAGGAAGATTCTTTTGATTTTAATAAAGTAAAAGATGATAAATCAGAAGGTTTAGCGTGTGGTTTATGTGGAATGTTAGAAAGTGTAGCTAACTTCATTTTAAAAGTAAAAAGGAACGATTATAGAATCCAAATAGTTGAGCAAAAATGTATAGCTCGGGGTGGTGAATGTCTTCAATTTATTTGTAAAATTCATGATTATAAAGAATGGAAAGAACTGATGTCTTCTAGAACCGAAGAGAGAATTTCAACAGGGATTTATTTTGAAGAAAGTTTAGAAGAGGAAGAGGTTGTTCAAGAAACTAAACTTGATATCATCGATAAACTCCAAGATGTTATTTCAATTGATAAATTAGAGGAATATCTTGATGAGCCTTTGGAAACAATAAAAGAAAGAGTTTCTAATATTATCAGAGATAAATTGAATATGGAACCAGAACATTTTTTTGATTACTTTAGAAACTATGAAGATGATATGATTCGCATAATAGGATACCTTGGAACCCATATCTTGAATGAATATGGAGGATTAATGGAAAAATTACTTAAGAATGAGTGGTTTGCGAAAGTTTTTGGGTATCTCTTTAAACAGCTAAAAGAAATGACATTATTATTCATTCCTCTTGATGTAATACGAGACTATAATAACTTACTTGTGAATTTTCTGGATAAATTGGCACCTCCAGAAATGGTAGAAAATGTAAAACTCTTTACTGGTAAAGATACAATAAATTTTCTTTTTGAAGGGGCTCAAATCGCACTAGAAAATTTTGGAATTGATTTCTCTGAATTAAAAGAAAATGTTTGGGAAGAATTAAAAGTAGAGCGTGAAAATGGCTTGATTTCATCAGATAGTTCCACTATTGATAAAACTCGTGAGAAAGTACCTCAAATCATTAGCATCATTCAAGAATTTTTAATGATCATTAATGATATCCTCACTTTACCAATTAGGATCTTAATATCAGAAAGTCATTATGGATTAAAAACAGCAATTAATTCAGTTGTTTCAGAAGAAGAAGGATTATATGGTTCAATAAGGGAACGCTTCGATAATATTTTTGATCAAATTCAAGAAATTAGAAAATAGAACGTAAATTAGTTAAATTCCCAATTCCAATTTATTTTTATTACCATTCTTAACTTCTTTATTACTGTAGATGTCATAAAACCAATTAACTATATATTGAAAGAAAAATCGTTCACGTAGTACATCATAATGAGATTTTTCTTTTAAACTTGTTAATTTTGCTATGTCTTCTGATTTTAATTTTCCCTCAACAATTAAATCCATTCGAGCTTTATATTGATCAATCATTTTTATAGGGCGTAGAATTGCTGAAATCGCATCTGATATTTTGTCTATTAATTCATGAAACTCATTCTTAAAAATATGTCGATGATCAATATCATCTACTAAAAAATTTTTCACTTTTTTTAGTATTACTTCTTTTTTATGATAGCTAATTAGTTCTTCTTTACTCAAACTTTCTACAAGGAAATCAATTAATCTTTCAATTGTATTTATTTTAATGGAAAACTTTAATAACTCGGTTTGCAACTTTTCGATGAACTGCTTCTTCAAAAATTCTTTAAATTTAATTATTATAGCCTTATTCTGCCTGTTATCTGAACAGATTTCAATAACTTCTCCTTTAGGTGTAGAATATGTAAAACCTAAACCTTGTGGCCCCAAACCTCCAAGAAGAACCATTGATAAGCTATAAAAATTATAATTATCCTTGTCTAAAATTTTTTCTAAAGTTTTTGAAATATTTCTAGGAGAGACAAGGTGTCTTTTAATTTCACGGTGCTCATGTTCTTCTTCTGTATCATAATAATATGTCCGATATTTATAGATTACATCAAATTCAAGGAGTTCTTTAGTGGTAGTAGGGAATTGGTCCCTTTGCTTTTCGAATTGATCATTTTCAAATAGAAAATTCTTTTTAAAAACATTGATAAAGTTATCAACAGGACTTAAATATCTAATGTTGAGACCATAAATGGTATATTGGTCAAAAAAAATGTTTTTAATGAAGTACATTAATCCATCGTGATCAGGAAAATAAGAAATTGGGCTTTTAATAAAATAATTATATAGATCTTTAGGCATTACTGCATAAACATATAATATA
>Ga0307380_10003487_pt1 | contig 21686 bp, 14 predicted proteins | sample UN3MG_FD_202239 | JGI IMG/M metagenome (GOLD analysis project Ga0307380, IMG submission 202239) | Soil microbial communities from Risofladan, Vaasa, Finland - UN-3 | ecosystem: Environmental > Terrestrial > Soil > Coastal area > Acid sulfate soil | place: Finland: Risofladan, Vaasa | collected... | reverse complement strand
GTTCACCCGGCACCGGAATCTCGTACAGGTTGGCCAGGGTGTCGTCCACCGCCTTCCAGTTCTTCTGCACCACTTCTTCGCCCTTGACGCCGTACGTCTTCTTGATCGCCTTTTTGATGGCTGCGATGGCTTCGTCCTTGGGCAGCACGCCCGAGATCGCGAAGAAGCAGGTCTGCATGATGGTGTTGATCCGCCCACCCATGCCCGTCTCTTTGGCCACCTGGTAGGCGTCGATCGCGTAGACCTTCAGCTTCTTGTCGATGATCTGCTGCTGTACGCTACGGGGGATCTTGTCCCACGTCTCCTCCTGTCCGTAGGGGCTGTTCAGCAGGAAAACGGCGCCCTCCACGGCGTCGGCCAGCATGTCGTAGCGCTCCAGGAAGACGAACTGGTGGCAGGCCACGAAGTTCGCCGCGCTGACCAGGTACGTCGAGTGGATCGGCCTGGGGCCGAAGCGCAGGTGCGACACCGTCACCGAGCCCGCCTTCTTCGAGTCGTACACGAAGTAGCCCTGGGCGAAGTTGTCCGTGCCCTCACCGATGATCTTGATCGAGTTCTTGTTCGCACCCACCGTCCCGTCTGCGCCCAGCCCGTAGAACATCGCCCGCACCACGTCGTCGTCTTCGGTCACGAAGGTCGTGTCGTACTCCAGGCTGCTATGGGTGACGTCCTCGTTGATCCCGATCGTGAAGTGGTTCTTCGGCTTGTCCTTGGCCAGTTCGTCGAAGACGGCCTTGACCATGGCCGGGGTGAACTCCTTGGAGCTCAGTCCGTACCGCCCGCCGATCACCCGCGGGACCGCCGGAAGGGGAAGGGCACCTTCGATCTGCGCCTCGCACAGCGCGCTGAGCACGTCCTTGTAAAGTGGCTCGCCCTCGGCCCCCGGCTCCTTGGTGCGGTCCAGCACCGCGATCGAGCGGACCGTCTTGGGCAGAGCGGCCAGGAAGTGGGCCCGCGAGAACGGCCGATACAGGCGGACCTTGAGCATCCCGATCTTCTCGCCCTGACGCGTCAAGTAGTCCACGGCCTCTTGAGCCGTTTCGGCCCCCGAACCCATCAGCACGATCAGACGCTCGGCGTTCGGCGCCCCCACGTAATCGAACACGCGATACTGACGCCCGACGATCCCGGCGAACCTGTCCATCGTCTTCTGAACGATGTCGGGGCACCTGTCATAGAACGGGTTTGCGGTCTCGCGGGCCTGGAAGAACACGTCCGGGTTCTGGGCCGACCCGCGCAGCACCGGTCGATCCGGTGTCAGCGCCCGCTGCCGGTGGGCCCGGATCAGTTCCTCGTCCAGCATGGCTCGCATGTCGTCGTAGGTCAGCTCCTCGATCTTCTGCACCTCGTGCGAGCTGCGGAAGCCGTCGAAGAAGTGGATGAAGGGCACCCGGGCCTCGAGCGAGGCCGCGGTGGTGATCAGCCCCAGGTCCATGATCTCCTGGATCGAACCCGAGGCCAGCAGACCGAAACCCGTGGACCGGCAGGCCATCACGTCGCTGTGATCGCCGAAAATGCTCAGGGCATGCGTGGCCACCGTCCGGGCCGACACGTGAAAGACCGTCGGCGTCAGCTCCCCCGCGATCTTGAACATGCTGGGGATCATCAGCAGCAGACCCTGCGACGCGGTGAACGTCGTGCACAGCGCCCCGGTCTGCACCGCCCCGTGCAGGGCCGCGACCGCCCCGCCCTCACTCTGCATCTCCGCCACGCGCGGGATGGTCCCCCAGATGTTCGTGCGGCCCTCAGCGGACCATTGGTCCGCCCACTCCCCCATGGCCGACGACGGCGTGATCGGATAAATGGCAATTACCTCGTTGACGGCATGGGCCACGTGGGCTGCCGCCTGATTGCCATCGATGGTGACCTTCAGTCGCTCGCTCATGATTTCCATTCTCCAGCAGGTTCACGCGACTACCGGGCGATCCGACGATGTTGGTCCTGCGGGCCTCGCGTCGTCCATCCGCCCGTCACCCGGCCGGCGCGCGGACGCACAGCCTGGTAGCAAGCGGCGTTCCAGAGCCGGTGCCCTCGACCCACCCGAGCACCCCCACACCAGCAGCTCGCCGGGCCGAACCTTGCAGCACATAGGCGACGCCCAGGTGAGATTTTCCACAAAGTAAAGCGTGGATTTGCGTAACGCTGGCTCAGCCGGGCGTCGGATATGCGGACGCGGCCGCTCGAAGGTCGCTCCAGGCCTGACGCAGCCGGATCCGGGCCTGTGCCAGGGCTGCATCCGTTTCCACTAGGTCACGCTGGGCCTGATTCAGCCTCACCAGAGATGCCTTGCCCGCCCCGTATTCCGCTTTGACGATCCGCCGGTTCTCGGTCGCCGAGACCAGGTTGAGCCGCTGAAGCCGCACCTGCTCCTGGGTGTCGATCAGAGCGATCGCGGCCTGGCGCACGTCGGAGGCGACTTTCTGCCTCAGCCGGCGGAGTTGAGCGGCCGATTCCCATCGCTTCGCCTCCACGAACCGGACCCGCGACGTCCGGAACCCGCCGGTGAAAAGCTGCCAGCGGAACTCGAGCGCGCCGGCCGAAGCCTGGTCGTTCTTCCGGTACCTCATGTTCGACAACCGGTCGAAGCCGTACGACCCGCTGAGCGACAAGCTGGGGCTGAACTGGCCCTTGGCCGCCTGGACCTCCTCGGTCTTGGCTTTCAGCTCGTATTCCTTCTGGGAAAGGTCCGGGCGAGACGCCAGCGCCCGCTCCACCCACTCGTCCGCGTCGGGAGAGGTCAACTCCTCCGCGGACTCCTCCGCCAGTGGCGACAGCTCGGTGTGCTCGGGCAGCCGGGCGTCGTCGATGCCCATCAACTCGGCCAGCACCGTTCGGGCACTGTTCAGCAGCCCGATCGAGGCCACCACGTTCGCCTGCGCCGCCCGGAGGCGGACCTCGAAGTTCAACACGTCCGCTTGGCTGGCCTTGCCGGCCTCCAGTCTCTTTTGCGCCACCTCGAGCTGTTCCTCGCTGAATCCCTCATCGGCCCGGGCGATGCGCAGCTGCTCTCGCCCGAGCTGCGCCTGGTAGTACGCCGCCTCGACCGCCTGACTCAGCAGACGTTGGGCGTCGGCCAGAGACATCTGGAACGCCCGGTGAGCGTATTTGGCGGCCAGCACCGACGCTTCACGCGAGAACCCGTCGAACAGGGTCCACGTGGTGGACAGCGTGGACGAGTGCTCGCTGAACGATTCGCCCACGCTGCCGTAACTCTGCGCCCCGAACAGCGGCGAGCTCAACACCTGCAGCAACGTGGACAGATCGAAGTTCTGCAGGTCGGTCAGGCCCGTGAACGGAGTTTGGGTGGAGGGAATGTCGAATCGGTTCTGGCTGCTGGGCGTCTGAAACGTCTGCGTTGAACTGTGCCCCAGGGTAACCGCCGGAAAATACGAGGCCCGCGCCTCCCCGATCCGGGCCAGGGCCTGGTCGATCCGGGCTCGGGCCGCGTGGATGTCCGGGTTGGCCCGCAAGGCGATCGCCCGGGCCTGCTCCAGCGTCAGGAGTCCCGGCCAAGGCGCGGCGTCCGCGGCTTCCGCCGCCAGGTCAGCTTCATAGTGATGCTTCCACCCCCGGTCTTCCTCAGGAAGTCGGGCCAGGGCCGCCGACTGGCGACGCAGCACCGTCTCGATGCTGTCGAGCTTCGTCTGGCAACCGGTCAGGCCGAGGCAGACCGCGGTCCAGGCCGACAAGCAGCCGATCGCTACGCTCGGGGCCCCTCGCCTTCTGCATTCTTTGAGCGCCATGTGGGAACCCTCCTCGCGGACGTCGGCCTAGTCTCCCGGCAGTAGGGCGACTCGGTCAAGCGCCGGCTAGACCGTCCCCGCGCCGTCGGCCGCCGACACGCTTACCTCTTCGACCGCTTCGGGGCTCGGGAACGCTCCACCGTTACGCAGCCAGCGGATGAAGCGACGTGCGTCGTTCACGAGCAGGTACAGCGCCGGCACCACCAGCAGCGTCAGCACCGTCGCGAAGATCAGGCCGAAGGTCAGCGAGATCACCATCGGTATCAATTGACGCGCCTGCGTGCTGCGCTCGATCAGCAAGGGGGAAAGGCCGGCCACCGTGGTCAGCGTGGTGAGCACCACCGCCCGGAAGCGCGACCGACCGCCCTCGATGATGGCCGTTACCACCGGATGCCCGCTGCGAACCAGCCGGCTGATGTGCACGATCAGCACCAGGGCGTCGTTGACCACTACCCCGCTGAGGGCCACCGCGCCGAACACGCTCATCATCGTCAGGTCGTAACCCATGATCCGGTGCCCGATCACCGCTCCCACCAATCCCAGTGGGATCGTGAGCACGATGATCGCCGGCTGAATGTAGGAACGCATGATCGACGCCAGGATCGCGTAGATCGCCACCACCGCCATGGCGAACCCGTCGATCAGGCTGCTCATCGACTCGCGCATCTGGGCCCGCTGCCCGCCGATCGAGTACGAGAAATCCGACGCCGGGTCCTCGCCGCGCAGCCGTCGCTCCAGTGCCGGCAGGAAATGGGCCGTCATGTCGTTGAGCACCTGCTCCGCGTTCGCCCGCCGTTCATCCACGTTGGCCTGCACCCGTACGCGGCGCTTGCCGTCCTGGCGCCAGACCGCCGAATAGCCGCGGGCCAACTCCACGTCCGCGGCCTCGCCGAACGGTATCTCCTGTCCCAGGACCGTCCGGATGCGCATGCGATCCAGATCGGCCAGCGTCCGCCGCTCATCCCGCGGGTAGCGGACCTGGACTTTCACTTCCGACCGACCGCGCAGCACCCGCAACGCTTCGCCGCCGAAGAATCCCTCCCGTAGCTGCGAAGCCAGGTCGGCCACCGTCAGCCCCAGCGTTCGAGCCACCGGCTTGAGCTTCACCCGAAGCTCACGCTTGCCGGGGACCAGGTCGTCGTCGATTTCCTCCACGCCCGCGTAGCCGCCCAGCTTCTCGCGGACCTCGTCCGCCGCCTGCCGGAGCTGTTCCAGGTCCTGGCCGTGCAGACGAATCTCCAGGGGTTTCTCCGTCGGGCCCAATTCCTTTTGGATCATCTCCACCGACACGGCGTCGTAGATCGTCCCGACGTGCTTTCGCCAGGCCTCCAGCAACGTCGTCGCGCTGGCGTCGCGCTGGTCCGCCGAGAGCAGTTCGACCGTCACCTCGGCCAGGTGTGATCCGGTCTGCGTCCAGAACCCGGTCCATTCGCCGATAACCGAGGAAACCTGCCGCACTGGCGACAGCCCACCGTCACCGGCCGCGGCCACCTCGTCGTTGACCGCCAGGGCCGCCTCTTCCAACTGCCGCACGGCCGCTTCGCTGACCTTCGCTGGCGTGCCCTCTGGAAACCGCACCCGGGCCCGTAGCAGAGTGCTCTCTCCCTTGGCCCACAGCACGAACGGCATTTGCCCGCCGACGACTGCGCCGGCGGTCATCAACAGGAAAGCGGCTGCCAGCGCCAGTGTCACAGGCCGATACCGAACCGCCGCCCGCAACGCCGGTCCGTAGGCTCGCTCGGTGAACCAGGTGGTTGCCGCGTTCAGCCCGTCGCGTGTCCGTTGCCGAAGCCGGCCCAGCCTCGAAGGCGATGCCGGCCCAAGCGGCGAACCGTGTCGCAGGTGCGCCGGCAGAATCACGAACGCCTCGAAGGCCGATGCGACGATCGCCGCGATGACCACGATCGGCAGTACCTTGATGAACTTGCCCATCACGCCGCTGACGTACAGCAGTGGAACGAAGGCGGCGACGGTCGTGGCCGACGAACCCAGCACCGGAAGGGCCATTTGCCGCGTGCCGTTTACGCAGGCCTGCACCGGCTCCATGCCCTCCGTCTTGAGCGTGTGGATCTGCTCGGCGATGACGATCGCGTCGTCCACGATGATGCCGGTGGCCATGATCAGCGCCAACAGGCTGATCATGTTCAGCGTCTGCCCGCTGGCCCCCAGAATGATCAACGCCCCGGCGAACGAGACCGGTATCCCAACCGCCACCCACAGTGAAAGCCGCAAATCCAGGAACAGCGACAAAACCAGCAGCACGAGGGCGGCACCGGCCAATCCGTTCCCCAGCAGCATCTGGATCCGCGCGTCCACGTCGCGCGACGCGTCGGCCCAGACGCTCATGGTCATCCCGTTCGGCAACGCTGCCTGCTGAGCCCGGACGTACTCCCGGACCTTGCGGGCGATCGTCGACGTGTCCTGCGCCGGGGTCTTGTACACGCCCACCGTTGCCGCCGGCTGCCCGTTGAACCTGCCCCGACGCACCGTCTCTTCGAACGTGTCGCGCACCGTTGCGATCTGCCCCAGCCGGGTCAACGTCCCGTCGGGAGCGGAGATGACCACCAGGCTCTCGAAGTCCGCGGCCGTGTAACGCTGCCCCAGCGTGCGCAGAGTGATCTCTTCGTCGGCCGTGCGCAGCGTGCCGGCCGGCAGATCGATGCTGCCCCGGGCCACCGCCCCCATCACGTCCGTGAACGACAGGCCCCAACGCTGCAGGGCATCTTCGGAAACTTCGATCGAGATTTCCTGCTCACGCACGCCCGCCAGCGCGATCTGCGAAAGATCCGGGTCGGCGATCAGGTCGTCCCGCACCTTCTGAGCCCACGACTTGAGCGTCTCCTCCGACACGTCACCGGCCAGGGCGATGTTGATCACCTGGTTGCGCACCAGGCGCTCGCTCACCACCGGGTCTTCCGCACCGATCGGGAACGTGGTGATCCGTTCGATTCGATCCTGAATGTCCTTGATGACCGGATCGACGTCGGTCACCGCGGTACTCAGTGCGGCGAAGACCGAGCAGCCACCCTCGCTCGAACTGGACGAGATCTCCCGAATGCCGGGAATCCCCGCGATGGCCTCCTCGATCTTGGCCGCTATGCCGTGCTCGACGTCTTCCGGGCTGGCTCCGGGATAGGTAACGTCGATGCCGATGTGGTCCAGCGAGAACTCCGGGTACGTCTCCCGCACCATGTCCTTGCTGGCCAGGAATCCTCCCACCAGGATGCAGACCATGGCCAGGTTGGCCATGACCGGATTCCGGACGCCCAATGTGATCAGGTCGGCTGGCGACCGCATGCTATCTGGTCCCGGCAGCCACCGGAGAGAAGCTCAAACGTGGGACGGGCTCGGACCATCCATCCAGAAGCTCCAGATTCGGCGAATCGAAAAGCAAGCCCCCGGCGCGGGCAAACACGCCGTCTGAACTCGCTACAGCGGCGATTGCTTCAGCCGTCGAACCGGCCCGCAGGCGCAGCTTCATGCCGGCCACCGCTCGCGGCAGCGGAGAGATGATCGCCAATTCGCCGGGCCTCAGTTCACATTCGGCCTGAGCGTGCTGCGGCGGCAGGTGCTGGTCCTCACCGCGGCCCGCGTACTCCACCAGAACCCGGCCGCCCACGCTGCGCAGCAGCGGGACCCGGCGGGTCACCAGCCACCCGGTCCGCCCGTCACGAGATGACGGATCCGGCTCGAAAACGTAGACCAGGTCGTCCTCGTGGATCGCGCTGCGCGGAATCACCAGAGCCCCGTCCAGCGGCTCGGCCGGAATCGCGGCGCTGCAGAACATGCCCAGCGAAAGCTGCGGCTGATCCGGGACCTCCTCGGACCTCACGTCGCCCAGCGGGTCCGGGATTTCAACGACCATTCGGGCCGTGCGCGTGGTTTCGTCGTGCCGCTCCAGCCGCGTCACGTACCCGGTCCAACTATGGCGGTGCCCGTTAAGCGTCCAGGTCACGGTCACCGTCGGTGGATCCCCCAGGTCCTTGCCCAAAGCCCGAGCGTAGGCTTTACGATGGGTCCATTGCAGGTCCGACGGGTCCAGAACGGCCGCGATCTCGAACGCCGCCAGGTCCGTGAGCGTGGCGATGGCCAGGTTGGCGATGACCACCTGGGAGGTCTGTGCCGTCACCGACTCGACCCGCACGTCGAACGGGCAGTAGATCCGCGTGTTCTCCAGGTTCCGCTCGGCGTCGGCCAACTGAGCCCGCCGGGCCTCCAGCCGGGCTTGTGTCTCTTCCTCCAGGATGGGGATCAGGTGGAGCTGGCTTTCCAGACCCAGCACTACGTCCTCGGCCTGCAGCTTCTTGAGCCGGTACCTGTCCACCTCTTGCGGCGAACCGACGTTCTCTTCGTCGTACAGCCGCTTGGTGTCCAGGTACTCGCTCTCGGTGATCTTGAACTGTTCCCCAGCGGTGCCCAGCCGCTCGGTCAGGCTCTTCTCTTCCTGCTCGTGTCGCCGCAGTTGGGCCTCGAGTATCTTGATGTCCGCCTTGACCTGAACCACCTGCGACTCGTAGGTCCGACGGTCGATCTCGAACAGCAGTTCGCCCTGCTCGATAACTCGACCCTCAGCTAGGCTGGCGTGCATGTCGGTCAGCATTCCGGAAACCTGCGGGATGATCTTCACCTGCCGCTTGGGTCGTACCGTCCCGTGACCCACGACCGGTGCGTCGAAGACCTCCGGTGCGGCCTCGACCACCAGTACCTCCGGTATTCGAGGTGGCTCGGTACTGGCCGATGGAGCGGGCCGCGTGGCGATCAGCCACACCATCGCCGTCGCGGCGGCGCCGACGATCACCAACGCCAGCACGCCAAGGATGAGTCGCCGCAATCGTTCCATCAAACCCGGCCTGGGGACTCCAACGAATGACCCGCGCCAACTATATGGTCGGCATCCTAGTGGTGCGGAACTTTAGTCTGAATAACGATTTACCTCTCATGGTCGGCCCGCACCCCCTCGATCCGCGCATACGGGTACCGCCATCTGGTGGCCTACTTCTAGGCCCAGGGGCCGCTCTTGTCAAGCACGAACCATGCCCGCCCGGAAAGCATCTCTGGCGTCTTTCTGAGTCGCCCGCACAGCGGTGCTGGCAGAAGTGTCGGCGCGACAGGAGACGCCGCTCAGCGAAGCCGGTACAGCGGGTCCAGCAGGAGGGTGTGAAGATTGCCGTACGCATAGGCGGCCAGTGCGATGGCCGTGACCCAGAGCGGTCGGTCCCACAGGGCGAGTGCTCCGGCCGTCAGGATTCCCATGGCCGCACCGCAACTGTTGGCCATGATCTTCCGCCGCAGAAAGAAGCCCGCGTCGATCCGAGTCAGCCAGTTCGCGTACTTGACCACCGCCAAACTGAAGAACAGTGCCATCAGCAGGAAGAAGCGCGACGGAACATCGACCGACCACGGCAGGGCCAGGTACAGCCCAACCAGCACCGTGCTGACTGCCGCGTCGGATCGGCAGCGCACCTTGAAGACCGCCTCGGTGAACGACACTGAGAAATACGTGTTCAACAACAGGAGCAGGTAGAACGCGGTGTTGAGTGCCGCAACCGGTGTGTGCGGCCGCCCCAGCCCCAAGACCGCGCCGGCATAGACCGCCAGCATCAGCGTTCCGACCAGAACCGGCCTATTGAGGCGGGGGGCCATAGTCCAGCTCCTCCCAGTAGCCCAGGTCGTCCACCATCTCCCCGTGTCGTGTGCGGTGCAGGAAGATCCGCACGTACAGCACCGCGCTGTTGAAAAAACCGCCCCGCAGCAGACGCCGGGCCGAGATCCAGCAGGCATCGGGCAGGACGTCAAACCGCCCGTAACGGCTGATGCATTTCACGAAGTGGGCGTCCTCGTTGAGCGGCAGATCGGCGTCGAAGCCGCCGATCCGGTCGAACATTTCCCTGCTGGTCAGCAGCATGGCTCCGAGCGAATACGGCGTGATCCAGCGCATCACCTGGTGGAACCCGAACAGGATCGCGAAGTAGACGTGGGCCAACACCTGCGGCTCGACCGGCCGGAACCGGCAGGTGGACACCGCCGCCCTGCGGTGCAGGTGTTTGCGCACCATGTTCCGGGCCCAGTACGGATGGGGCAGCCGCACGTCGGCGTCGAAAAACAGCAGCAGGTCGAACCTGGTCCGGGCGACCGCGTAGTTACGTTGATAGGAGACGTTGCGCCGATCCACCGTGAAGATGCGGATCTCGACGTTCGGATTGGTGTTGGCCGCGATGATCCGGCGCGTGACCTCGACGGTGCGATCGTCCGAGTGCCCTTCAGCGATCACCACGTCAAGGACGATGTCGCGCTGGGCACACAAGGAGCGCAGCAGACCCGGCAGGTAGTGTTCCTCGTTCAGAACGGGAATCGCAACAGATGCCTGAAGAACGGCCATTCAACGGTGCTCCCTATGCCCCGGCCATCGCAAGTCGCGGTCCGGGACGCGTGACGGGATTATGGCCCAAACGCCGCGGTGGCAAAAGGCGCCCCCGCGGGGTCCGCGGTTTGACGCGTCGCCCGCACCGCTCGATGATGGCCCGCATGAAAACGAACGCGACCCGACGACCATCCATCACGGTCCTGGCGGCTTGCCTGGCCGCCGTGCTCTTGGCCACTGGGCCGGCACACGGCCAGGACACCGGGTCGGCGCCCAATCCACCGCGATCCGTCATCACCAACGAACCGCCCCCTGCTCCGGCAGTGGACGCCTGGCGCCCCGTCGGGCGCATCGAGCATGAGCCGGTGAGCGAATGCTCCGGGATCGTCGCCAGCCGCCGGTACCCGGGCGTCTTCTGGGTGCACAACGATTCGGGCCACCCGCCGGTGCTGTACGCCGTGACCGAGACCGGCGAACTGGTGGCCGAGGTGCCGGTCAAGGATGTCACCAACTCCGATTGGGAGGACATCGCCACCGACGACGCCGGGCACCTCTACGTCGGCGACGTCGGGAACAACTACGGTTTCTTCCCCATCCGAATGATTCACAAGATCGCCGAGCCCGACCCGTATGCTCGGCCGGTACGACCCGCCCGTGTGGTCGAGACGTACAAATACGGCTTCGACGGCGATCGGTTCGACGCCGAGACGATCTGCGTGCGAAACGGCGAACCGCTGGTCGTGCCCCGAGCTCGCGCGGGCAAGACCCCCATGTACCGCTTGGCCCCCGCTGAAGGTGGCAAGTACCGTCCGGCGGCGGCGGCCGAGATTCCCCTGGGCAGCATCACCGGCGGCGACATCTCCGCCGACGGAGGACGTCTGGCGGTCACCACGCCGTTTGCGCTGTACGTGTATTCCCTCGACCAGGACGGTCGCCTCGTCGCGGACGAAAACCCCTCCATCGTGCGCTTTCCCCGTTGTGGGGTCGAGGCCTGTTGCTTCGACGGGCGGGACGTCATCCTGGCCAGCGAACGCCGCGAAATCTACCGCGTCACCGCGGCCCACCTCGCGGCCGGCACGCGCTTCCGGAATCCTCCATACGCGGATCGCGCGGCGTCGTCGGAATGACCGCTTGATTCCTCGTTCTTGCGCCAAACGGAAGATACAGGTACGCGCCAGCGGGCGCCCATCTGTCGGCCCGATGCCGGCCCTGCTATAGTCCGGGACAGTCGGCGGACCGGCGACCGGTCATCTCCCTGGGCCGATGGGGCGACGATGCAGGCGTTGACCTTCGACATTCGTCCGTGGCGCTGGGTGGCCTGCAGGGTCCTAGGAATTGTTGCCCGCGGCGTCTACTTCTCGGCACTCTCGGGCCTGCGCCTGCGGAACCTCCCGGAGCCCGAACTCCCCGGCCCCCAGTGGGTCCGCCTGCGGACGCTGCTGGGCGGTATCTGCGGCACCGACCTGGGACTGATCCTGCAGCGCTCCCACCCGGCCAGCCTGCTGCGGTCTTTTACCAGTTTCCCGGTCGTCCTGGGGCACGAGAACGTCGCGGTCATCGACCGGGTCGGGGCGGCCGTCACCGGTTACGCCGTCGGCGATCGCGTCTGTGTCGAACCCTCTCTCTCCTGCGCGGTCCGGGGCATCACACCGCTCTGTGGCCAGTGCCAGGCCGGGCTCTTCTCCCTGTGTGACGGGTTTCTCGACGGGGATCTGCCGCCTGGAACGATGATCGGCCTGAACGCCTTCACCGGCGGCAGTTGGGCCCCATACTTTATCGCCCACGTTTCCCAGTTGCACCGCGTTCCCGATGCGGTGGACGATGCCGCCGCGGTCCTGGTCGATCCCTTGGCCTGCTCGCTGCACGGCGTGCTGCGGTGCAGCCCCAGTGACGACCAGCGCGTTCTGGTGCAGGGCGGCGGCATCATCGGCATCGGTGTGGTCGCCGCCCTGCGGGCTCTGGATTGCCATGCTCTCGTCACCGCGCTGGTCCGTCGCCCCCACCAGGCTCAGATGATGCGGTCCTTCGGTGCGAGTGACGTCATTCTGTCACCTGCGAACGAATCGTCGGCCGAGCGCTACGACCGCGTCGCCGCCGCAGTGGCCGGACGCCGCGTGCCCGCCGGGTTCGGCAACCAGGCCCTGATCGGAGGGTTCGACGTGGTCTACGACTGTGTCGGCACCGGTGCCGGCCTGACCGACGCCATGAAGTTCGCCCGCTCCAGAGGCACCGTGGTAGCCCTGGGAACCTGTGGCATCTCCATCGTGGACACCACGCCCCTGTGGTTCAACGAGGTGACGGTCCTGGGCGGCTACGGGCGGCAGATCGAGAACGCCGCCGGCGAGCCCGCCCGGCACACCTACCGCCTGGTGTTGGATCTCATGGGTGCGGGGAAACTACCAACCGATGGGCTGCTGACCCACACGTTCGCGTTGCCCGACTACCGGGCGGCGCTTCGGACGGCCGCGTCGCGCGGTCGCGTGCCGGCCGTCAAGGTCGCCTTCCGTCACGAGTCGTCTTGAGCGCCCGGGTCGGAACCGGTGTCCCCGCCGTCTTCCTGCACGATGCGGTCGGGGAGCCCGTCGGTGGTCTTGTCGTCGTGATCCCCCGTGTCCTCGGGGGGTTTAATCGGGTTCTCGAACCCCTTGCGTCGGCAGATCTCGGCTACGATCTCGGGGAACGCCTTGTGCACGTAGTCGTTGAGGCTGACCGTTCCTTCGCGGCCGTCGGTCAATTGGTACTCGACTACCACCCAGCCCTTCCTCTTGTAGTCCTCGATACGCAGGCCGGTCATGGCCTCGAAGGGGACCAGCGGTGACCCGCCCCAGCGCGTTCCGCCCTGGCTGTTGAGCTTCAGGCCCGCGTCGGTGAGTTGGACCCGCGTGCTCACCGCCCGAATCCATTGCAGGATCATGCCCAGGCCCACCAGGCCGACCGCGCAGCCCATCAGGAACTGAGTGAACAGGTCCGATTCCTTCTTGGGGCCGGGAAACCACCGGACCTTCCGCACCCGGTCGTCCTGGAAGGTGATGCGGGCCAATCCGCCGGGCCCGAAGAAAGACCCCATGTCATCTTCCCAGGCCGCCGGCTCGCCGAGCAGCTCGAGCACCTCGGCCTTGGTCACCTCCACCTTCTCTTTCGCGGTCTTCTTGTGGAGGGCCTGGATTTTGGCATTGGTGACCAGGCGATTGACCGCGGGTGCCTCCTGGGGCACGGGTGTCAGGTTCTCCTTGAGGGTTTCGGCGTTGTGGCGGGGATAGGCGTAGTACCCGTCCCAGAAGCACCACAGCGAGTAACCCGCAAACAACAGGGTCAGGATCGAGGTCCGAATGACTCGTTCTGTGGTTGTGCCGGATCGGATCGGTTCCATGGCTGTTCCCGAATGTCGTGCCCGCGTCGCTCGCCGCGACCGGGCGGGATCGAGCGGCGATGGGCCATAATTCCATCTAGGCGCGGGATTTGCAAGTCCCCTTTGTCGAATATCTGCGGCCGCCGAGGTTGAAACGTCTTTCGCCCCGCTCAATAATTGGTGGCCGGCTCGAGGCCGGGCGACCCTGGTTTTCGATGAGGACGTGGATGAGCACCAACTTCGACTCGGTCTGCGACGACTTCTACGTATCCAGCCGTCTTTTTCTGAAGCTGGACATGTCGTTGGAGCGCGACACGGTCCTGAGCTTCTTCGACCGCATCCGCAGGGAGCTGCCCACGCTGACCAAGTTCCGCCGGCGCGACGACGGGTGTCTGGTCCTGGAGGAGGAGGACGCGGGCCAGGGCGCGTCGCGACGTTGGATCCGGCTGGCCCCGGGCAGCCTGCGGTTCGGTCATTTCGGTCCGCCGGACACGACCACGGTGCGCCGGATGGCCGAGGTGATCCTCGAGCACGCTCCCTACTACCTGACCTTCAGCGAGCTGGACTTCGATCATCTCGAGGTGGTCTACGGCTTCGACCTGGAGTACCGCGGCAACCACGACCAGATGGTGGCCGAGACGTTCTACGCCGAGCACCCCTTGGCCGCCTTCCTCCAGGCCGACGAGGCCCGACACACCATCGACGCCCAGCCCTATCTGGGCATCGCCCTGACGGAGGACTGCGACCTGCAGGCCTACGTGGAGATCAAATCGCGGACCAGCATCTTCGAGGTTCGGACCGGCGACTACGAGAGCGAGCCCATCAGCGTCTACCTGACGGTCCGCCGCTATTGGGGCCTGTCGGGCGGCGGCGCTCTGCTGGCGGTGCAGCGAATGCTGTTCGACACGGCGGACGAGCTGGCGGCCACCCGTGTGGTGCCGACCTTCGTCGTTCCGCTGGCTGACGCGATCGCCAGCCGGTCCTGAGCGTGCCCCAGGGCAAATCGAGGTCACCTGCCGACGTCGGGCGCGCCGATCAACGCAACGTTCCCGCGCCTTATTGTGCCTGTGGATGGTGCTCTCAGCCGGCTGGCATCCGATCGCGGACGTGCTCGCGCCAGGCGGCTTCGAGCGCTTCGAGCGTCATGTCGTAGTTGCGCTGGAGCGCCTGTTCGACGCCGTGACCGTCCTTGAGGTCGCCGATCAAGGCCGCGAAGGCCTCGCGGTCGCGCTCGATCAGGAAGCCGACCAGGCTGCACGCGATGGGGTACTCGTGCGCCTGGGGCTGCCAGGTCTTGCTCAGCAGATCGCCGATGCGGATTTCGCGGAGGACGTACTGCCGGGCGATCAGATCGGCCCGTTCGCCGTAGACGCAGCGGTCCCCCAGGACCTGCTCGGCGATGTAGTCGGCCAGGCCCTCGCCCACCCAGCCGGAGATGTGGCCCGTTCGTTTGTAACGATGCAGGAAGGCGTGGACGCCCTCGTGGACCAGCGTTCCGGCGAACTGATCCACGTCCAGGCCGGAGGGTCCGCGGCGGAAGAGCACGACGTGCACGTGCCCGTTGGCGGCCGTCTGCGTGTAGCCCACGATCGAGGTCCGCTTGTAGTGGTCGTACGTCCGGGCGAAGCGCAGGAAGCGGGCCTTGCTGCGGAAGCAGAAGACCGGGCATTTGCCCAGGAAGATGTTGTCATCGGGGCCCTGACCTTGACCGACCTCCAGGCCGAACTGCACGCACAGGGCCGCGTACATGCCCTCGCACCACTGGGCCAACTGCGGGCGGTAGATGCGGTTCCAGTCGGTCCACAGCAGGAAGTGGTCGGTCTCGACCAGAACCAGGTCCTCGTTGATCTCGTCGCGCACGGATTGCCCGAAGCGCTTGTAGACCTCGGTGACGCGATCGCGATCCTGAGATGACAGACCGTTGACACTCTCGCTCAGGCCGGGCAAGGCGCTGACGTCGTTGTCGGAGAGTTCCTCTTCCAGTTGCGACCGCGGACCGGTGGGGTCGGTGTCCCGGGCGCGGGTGCGGTATTCCTCGCGGACGGCCGCGATGCGCGAGCGGTACGAGCCGTCGAGCTTCTGGGCCTCCTTGAACTCCTTGTTGGCCAATGCGGGGTGATCGCGCCGCGAAGCGTACTGACCCAGGTTGAAATGGTCCTCGGCCGATAGTCGGTCATTACCGCCGCGTTGCCGGGCCAGCAAAGTCCGCTTGACCTGATAGGCGGAGGCGACCTTCATCTCCTCGAAGGCCACGGCCACGGGCACGCCGCGGTACTCCAGGACGAGCAACTCGTCGGAATGGTCCAGGACGGGCCCGAAGATCTCGCCGCCGACGATCAGCTTGGCGGTCAGCTCGAACGGCGGTTCGGAGCGGCCCCCGCGGGCGCCGGCCATCGCCGGGATTGCCGGGATCAGGACGGCCAGTAGGGCGGCTAGGTGCTCGAGTCGCAGGAAGGTTTGGGAGTGGCGTCGAGGTTGGGACATTCTGCACGCTGAGAGCGGAGAAGACGTTCGCTCGTCCAAGTCTAGCCCGGCCGGCGTGCCGGGGCGACCTGAACCCCTCGTCGGGCCCCCGGGCGTCGGGAAGCGGGATGTCGGCTGCTCACGGGAGTGGTCGCGCCGGAAGTGACGGTTGCGGCACCAGTTTGCACTCTGACCGCGTGCCCTCGGACGTAACTTCTTTTCTGGTTTGACGTTACCTGGATCCACGCCGAGGGCGAGACGGAGTCGACCTCAGCTCGCCGGGGTGCGGTTCCGGAAAGGGGGGGCTTCGGGCGTCGGGTGGCTAGGACTCCTTGACGGCCTGGATCAGCTCCAGGAAGGCCTTCTTGGCGTCGCTGAAGAACATGAGCGTGTTGTCCGCGGCGAAGAGGGGGTTGGGGATGCCCGCGAAGCCCGGCGACAGGCTCCGCTTGATCATCACCACGGTGCGGCACTTATCCACGTCGATGATGGGCATGCCGGCGATGGGCGAGTGGGGGTCGGTGCGGGCCACCGGGTTCACCACGTCGTTGGCCCCGACCACGATGGCCACGTCCACCGTCTCCAGCGTCGGGTTGATCTGGTCCATCTCCTTGAGCTTGTCGTAATCGACGTTGGCCTCGGCCAGTAGGACGTTCATGTGCCCGGGCATGCGGCCGGCGACCGGGTGAATGGCGTACTCGACCTCGATGCCGCGGGACTCGAGCAGGTTGCCCAGGTCTCGCACGGCGTACTGGGCCTGGGAGACGGCCATCCCGTAACCCGGCACGATGATCACGCGGCGAGCGGTGTCGAAGAGGATGGCGACCTCCTCGGCGGAGGTGGACTTGATCCGGCCGGCGTAGACGTCGTCGGCCGACGGCGTGGCCGACGTGGGCCCCATAGTGGCGAACATGACGTTGGCCAGCGAGCGGTTCATGGCCTTGCACATGATCCTGGTCAGGATGAGGCCGGAAGCGCCCACCAGTGCGCCGGCGATGATCAGGACGTTGTTGCTGATGACGAAGCCGGTGGCACAGGCCGCCAGACCCGAATAGGAGTTCAGCAGGGCGATGACGACGGGCATGTCGGCCCCGCCGATGGGGATGGTGATCAGAATGCCCAGGATCGCGGCCACCAGGACCAGCACCCAGAACAGCGCGGTTGTGGTGGGATTCATGATGACCAGCACGACCAGGAGAACGGAGAGGATGGCGACGCCGGCGTTGATCAGGTTGCGGACGGGGAGCAGAAGAGAGTCGCTGAACCAGATCCTCTTCCCGCGGACGGTGACGCTCTTGACCTTCTCCTGAAGCTTCAAGACGGCCACCATGCTGCCGAAGAACGTCACGGCGCCGATGAGGCCGGAAAGCCCGGTGGCCACCATCTCCTGGGTGCCGGTGTCGGGTCCTCCGTCGGCGACTCTCCTGGCGGCGACGATCAGGGCGGCGCCGGCGACGAAGACCGACGCGCCACCGCCGAAGCCGTTGAACAGAGCGACCATCTCGGGCATGCCGGTCATGGGGACGGTCACGGCGAAGATGGTCCCGATGGCGGTGCCGATGATCAGGCCGACGATGATCATCCACCAGCCGATGATCTGGGTGGCCCAGAGTGTGACCACGACGGCCAGGAGCATGGCCAGTGCGCTGGTCAGGTTACCGCGGACGGCGGTGCGCGGATGGGTCAGGCCCTTGAGGCCGAGGATGAACAGCACGGACGCCACGAGGTAGGCCAGGTTCTGAATCGCTACCTTGTCCACGGCTTAGCCCTTCCTGCGAAACATGCCCAGCATGCGATGTGAAACCAGGAACCCTCCGACCACGTTGACGGTAGCCAGGATGACGGCGAAGAAACCCAGCCAGGCGGCGGCCGTCGTCTCCTGCTGCCCGGCCAGCACCAGCGATCCGATCAGCGTGATGCCGGAGATGGCGTTCGAGCCGGACATCAGCGGCGTATGAAGCGTCGGCGGGACCTTGGTGATGATCTCGAAGCCAACGAAAATCGCGAGGACGAAAACCGTCAGAAGCATAACAAGCATCAGTCGTTTCCTCCTTCGGCCGGTGACTCTGCTGCTCCGGTGGTCGTCTCGAGAGGTTGCAGGCCCAGCAGGTCGCGCACGCGCTGGTGGACTACCTCGCCGTCGCGGCTGACCATGCTGTCTCGGGTGATCTCGTCGTCGAGGTCGATGTTCAGTTCACCTTCCTTGGCCATGTTCAGCAGGAAGGTGGTGATGTTCTTGGCGTACATCTGGCTGGCGTGGAAGGGGACGGCGGCCGGCAGGTTGGTCGGGCCCAGGATGGTGACGCCCTTCTCGACCACGGTCTGATCGGCCCTGGTGAGTTCACAGTTCCCGCCGCGTTCGGCCGCCAGGTCCACGATGACCGAGCCGGGCCGCATGCCCTTGACCATGTCGGCCGTGATCAGGATGGGCGAGCGCTTTCCGGGGATGGCGGCGGTGGTGATCACCACGTCGTTGTCGGCCACCACGCGGGTCATCAGTTCGCGCTGCCTGCGGTAGAACTCCTCGCCGAGCTCCTTGGCGTATCCGCCCTTGTCCTCGGACTCGCCCGCCTCGAGCTTCATCTCGACGAACTTGGCGCCGAGGCTTTCGACCTGCTCCTTGACGGCCGGTCGGACGTCGTAGCCGGAGACGACCGCTCCCAGCCGCTTCGAGCTGGCGATGGCCTGCAGCCCGGCCACGCCCGCGCCGATGACGAACACCCGGGCCGGCGCGATGGTGCCGGCCGCGGTCATCATCATGGGGAACATCCGCGGCAGGTGCCAGGCGGCCAGCAGGACGGCCTTGTAGCCGGCGATGGTGGCCATCGAGGAGAGGGCGTCCATGCTCTGAGCCCGGGTGATGCGTGGGACCAGCTCCATCGAGAAGGCGGTGACGCCGGTGTCGGCCAACTCCTTGGCCAACTGAGGTTCGCCGAGCGGGTCGGAGAAGCCGATCACCACCTGGTCTTTGCGCATCAGTTCGAGGTCTGCCCGTCCGGCCTCGGGGTTGGCACCCAGGCTGCGGACCTGGAGGATGACGTCGGCCTTGGCGAAGACGTCGCAGCGTTCCAGGCCGGTGCCGGCACCCTTGGCGGCATACATTCCGTCGGGAAAGCCGGCCTGCTTGCCGGCGTCGGACTCGATGAGGACCTCGACGTTCTTTTTGGTCAGGGAGGGGACCACGTCGGGTATAAGGGCCACCCGCCGTTCGCCCGCAAACGTCTCCTTGCAAGCACCGACTTTCATGGTTTTGAATCTCGCTTACATGAGCCCGAGGGCCGGAACCGGGGCTCCGCGCCATTGCCCGCGAGGGTACTGTACGCCCGTGTCTGCAGGGTAAACCGTGTGGCACGTTACCGCGACGGGGCGGAGGAGACAACCCCGCAGTGGGCGGGTCAGCGGCTTGTCAGGATGGAATCCACGATCCGGCAGAAGGCGTCCGGGCGCTCCAGCATCATCAGATGCCCGACATCGGGCTGCTCCAGGTACGATCGGGCCGCGGCCCGAACGAAGTCGGGCACGTCCCAAGCGGCGGCCGATTTCTCGCCGGCGACCAGGTGCATCGGCACACCGCGGTCCAGCACCCGGCGGACCGCGCCCAGGTACTGCGGCGGGGCCGTTTCCGCCAGGATGGCTCTGGCCATGGCCTGCACTGTGGCCGCCGGCTGGTGATCCAGGATCGCCCGGCCCCAGGCCGTACGGGTCTCGGTGGGCTCGACGCCGCAGCGATGCAGCCAGTCCGCGACGTCGGTCCGCATGTTGTGATACTCATCGGCCCACTCTTCGGGACGCTTGGCGGCGATGCGCGCGGACCAGAAGGCGTCCTCGAGCGTGAAATTCCCTTCGACGTTGATCATGCCGGCGATAAGGTCGGGCCAGCGGTCGGCGAGCAGTACGGCGACGGCCCCGCCCATGCTGTGCCCGAGAAGCCACACGCGGGCGACATCGAACCCGGAGATCACGCCGGCAACGTGCTCGGCCTGGGCGGCCAGAGTCAGACGGGTCGGCTCGGTTTCCCGATGCGAGCCGTAGCCGAGCAGGTCGGGCGTCTGGACGACAGCGCTGGAGATGCGGGAGCGCGGATCGAAGTAGTCGAGCGATCCGACCAGGCCGTGGATCATCACCAGCGTCGGCTTTTCCACACCGTACCCTCCGTATTCCGGTGAAAGAGACCGGCCGGCGACGTACCGCACCGCACGGGCTGCACGCTAAGGTTGCTGCTGTTCGGCTAGGGCGGCCTGGAGTCCCGCGCCGGCCGCGGCATGCTCTGGATCGGCCCGCAGCACCGTCCGGTATTGCTCGATGGCCTCGTCGAGTTTGCCCTGCACTCGCAGTACATCGCCCCAGGCGCACCGAATGCGGGCGTCGTCCGGTCGATAGGCGAGGGCTTGCCGGTACTGGCCGGCGGCCTCCTCGAGCTTGCCCTGTGCGGTCAGAGCCCCGGCCAGGTTGCAGCGTGCGCCGACGTTGCCGGGCTCGGCGCGGATGGCCTCGTTCAAGTGGGCCACGGCCTCGTCCATCCTGCCCTGTAAGGAAAGGAGGCCTGCCAGATTGTTGTGTGCCGGGGCGTTGTGGGGGTCGAGTTCCAGGGTCCAGGTGAACTGGGTGAAGGCCTCATCGGGGCGACCGGCGCTGAGCAGGGCGATGCCCAGGTTATTGCGAGGCTCGGGATCGTCGGGATGCTCGGCCGCGACGCGCCTGTATTGCCGGATGGCGCGATCGACCGCCCCGGCCTTGAGGAATGCCCGGGCGAGGTCGGTCCGGATGGTGGCGCCGTCGGGCTTGGTTTGCAGTGCCCGACGGTAATGCCAGATGGCCTGGGCAAGAACGCCGAGCATCATCAGTGCCGCGGCGCCGGTCATGGGCCCGGCGGATGGTCCGAGGGAGGGCAGGCGGCCAAACGCGGTCGCGACGGCCGCAACGATCAGCACGATCACGCCGATGCTGGCCAGGTATTGGAAGTGGTCGGCCACGTAGGAGTAGCGCATGGGGTAGACGTCAAAGAAGCCCAGGGCCGGGAAGAGCGTGCCGCCGAAGAACAGGACGGCTATCAGCGGCCCGGTGCCCAGCCGCCGCCGCACCAGCCAGAGCACAACGACTGGGGCCAGCGCCGCCAGCGGAAAGAGGAACTGCCACCACACGCCCGCGTCGATCTGCCAGCGGGGATAGATGAAGGCGAGTTTCTGCGGCCAGAGAAGCTTGCCGACGTGGAAGCAGAGGATTCGGCCGGCCAGCACGCAGCGGTCCAGAAAGGTGAGGGCCCATTCCTCGCCTTCGGCCCCGACGTGGTGCTTCTCCATCCAGACGGTGACCAGGCCCATGGCCAGGCCGAGCGCCAGCAGGGGGATCAGCGGGAGCAGATCGGCCCGACGGAGCCGGCTCCGTTTCCACCACAGTAGGAGCAGCAGGGCGGCCGGCAGCGTGCAGGTGACGGTCTTGCTGAGTAGGGCGCAGGCAAACAAGACCAGGGCGAGGGCATAGAATCGCCATCGGCGGGCAAGACCGGAGCAGGCCCCGCCCAGCCCGGCGAAGCGCAGGTAGGCCCAGGCCGCTGCGAGGTAGAACAGGCCGGAGAGCACGTTCTTGCGCTCGGTAATCCAGGCGACCGACTCGACGTGTACGGGGTGGATGGCGAATATGGCGGCGGCCCACCAGGCCCCGGGCACACCCAGGCGCCGCAGAATCCGCCACAGCATCAGGGCGGACACGATGTGCAGCAGGACGTTGACCAGGTGGTAGCCGAACGGTTGCAGCTCCCACAGGTGGTACT
>Ga0307380_10003485_pt1 | contig 21689 bp, 13 predicted proteins | sample UN3MG_FD_202239 | JGI IMG/M metagenome (GOLD analysis project Ga0307380, IMG submission 202239) | Soil microbial communities from Risofladan, Vaasa, Finland - UN-3 | ecosystem: Environmental > Terrestrial > Soil > Coastal area > Acid sulfate soil | place: Finland: Risofladan, Vaasa | collected... | reverse complement strand
AGAATAGTTCACCATTTAAAAACTCCTTCCACCGCCCCGATTTTCGCCCCAGGGGTACCCCTGGGGTATCACCTAGACACGACAACAATCCTGACACATAGGGTGGTAGAACCCACTTATATCAAATATCTTCCAGAAAATGATTACTGTGAATGGGAGATTGATACGAAAAAAAAACAAATAACATCCCTTAAACCAGATCTGGGGCATGAAAGGATAAGCGTGCCCATGCTTCCAATGCTCGGCTGTATTGGGGTTTGCCCTCAAGGAGGAAAACCAATTTCAACCGAAACATCCCATACGCATGGAGGCAATATGGATTATCGAGGAATTTCAGAGGGGGTGACCATCTACCTTCCTGTTTTTATAAAAGGAGCTCTGCTATTTCTTGGTGATGGACATGCTTCTCAGGGCGATGGAGAGATTGCCGGAAGTGGAATAGAGGTTTCCTTTGATATACGGTTCAGCGTTCATGTCCTTGAAGGAAAAAAGATAGGCTGGCCGAGGGGAGAAAACGATAACTACATCTTTACAATGGGAAACTCAAGACCCCTGGAACATGCACTGCAGCATGCCACAACGGAGATGATAAGATGGCTCAAAGCTGATTATGATCTTGACCTCCCGGTATCTAGTATATTAATGAACCAGTATGTAGAATATGATATCGGAAACGTTTACGACCCTGCTTATACAATCGTATGTAAAATGCCAAAGTCGGCTCTTGTTTCAGAATCCGGATAAAAGGTTTTTGATCCATAATCGTCTTTTACAGTCCGGAGCGGTGTGATAATAAAACATCTATCCCTTGAAGCGAGTCACTAACCCAGCCACTGTAAATGTGGACTTAAAGGCCCCTTAATAATTCATTCTTATTGACAGAGATGGAAAAAAGAAAAAAATCCAAAGGGGACGGGGGTTGACAGTATGACATTTTGAATGAGCGATAGATTTATAATACCTCCGTCGATTTATACTTCTCATCTAAGAATTGCTATTACATGTAATTAAATTGAAACACAAATGTATGAAAAGAGGGACGGGACTGCTCTCCGAAGGTGTGTACCGATCGGTCAAGCTGCACAAAGCTTTTCAGACAGTCTGCACAGCAGTGTTAATTCTTTTTGGTATCAGGTTTCTTTATCTCTTTCTGATGTTCTACCCACAAATTGTTTGACTCGCTGATTTTGTTATCCTAAAATAGTAGAAGACTCTTAATATAGTGTCTCTATACGAAAATGCCTTCAAATCGATATATAATTCTAGCCGATTTATTCGACTTTTCCGGCAGTGAGCGCGATATCGTTCTCTTCCTGGCCCGTAACGGACCCTCTACGCTTTCCGTCCTCGTCAGAGTACCGGTCTGCAGAGCAGCGATATCCGGCAGAAGCTCACCCTTCTCGAGAAAAAGGGCCGCATTCACGCCCTGAGAGTCAAATCCTTCCGCCAGCCAGTTGGCTCAGGTGATGGCCTTAACAGAGCTGGAACAGGAGATTCTCCGGGCTTCTCTGCCGCTGGCACAGAGATGAATATGATCCGAGCCGCTGCAGTGAGCTGAACGGAGTTTCTGTGCGGGTCGGACTGCCGGCTTCGATCCTGCGGGTTGCGGATGCCATGGATATCGATCACCGCCGCTCGGGCTGACAAGGTAGTTCGTACGCTCGTAGAGGCCTGTAACTATGCCTAGAAGCTAAAGGATGTAAGCTATGTCACCCTCCGATGATTTCGAATTCTACGATCGCGATAAGCTTTTAAGGGGCGAGCTCCCGCCGAGCCGACGAGCAGACACCCTGCTCTTTGCCATTGAAAACCGCACCGCCTATCTGTCTGCGGAATCGAGAAAAAGCACTGCGCTGTACCTTACGGCCAAGGCTGCCGAGGAAAAGGAACAGGCCTTTTTTGAAGCGATGGCCTCCGGTCGGACGCTGCTACAGCAACCGAAGATACAGGATATTGAGCGGTATGCTCCCCATTGGCTTCCCCTCGTTTCAGAGGCCGATGTGCGTCTGCGTGCCGCCCTCGCCCATGCCCTGAGTAAGAAGTACAGGCTCACCTTCAGAGCAATCCCAGGAATCCGAGCTGCCCTCGGCTTGGACGAGAGCGCTGTCAAGCAGGCCTATCAACTCCTGTATAAGAGCGATCTCACCTCGATTTATGTCCCGAAAACAGGACTCAGCGGCAGGCTGCGCTGGCTTCTTGCCCGCCTGGCCCGTTCGCTAGAAGCCCTGCCGCCCTTCTGGGTAGCCTTTGTCCTGACGCTGCCGGTTGGCCCGGGGCTCTTGGCGCTGCCGATTGCTGTGGCTGGTATCGGGGCACTACCGGGGGTTGTGCTCTTGCTCCTCTTCGGGATTATCAACATCCTGACCGTGGCTTCTCTGGCTGAAACTGTAGCCCGCTCCGGGACAACCCGGTTTGGAATAGGATACCTGGGCCAGCTGGTAGCAGAGTATCTGGGAAACGCCGGCTCCGTCCTGCTTACCATCCTTCTGGCCGTGAATAACTTCCTCGTGCTTATCGCCTTTTACATCGGCATTGCCGGTACCCTGGAAGAGGCGATACATCTGCCGGCGGAGCTGTGGATCCTCATTCTCTTCGCTGTAGGCATTTACTTTCTTACCCGCAAGTCTCTCAATACCACCGTTGCCTCCACTGTCCTCATCAACTTCATCAATGTGGTGCTTATCATAGTTATACCACTGTTCGCTTTGCCCTATGTTCGGCCGGCGAATCTCATGTACATGAAGGTTCCCTTCCTAGCTGGCGAGCGCTTCGATCCTTCCCTCCTGCAGTTGATCTTCGGTGTCATGCTGTCCAACTACTTCTCCCACCTGCTGGTTGCCAATTACGGGCGGGTGATCATTCGCAGAGACTCAAGCGCTCGCTCCTGGATCTGGGGGTGTATTGCAGCCATCGTTTTGATGATGCTCATCAGCTGCCTCTGGGTGCTGACCTTCAACGGTGCCCTGCCGCACGGGGCTTTGTCCAGCGAAACCGGCACTGCAGTAGCGGCTCTGGCAAGGCAGGTCGGTCCGGTTGTCAACTGGCTCGGTGTTGTCTTTGTCATACTGAGTCTGGGTATGGCCTGTATCCACATCTCCTTGGGGCTGTTGTTCCTTGTAGAAGAACGGCTGCCGGTTCTTTCCGAGAAACCGGGTGCCAAGAGGCTGCGCTTTATTGCGGCCATCAGCCCTGTTTTCGGCGTGTTTCTGATCTCTGAATGGCTTGCCTTCAGCAACAGCGGCTCATTTACCAAATTATTGAGCCTGGTGGGGGTCATCGCCCTGCCACTGCTGGGCGGGATTTTTCCTGTCCTGCTGCTCAGCGCTACGCGCCGCAAAGGAGATTTTGTGCCGGGGTTGGTCCTTCGATTTCTCGGCAACCCCATTCTTATGGGAGTGCTCTACGTTCTGTTTGTGGGCAGCATCTTCGTCTACGGAATATTTGTCTGGGACGGCATTGTGGAACGGATTGCCAGTATCCTCCTCGGGGTCACAATTCTCATCATTACAGTTGTCATGCTCAAGGGCAAAATATTCAGCAGCCGGGTCGTATTGGAGCTGAGAGAGGATCTGAGCCCGGCAGGAAAGAGCCTCTTCTCTGTCACGGCACGCGGCAGAGCCCTGGAAACAGAGGTTTTGCTCGCTTTCGAGAACCGCAAACAGCGAGTTCGCTCTTCTACCGGTGAAATTGCCGGTTTCAGCCTGCTGCGCTCGGTGCGCTTTGATCTGCCCCGGGTAGATGCCGGAGAGTTGAAAGTATGGGTTCACAGAATTACCCCCGAGTGGATATCCGTTGCTCTGCCGAGCGAGCTGAAGCTGCGCTGTGGTTCTGAGGAGACCCGAGTTGTTTTGGATAATAAAGAGGGGCAGGCTCTGTTTGCGCTGAAAGAGCAGGCCTGCAGGCTGGAAATCTATTTGCCGGAGCAGGTCGAGAGTGTTTAGGAGGGCTCCTATGAACCAGGGGGAAAAATCAAAAAAAGACCTGAGCCGCGGTCTGGCAGAAGCACAGCAACGGCTGCAGGAACGCGAAGCGGACCTTGTCCAACTGCGTCAAGCAGAGGAGCACACCCGCTGGATAACCGAAACCCTCCAGCAGGCGAGTCTGGCGCTTACCAAGACATTTGATCTGGACAGAGTGCTGGAGACCCTCCTTGACTTTTTGCATCGGCTCGTTCCCTACGACAGTGCTGCGATTTTTCTGATGGAAGAGGAACACTATCTCGTGGCCCGTGCTGCCGATGGCTATAAAAAATGGAGCGGAGTCAACGAAAAGGACATGATCGGTATCGTTCGCTTCGACATCCGGCAGAGCCAGCGCCATAAGCGCCTGGTCGCTGAACAGAGAAGCCTTGTTATTTCCGATGTCAGCGCCGACCCCGATTGGACGCACATCGCGAGCTCGCGCCACATCCGCAACTGGGTGGGTGTTCCCCTGGTGGCAGGCGGTAAGACCATAGGGCTCTATTCTCTCGACAAGGCGAAAGCGGATTTTTTTACCAGGGAGCATGTGCTCCTAGCCGAGGCCTTAGCCGCCCGGGCAGCCGTAGCGATTCAGAATGCCCTTCTCTATCGCAATGCCCAAGCCGAGCTGGCTGAACGGCAATGGCTGCAGAAGGCCGAGCACAAACAGCGAGTTATGGCCGAGGCTCTTAGTGACATTGCGGCCATCCTCAACAGCAGTCTGGATATGGAAGATGTAATGGAGAGTATTCTGACCCATGTCGGCCGGGTCGTCCCCTACGATGCCGGGACAATTCTACTGACCAAAGATGATTCGGTGGAAGTGACGCATGCGCGTGGCTACGACAGCTCCATCCTCGGTATGCAGCTGCCGCTCAAGCAAATGCCAAACCTGCTCAGGATTTTTGAAACCGGAATTCCCTCGGTAATCGATGACACTCATACCTCTGAAATCTGGGTACCCAGTCCCGAGACTGATTGGATACGCTCCTCGATTACGGCAGCAATCCAGGCGGACGAGCGGATTATTGGCTTTATCAGTCTCGAGCGTGCCGCTCCCCACGCCTTTTCAGCTGAGCTGGTCGAGCGCCTGCAGTCTTTTGCTAATCAGGCCGCAGTGGCGGTGCGGAATGCACGGCTGTACGCCTCCACTCAGGAGGCCCGAGAAACCGCTGAAACACTGCGAGAGGCCAACCTGGCCTTTACTCAGAGCCTCGACCTGGATGCGATCTGTGAAAAGCTGCTGGATTATCTGCACCATCTGGTGCGTTATGACAGTGCCACGATCTTCTTGCTGAAATCTCCCACATTACTGTATGCTCAGGCGGTTCGGGGCTACGAACGCTGGGTCGATCCCAAGCACGCCCTTACCGTGTCCTTCGATATCAAACCGGGGTCCACGATACATACCATCATCAATACCCAGGAGAGTTTGATAGTCCCGGACACGAGCCGGTTTCCCGCCTGGCAACAGGTCACGAGCGCAAAGCACATTCAAAGCTGGATGGGCGTTCCGATGCTTGTGGGCGGAAAGGTGATTGGCATGTGTTCCCTCGACAGCACGCAGGTCAATTACTTCAGTCAAGAGCATATACAGTTGGTAAAATCTCTTGCCGCCCAGGCAGCCATTGCCATTGAAAACGCCAGGCTGTATATCGAAGCCCAGGAGGCGCGCTCCGCCGCCGAGGTCGCCAACCAGGCCAAGAGCGTGTTCCTCGCAACGATGAGCCATGAAATCCGTACTCCCCTCAATACGGTCATTGGCCTGACCAGCCTGCTGCTTGATACGGGCCTCACAGCCGATCAGAGCGAGCTCGCCGCTGACATCCACACCAGCGGTGAAGACCTGCTCACGATCATCAATGATATTCTAGACTTTTCAAAAATAGAGGCAGGGAAGATTGAGCTGGAGCATCAACAGTTCAGCCTGCGGGAGTGCCTCGAAGGTGCCCTCGATCTGGTAGCAGCCAGAGCGGCTGAAAAAACACTTGACCTTACCTATTCGATCGCTGCGCCCGTTCCCGGCACAATCGTTGGTGATATCACCCGCCTCCGCCAGGTTCTTACCAACCTTCTCAGCAATGCCACCAAATTCACCGATCGAGGCGAGGTCAGTGCAGCAGTTGAGGTTGGCGAGCTGAAAACAAATGGAACATACCAGCTGCACTTCGCAATAAAGGACACAGGCATCGGTATCCCGGCGGAACGAATGAATCGCTTGTTTCGTTCTTTCAGCCAGCTAGATGCCTCCACCACCCGCCGCTACGGTGGGACCGGACTCGGGCTTGCCATTAGCAAGCGCCTGTGTGAGCTGATGGACGGATCGATATGGGTGGAGAGCCAGGTGAACCAGGGTAGCACCTTTCATTTCACGATTCAGGCAGAGGCGGGCCCAAGCGCTGGCCAGGGTGATCTTGAAGGCCTGCAGCCACAGCTGGCCGGCAAACGGGTGCTGATTGTCGAGGATAATCCCCCCACACGACGCACCCTGGTGGAACAGACCAAGGGCTGGGGGATGGTCCCCCGCCAGACAGGCTCGCCCCATACGGCCTTGTCCTGGATAGACAGGGAAGAACCTTTCCACGTTGCTATTCTTGATAGGCAGACAGCGGAGATGGACGGCCTTGCCCTGGCCCGACAAATCAGGCGAACGAGGGACGCAAAGACTCTGCCGCTGGTTATGCTGGCTCCTTTGGGCCAGCGGGATGCCGGGGGAAAAGAGCTCGACATAACAGCGACTTTGACCAAGCCTCTCAAGGTCTCAAGGCTCTACAATGTACTGGCCGGCATTTTCATTCAGGACAAGGTTCCTGTGAGGGATAGCGATAGGAAAGGTAAATCTCTCTTCGATCCCGAGCTGGCAGGGCAAAAGCCCCTCCGCATCCTGCTCGTAGAGGACAACACCATCAATCAAAAGGTAATGCTGCGGCTGCTGCAGCGCTTCGGCTACAGGGCCGATGTAGCGGCGAACGGCTTAGAAGCCATCAATTCGCTGCGCAGGCAATCCTATGAGGTGATTTTCATGGATCTGCAAATGCCGCAGATGGATGGCCTCGAAGCCTCGCGGCAGATTTGCGCAGAATGGGCAGGGCAAAAGCGGCCAATGATCGTAGCCATGACAGCCAACGTAACCGAAGAGGACAAAGAGGCCTGCCGTGCTGCAGGAATGGACGACTATCTTCCCAAACCCATTCGGGTGGAGGATCTGGTCAGGGCCTTGAATCGCTGCAGCAGCCAGAAAGCGATGCTCACCGAACAGCCCAAATCGCAAGAGCATTCTGCTGTGCCCCAAACCAGCGGCGCCCCCAGCGGAGAAACCCTGGATCAGAGGGCTCTTGAGAAATTGCAGCTGCTGGCAGAGGGCGACACCGGCTTCCTCGAGGAACTGATCGATACCTTCCTGGAGGATGCACCGAAAATGCTCTCAGACATGCAGCAAGCTGTAGAGTCCGGTGCTGCAGGGGCATTGCGTATTGCAGCACACAATCTGAAAGCCAACAGCGCTGATCTGGGTGCAACAGCCCTCTCGAGCCTCTGCCGACAGCTGGAAGAGATGGGCAAGAAGAACGAGCTTCACGGGGCTGCGGAAGCCTTGGGTAAGGCTAAAGCGCAGTTTGAATTGACAAAACCGCTTCTTAAAGAATTGTGTAATGATACCAGGCATTCCCGCTAGAGGTAAGGTACAATGATCGACAAGACAGGGCGCCTACTCGTGGTAGACGACAATCGTATGAACCGGCTAAAGCTTTCCGGGGTTCTAAAGCAGCAGGGGCATACAGTCCTAACAGCGGAGAATGGCTGGCAGGCCCTTGAAATGATTCACGGGCAAGCCTTTGACGTCATTCTTCTCGACATCATTATGCCCGAGATGGATGGTTACGGGGTGCTCGAGAGCCTGAAAAAGGACAGCAGCTTCCGTGATATCCCCGTTATTGTTATCTCAGCCTTGGACGAACTGGACAGCATCGTGCACTGTATAAAGATGGGTGCCGAAGATTATCTTCTCAAACCATTTAATCCGGTCTTGCTCAAGGCCCGCATTGACGCCAGCCTGGAGAAGAAAAGGCTGCGGGACCAAGAGATCGAATATCTGAAGCATGTTTCTCTCCTGACCGATGCGGCAGCCGCTATTGAGGCAGAGCTGTTCGAGCCTGACAGCCTGCTCGCTGTCAGAAAAAGGAAGGATGAGCTGGGCAGGCTGGCCCGGGTTTTCCAGCGTATGGCCAAGGAAATCCATCTCCGGGAGCAGAAACTCAAGCAGGAGGTCCAGCAGCTGCGCATAGAGTTGGATGCAGCTTGCCAGGCGCAACGGGTCGCTGAAATTACCGATTCGGATTACTTTCAGCAACTGCAGTCCAAAGCCCAGGATCTGAGGAAAATCATCGATGGATCATGAAGGGAGAAAAAGAATATGTCTAAAATCATTTGCATTCACTCATTTAGAGGCGGAACCGGTAAATCCAACACCACCGCCAATGTAGCCGCTCTGCTGGCAGCAGAGGGGCGCAGGGTTGGTGTTGTAGACACGGATATACAGTCTCCCGGGATCCACGTGCTGTTCGGTATTACGGGCAAGGAGATCGCCTACACTCTCAACGACTACCTATGGAAGAAATGCGAAATGGCTCAGGCTGCTCATGATGTCTCAGGGCGTCTCAACGCAGAGGTTAGGGGCAAGCTCTATCTGATTCCCTCGAGCATCAAAGTAGACGAAATTACACGGGTCCTGCGTGAAGGCTACGATGCCCAGCTTCTGACGCGCGGAATCCGGCAGCTGATCGATGAACTGAAACTGGATGTTCTGTTAATCGACACGCATCCGGGCTTAGGAGAAGAAACCCTGCTTTCTATCGTCATCTCCCACACGCTGATAATCATTCTGCGTCCCGATCAGCAGGACTACGAAGGCACTGGAGTAACCCTGGAAGTCGCCCGCAAGCTCAAGGTTCCGGACACGCTGCTCATTGTGAACAAGATTCCCGCTTCTTTCGATTTCGAGGATGTCAAATCCCAGGTGGAGCAGACCTACAGATGCCCTGTCATAGCCGTTCTCCCCCACTCCGACGAGCTCATGTCCCTGGGCAGCGGGAGTCTCTACTGCCTGCGCTACCCTGAACAAGCGCTGACAGAACATTACAGCCGGATCGCTGCAACCCTGCTGGCCTAGGCTGCAGAGCGCTAAAGCTGCCTCTGTTGCGGGTTTTTTCAGCGCTGAATAGACCCGCTTGTGCCTGCCCATATATAGCAATTGATAGGTTATTATGATAAACATCAAGGAGCTTAATACAGGATTATCAGCATCAAGGAAACAGTCGAATATTTCATTGAATGTGGAGATTATTCAAAAGGTATTGCCCGGATTAAGTGTACCAATCCGAACTGCGGCCATGAATATTTCTGACCTTTCGTCGCTTCGCTCAAAGTGGCATGCAAAAGCTGGTACCTTTGACCGAGTTGTAACCAGAAAAGGCTCCTGCTTTTTTCGGAACACCTCTGGAGAAAACGTGCTCTTGAAGCCCTCCCCCCGGGCAGTTTGTATTTACTCTTCCAAACCTGCTTAGACTGTATTTTAAATATGACAGAAACCCTCGTTTGTCTGCTTCGCAGATAACTCGAAGATGTTTCAAAAATCATATTTTCCATCATACACGATTTCTATACAGAAACAGTACAAACAGCCATAAAGACAGGGGCTGTCATCTCCTATCAGTCGTACGGCGATCTTTTGCGATGGAATCCTCACTACCACTGTATCATTTTGGAAGGGGGGATCGATGAGACGGGCTCTTTCCACCATATTCCTTTACAAGATACCTCAAGGTTCACCGAGGTATTCAGAAGACGAGTGATAAAGCTGTTTGTTGATAAAGGGCTACTAGACCGCCCTCCTGCGGAACGCCATTTTGCGTTGAAAATTCTTTCCTGGAAACACTCAGGATTTTCGGTGGAAAATTAGTTCTTGGTACATAGCACAATCATTCAATACCGATATTAAGTGTTTAGTTTCTTAACGTTCCATATACTAAAAGGTAAAAAACCTAATTATTGAGTTGGTGATCCTTTTCACTATACTTATTTTGAATCACCAACGACTAATTCTGTCCCGATTCCCGCCTCAAGCCGGAAAGTAAGGGTGAATCTGAGCCAATATATCATCAGGCATCCCGGCAACCCTTCGGATTGCTTGCAGAAGATCCTCTATGCACCTTCAAACGGAACAATTATTTACAAGACGAAATACAATGAATGCTGGAAAGAAAATATCAAATTATTCAAGGCAAGCGATTTTATAGCAGAACTTACATTGCACATACCTCCCAAGCATAAACATCTTATCCGGTATTATGGGCTGTATTCCAGCAGATCGAAAGGGAGGGCGAATAAAGATGGAAGTCATGCAAGATTTACTTACAGACCCGAAACCTCTGGAGACGTACAGCCTGTTGGGTCTCCTGACGAATGTCCGGAAACAGTATCAAGCAGAGCCTCATGGCAGAGCTTGTGCACGGCTTATACAAAAGGTGTATGAGGTCGATCCCAAGTTTTGGCAAAGGCCAAAACTACACTGGTATGTCCAAAATGCGGCCATGAAATGCAAGTAATTGCAATAATCACTGACCCTGGTGAGTGTAAACACTCACTCGAAGTAAACAAAATACTTGAATGTCTCAAAAGAAACAATGCACCACCCTTCGATAAGGCAGCCACAAAAGTCTTCTGATCCTCATTTTCTTACACATCAATGAGAGAAGAAATATCCAAGGGTGAGGTGTGCCAGTCCATATTTTCAGCAATGCCCTGGAAACTTCACATTTTCTTTATTCTTGACAGAATGTTCTATTACGGGTAGCCTGTTTACAATAAGGCTGTCGTTTTTCGGTAGGACAAGCATGCATGGTCAAACCGTGGGCTTTTCACGGTTTTTTTTCGTATGTTGGCAAATCCCGAATTATAAAAACTCTTATCAATAAGCTACATGGGGTGTACACTAGCGAGGAGGGTCTGGAGAAGTTTTTCGAGGCGGAGAAACTGTTGTACATAGCGACGAGGAACAACGTGAAGTGACTGATGACGAAGGCACAGCAGCAGTTGTTCAAGCGCCGGAGTGTGATCGAGAATGTGTGGAACACTTTGAAGGTACGGATGAACATGGTGTATTCTTTCGCTCGTGGTGTACATGGACTGTTCCGACATTACTTTTATTGTATTGGCAGTTACTTACTAAGGAATCTATTTGAAAAATTAAACAGCGATATTTTGGGTAAAATCAAGTTTTCACTCACCTGAACATAAAAACTCGAATTTCACCCTAATATTAGTCCTGTATATTTTTTAAAAATTCTACATCTCAATATTTGAAAGGAGAAAACATGAAACACTTATACCTCTATTTTTTTGCATCAGTAACGATTATTGTGGTACTAAGCTTCAGTGGCTGCTCTTCCGTGATGGAAACAGTGATGCAAAGACCGTCTCAAGCCTCGGAAGAAGAAACTGCAACATCAGAAGAAGAGGTGGCAGATGAAACGAAGCAAGTGGCGGCTGAAACCGGCAGCAACAAGATTATCGGAATATGGGTTAATCCGGATTACGACGGGCAGGGACGGTCGGCAAAGCTAGTGTACACAGAACGTGCCGATGGAAAGATTATTTATAAAGCGTACGATAAGTCGGACGGGTCAGGAAACGTATACAGCGGTGAGGTTGTGTACAAGAAGATGTGGGTTGATCCCGAAGGAAGAAGAGTAGGCAAATCGGTAGTTACGCTGGAAGGGGGGATGTCGTGGGAAACGCTCGACCGGATCAGTGTTGACGGAACTACTTTGGAGGTTCAGTCCGGAACCGATCAGATAGATCCGGACGGCCCACAGTATTCCATCTACTACCGGCAGTAAATCGTGAGCCACATGCAATGCGAATAGACGGTTCACTTACAAATAAGAGGTGGCATTTAAACGTTGGGATTATCAACAAGAATTGACGTATACGTCAATTATCTAACGAGGAGAAAATAGACTATGATGCGAAATCGGGTGCTGTTCTTCACAATCATCACAGTAGCCCTCACTGTATCCTGCCTCGCTTTTGCAGAAAATCAGTACGCGAATGACGTTGCTGTGATCGAAGATATGACAACGGTTATGGGAGAATACGCCGATAAGATGGAGGCTGCGGATAGTACGGAGGATGTCATTGCGGCAACCGATGCGCTTTCAGATGCGCTGGATAAGCTGGGACAAAAAATGAAAGCGGTTACCAAGAAACACCCGGGTTGGATCGATGAGTCGCCGGATGAAGTCAAGGACGTGATGGGGCGATATAGAGATGCGGAGGGGCGGTTTAACAGCAGCTTGAATAAGCTGGTCCGCTATACCAATAACACTATGGACAATCAGGCACTGGAGGATTCGTTTCAGAGGCTCAACCTCATCATATACGAGATGTATGACTGATGACGAATACCCTCAGAGATCGTAGAAAAAGAGGTCAAATCTTTGCGGGCTTCTTGCCCAAACAATAACCGAGAGTCTTTATCTCATCCGGAAGCCTGAGCGAACTCATTAGAGGATATATTTAACAATGAATCAAGGATTAACGGGGACACCATGCTTCAGGACACGATAACCGGGGACACCATAAACATATTCCGGAGACATAATACCACAATGTAAACAGCATTCGCTCAAATACAAGCATGACAAGGCATTACCTACGTGTATCCTTCTATTCTCTGCAAAGAACAGATATCAAACTTTGTACTAATGAAAAGAGGAACGGGGGTTGACTCTATGACAACGCTTGGGAAGACTTTTATATTCTTATGAGCGTATTATTTTACGTTTATAGAATTACAAAGATACACCAAAGAAAAGAAGTGTGGTTATAGAGTCATACTATAAAACCCCTGTCCCGAAACGATCTTGTTTCTTTTTCTGAAAGTCAAGATATGATATTTTCACCTGATGAGGTGCGCTCTTAATAGCCATAGAAAGTGGTGTATCCTCTCTAATTATTCTATTTGTTCGAGTTTTCTTGACAAAATATCGTTCTGAAGTAATTATATATATAAAAGAAAGAAAAGTTACTTGTGAAATGTGACTCATATAACAATTGAGCTTTTTTGTGTGCCGCAGTATGATTGTTTTTGTAAATGGGGTTAGCTAATGTTTAAAAGATTGTCATCCGCATTTAGATGTGTTAGTCAATACTTTGAAGAAGAGTCGAACCCCACCTAAACCGTGGATTATAATTCTTCCTATCAATCTGCAGAAGATATGGGGGAAACGGCTCAAATTGATTGAGAGTAGGCAGCTCTTACAGACTTACTTCAATATATGCTTCGTGTAATAACCCGACATAATTTGAGCTTATTACAATTTTCTTGACATAAGTTCAGGGATTAGTATTATATAATAGAGAAACAGTAGTTATTTGAAAGATGTTTGGATGGATGAGATTCCTTTTTCTCAGTTTTACCTAAGAATCCTATCTTTTTTGAACAATCTCAACAAATTGAAAATACTGTTTTGCCTATCAATTGCTTGCGACTTTCTATATCCTTCCTTCACGAGAATGTAAGAATGGAGATCAGATGAAAGCTTTACTGCTTTACCCCGAATTTTCTCCCTTCGGCTTTTGGAACTTCAGGGAGACCTGCCGACTGGTGGGAGCGAAATACCCGGCGTCTCCACTTGGTATGATCACTATGGCTGCACTGCTGCCCTCGAAATGGCACCTGCGACTCATCGATCTCAATACGGCGACCCTGAATGATTCTGATATTGACTGGGCGGATCTCGTTTTCATCGGTGGAATGCTTCCCCAGCAGAAAAAGTTTCTGCAACTCATAGATAGGGTTCACTCTAGAGGCAAGAAGGTCGTTGCAGGAGGGTCTGATCCGACTTCACAACCCGAAGTCTATCAAAGCGCGGACTACCTGGTTCTTGGAGAGGTGGAATCTTCAATACAGGTATTTTTAGAGGACCTGGAGAGCGGTGTTCCGAATGGAACATATCGTCCGGACCGCCGGCCGGATATGATAGAGAGCCCTGTACCCCGATTCGATCTTCTCGATCTCAAGGGCTACCTCATGATTGGAATCCAGTTCTCACGCGGCTGTCCTTTCAACTGTGAGTTCTGCGATATCATCGAGCTGTACGGTCGAAAACCAAGGACGAAGGCCTCGGAGCAGATCGTAAGGGAGCTTGAGGCGCTTTATGCTTTGGGATACAGGGGCCACGTAGATTTCGTCGACGACAACTTCATCGGCCACAAGGGGAAAGCGAAGGAGATCCTGCGGGCAGTGAAGGCCTGGTCCGAGGACAACGGCCATCCGTTTTTCTTTTCAACAGAGGCTTCTATCAACCTCGCCGACGATGAAGAGCTTCTGAATCTGATGCGGGACCTCGATTTCCGTTATGTTTTTATAGGGATCGAATCAACGGACGAGGAGGTGCTCTCCTCCGTCCATAAGAAGCAAAACCTCAACAGAGATATCAAAAGCGACCTTCACAAAATCTATAGTTACGGGATCGTCGTGAACGGCGGTTTTATCCTCGGATTCGACCAGGAGACGAGTGAAAGCGCGAGAAAAACAGTCGATATCATCAAGAGTGGCAGCATTGTCATGTCCATGGTCGGCTTGCTGTATGCCCTTCCCAACACCCAGTTAAGGAGGAGGCTGAAAAGGGAAAACAGGCTCCTTGAGAACACGGTACAGAAGCAATACAGCTTGGTGTCAACGGAAATTGACCAAACGACAACCGGTATCAATTTCATCCCCAAGAGACCGAAAGAAGAGATCATCCGAGATTATCTTCATATCCTTCATGAGACCTATTCGACGCAAAACTACTTCGATCGATGTCTGAACCTAGGCAAGGTAATCAAGACCAACTACCAGTACAAGCCCACGTTGAAGAGAAAGTTCCGGTACGCGCTGGGTTTTCTCAAGACCGCGGTCAAGTTGGGTCTACGACTCTCCACTTCGTACTACTACTGGAGAAACATCCTCGTGCTCCTGGTGACCAACATATCGTCACTTGAAACTGTCGTAAATCTGATGGCCATGTACCTACACTTCCAACCGCAGACGAGCTTTATTTCCGACCTGATGACGGAAAACATCGAGGACCTTAAGGTGACCGCGGCCAGGCCATCGAAAGTGAGTGCCTTCGCAGCATCCGGCCCCTCGTGAAACCGACAGCAACCAAAGGGGACGGGGTTTGACAGTATGACATTTTGAATGAGCGATAGATTTATAATACCTCCATCGTTTTATACTCATCATCTACTAATAGCTATTACATATAATTAAATAGACACGAATGTATGAAAAGAGGGACGGTCTTTAAGAGCTTTTTCTTCAACACCATATTCAGTGCATGGCTCATCGATGATTACTCTTGTATTCTGATTCAGAAACCTCCATATATCTGCCCCGGTTCATCACATGATACCAAGCTCCTGGGTATTCTATAGCAATGGTTCAGACACAAAGATTAAATTCCTCATCATAATAACATGAGCCAGGTAAAGAGTTGACCCCTCAACTTTCGACTGGCACAGGTGCCTCCACATCCGCAGGCTGATCGAAGAAGGCAAGTGAATCACACGCCGTAACGCGAAAATTCAACCTCACCGATTGGAAAAGAACTTTCTGAGTGACACCTTTGCAGATAAACTGCTATCCTGTTGAATCATCCCTATAACAATATTGTCATAGGATAATTATTCATGTCAATTATTGGGCTCTCTATGCAATGAGGAAATCCATCATGCGGCTTTTAACCAACCAACTCTTTTTCTGCACGGGCATAGATCCGGTTCAGCTCCCTTTGAACATCCTCATTCGCCCTATATTTGTGGTTTTTTATCTTTTCCTTTGCGATTTCCCAGGCGATCTGTGCAGGTTCCTTTGAACCGCGCTCCTGCCACTGAATCAGGGTGGAATGGACGAATATCTCGGGGTCCCAGAGGTCTCGACGGAAGTTTTTCAAAGTGGAGTCATGGTCCAGGTAGGTTCCCGAATGACCCAGCGCCTCGATTTCCCCGAGAACAGTCAGCTTCTCATCAAAATCGTAGCCGCGCATAACCCTCGAGCAGTACTGGACGATCTCCCAGTCGATAAGGAGCTGCTGAACGCTGTAGATCTCGTCCACACAGAGCAGTCCGGCGTTGCTGAAGACATAGGCGCCCGCCAGGACGGCCGCCATTGTATGGGCCGCCTTTTCGCCTGCGGAGTGTGCATCTGCTCCCTTGCCCGTCGTCAGGAGTGACTTGGCGACAAGGGGTATTCCAAAATACCGGTTGAGCTGCGCCTGGTAGAGCGTGCCGATGCAGTCCTCCGCCGACCCGTAGACGAAGGAGGCATACCGCATATCGAAGGGGTAGGCCCGGATGTTGTCCGCGACGACGCAGCGGATCTTCCCCTTTCTATCCTTACTCTCGTTGAGGAGGTATATCAGGGTCATGGCGGAAAAGAGCTCGGCAAGGCTCTGCACATAGGAGTCGATCATGTTGATGGGGCTGGTCGTGCCTGTCGTCGGCATTGTGGAGACGTTCATGTCCACCGGCTCGTCTCTGAAGGCGTACAGGATGTCGAGTCCTTCCCTCGGTGCGACGAAGGGGCTTACCAGCCAGAGGTCGAGCCTGAAATCCTTACCCGCCGCGTCGCACATCTGTTTTCCGTACCATGCATCCTTCACGTTGAGCCATCCCGCAACGTCGAGTATCCCGTGAGCGTGTACGCGGCTGTACTCGTAGCTGGTTTTGTACATGAGGATCCGCTGCATCTCAAGGGGGACGTCGTTCGGTTTTACGCAGGGAGGCCCGTAAAATCCGCATGCGTCACAGAGCTTGGTGTAGTCGATAAGGTCCTTTGTTTGGGCTGGCCGTATTTTGTTCGTATCCGGATCGAGAACGTTTTTGATATAGGCTCCGGCTATGACATTCGGATTCTCAGACCCCAGGTCCGAAGGCCAGTCAGAGTAGTCCTGGGCCGCCCGGGCCTTTTCGACCAGCTCCGCGCTGAAGGTGACAATCTCGTCCCGAATCTCAACACCGTCGAATTCTACAATTAACCGCCTTATTCCCTCGTGGGGTACCTTCAACCCGACCTTCCTGATGAGACTGAGAGCCCCCTCCCACATCTTATCTATATCCTGTTTCGAAAAACCGCCTTCTAGCTTATACCGTATGGGCCGCATACATTACACCTTTATCAGAATTCTCGCGAGATTGACTGCCCCGAGCACATCGGGAACAAACTCATCTAACCCAGACCTCCCGTGCAAACTCCTCGGCGAGGGGTGCCCCACTCGTGAATTATAACCGTTCCTATCATTTATTTTCCGCGGTCCTATTTTTTGTAGAGACCTTCATACGCTTTTTCATCGATACTTGGTGAGTTTTTCTGCACAGATGGTCCTAATCCAAATTCGTCGCGTTACAATGATATAAATAATGGACATCGCTACCTTTATTAATGAATATGTTGTTTTATCCCAAAACAGATATCCAGCAGGAGATAGACAATGCCCGGAATTCAGGTTACCCCATTTTTCAAATTTTGTCGAATAAAAATTGTGAATCAAGAAGCAAAAAAAGAGAACCAAAGGAGACGGTCTTATTCTAGTAGGGGGAGGAGTATTTTATTTCTTGGGAGAGAAATAGTCAATGGTGTATTGGTATCATGGTGGTAGTTTTAAGCTTTATCATTCTGCCCAGGTACCTGAACAGAATGATGTCTGGGGTGGCACCTATGTGTGTACCCGTTTGTTTATGATTGCCTATTTTTCTTGAAATAAAAGTCTTCGAAGGTGTAAAGTTATATCTAAGACATTAACCATCCAAAAATTATGAAATCGGTGGTGTGGCAGGTTCGGAAAGCACTGCATAGAATCGCATCGATAAAATAAAATTTATCCAACTACTTCAGAGGATTAAAGCTTTTTATTCAATAACAGGAGGTGTGATATGGCCGGGCCAGGCTCATATATCATTGGTGAAGAAGAAAAGGAGGCACTCCTTGAAGTCATAGAATCGGGATATCTTTTCCGTTACGGTGACAAAAGTGATCCGCAGTTCCTGGCGAAGGTTTGGCAGCTCGAAAGGGAAATAGAGAAGTTCTTCGGTATAAACCACGCCGTTGCGGTCAACTCCGGAACTTCGGCACTGTGGATTGCACTCGGTGCGCTCGGGATCGGCCCTGGTGACGAGGTTATAGTCCCTGGGTACACCTTTATTGCCTCCATTACCTCGATCATATTCGCACGAGCAATTCCCGTTCTCGCCGAGATAGATGAAACGCTCACTCTGGACCCTGACGATGTGCGTAGGAAGATCACGCCGAGGACAAAGGCGATCATGCTCGTACACATGCTCGGTAATCCAGGATATATCGAAGAGATGCGTGAGATAGCGAAACAAAACGATATCTTCCTCATAGAGGATTGTGCCCAGGCATTTTCGGCTACATATAATGGTAAATATATTGGGAGCTATGGAGACATAGGAACATTCAGCTTCAATCTTTATAAAACGATAACAGCAGGTGACGGAGGACTTGTTGCAACAAACAATAAAAGGCTGTATGAACGGGCCTTCGCCATCCATGATCAGGGACATCTTCCACTCAGGCAGGGAGTAGAGCAGGGTGCGCGAACGGTTATCGGTCTCGATTTTCGTATGACCGAGCTTGCTGCTGCGGTCCTTCTGGCACAGTTGAAGAAAGTGGGGATGATCAAGGAGGAATTGAAGCGGAGAAAAAGGCAGTTCAAGGAGGGTATCAGCGACCTCGATGGTATCGAGTTCAGAAAAACTCCTGATCCAGACGGGGAGCTGTGTACGCTTCTAACAGTTTTTATGCCGGATGAGAAGACGGCTCGGAATATCGGCGACGCTCTCGGTAGTGGCGTAGTGGCCGATTCAGGATGGCATGTTTATAATAATATGGAACACGTGCTCAATAGAAAAACGGTAGACAGCATAAACTGCCCCTATACATGCCCCTATTATACACAGAAGGGCGGACGGATTTCTTACTCGAAGGGCATGCTCCCACAAACCGATTCGCTGCTGAACAGAGCAATCAACATCAGTATCGGAGTGGCAGATAAGGGTTTGGGATCAGGATTCGGTCTTACGATTCTGAGCGATGATAATGAAGTCCAACGGAAGATTGAGCAGTTTAGAAAAGCTGTTAAGAAATACATATGATCGGCCGAATATATTGACGTTTTGCATTTCCACTGCAAACTCCGTGAGGCCCCCATATTTCTATGCATGATAGAACTTTTTGAAAGCGTGTATTGATAATGTAAAGTGAACCAAAGGGGACGGCCTGTTTCTCTTATTGCACCGATATTTCTTGTCATAACAGCATGATCTGATACTATCAAAGAGAGAATGCGGAAAAATTCACGTGAGAAAGACGGGGATGCTGCTTACACTCACTGATCTTGCCGGAGTTTTCACTGATTTTCGAAACGTGAATTATAACTGCTCCTGTCAGTCAAGGGGGCTGACCGTCGAGGACGAATGAGGCTTCTTCCTCTACGGCTGGACGCAGGTAATCGGTGAAGTGTTCTCCTTTGAAAAATTGACGAGGCAGCAATCGAAAGGCTCTGCTGCGCTGCCCGGGAAATCGTCGGGCACTGGAATTGACCGTCGCATGGAAGTTGGAACTGATATCAGAAAAAAGCAGGGGAGGATATCGCAATTGATGCGTTGTGTTGCCGTTGTCGAGCCGAACAGAATCGAGCTCGTGGACATACCGAAACCTGAGCCTGGACCCTATGAGGTGAGGATCAGAGCGGAAATTTCCTATATCTGCAACGCCACAGACAGAAAGTTGATTGAGGGCCATTTTCCCGGTGTGGATACCTATCCACTCCTCCTGGGACATGAGTCTGCCGGAATCGTCGATGCGCTCGGCGACAAAGTCCGGCACTATGAAGTCGGGCAGCGGGTAATAGGGGGGGCTTTTACTCAACCCGACCGACCCGGGCTACACAAGCGGCTGGGGCGGTATGTCGGAGTATGTCCTGGCTACGGACAACCTGGCCATGGAGGAGGACGGTTTCTGTGACCCGGAGCATGGTTGGAATGAGCTGTTCCAGATCCAGCGTACTGTTTCGCCGAACATATCGGTCGAAGATGCGGGCCTGCTGTGCACCTGGCGCGAGGTATATGCCGGATTCAGTGACTTCAGGCTTCAGAAGGGTAATGATATTCTTGTGTTCGGGACAGGCCCGGTCGGGCTGAGCTTTGTCAGGTTTGCCAGACTGCTTGGCCTCGGATATATCGGTTGCATTGATCCTGTTCCAGAGAAGAGAGAGGTTGCGCTCGGATCAGGCGCCGATGCAGCATTTGCACCGGACGATCCGGAATTGAAAATGGTTCCGGAAGAGCGGGAGGTACACTTCGATGCAGTGATTGACGCAGTCGGGAAAGAGGAGATCATCAATTTCTCTCTCCCCCTTCTGAAGATGGCGGGGAACGTATGCGTCTACGGAGTGATCGACCAGGCTGTCATCGGTGTTGAGAAGCATAGGGCTCCCTACAACTTCAACCTGCTTATTCATCAGTGGCCCACCAGGGAATGAGAGGCGGCTGCACAGGAGCCGCTCTGCGGCTGGATCGATGAGGGCAAGCTGAGCTACAGGGATTTTTTAAGCGCTGAATATCCGGTGGATGAAATGCAGAAGGCCTTTGAGGGTACAAAATCTGAGGTGGCCATAAAGACACTGCTGCGCTGGTAAATGCACTTCAATTCCATGCAATTACTGGCACACATAAAGGCAGGGATGCTGATATAGCCTGGAGCAGAGTGGCACTACCTGCAGGAGGGAGGCACATATGCGGAGTAACAGTACGAGTATTAGGGTTGGGCTGTGCGCAGGCGTACACCCAAACATGCCTGGTGACGACAGGGGGGTGTACAAACGGATTATCGGCTCAATGGAGAAGCTTCAGGAGGAGATGGGCTTCAAACTCGTTACACTGAAAGGGCCTGTGGAGAGTGAAGCCGACGGTCACAAAGCGCGTGAATTTTTCGATGGCCACGCAGTTGACCTGACCCTCATTTTTAACGCGAGCCTGCCTTACGGGCGTATCATACTGCCTCTGGCGCGGGTGAAGAGCTGTCTCGGCCTGTGGGCCGTACCCGAACCCACACGGGCAGGTGTGCTGCAGCTCAACTCCTTCTGCGGACTCAATATGCTCGGATCGATCATCGCCCATTATCTGAATGAATACAATATCCCCTTCAAATGGTTTTACGATTATCCGGAAACCGAGCTTTTCCGCGAGCGGTTTGCCGTTACCCTGCGGGCTATACAGGCGATCAAAGCGCTCAGGCTCAGCCGCATCGGTCAGGTGGGAAACCTCGCAGACGGTTTTGAGAACATGTACACCGATGAGCGTGTGCTCGAGAAGAAGTTCGGAACCTATTTGCAGACACGTCACACCGTAGAGGACATCGTGGCGAGGGCGAAGTCATTGGATGGGAAGAGGGTGAAGGAGGAGATTGACCGCATGCTCGGTGAAGGTGAATGGGTGAAGCAAAGGGTCACGACTGAAGCAATGGAGAAATCGGCGCGCGTCAGCCTGGCCCTCCTCGATTTCGCCGAGGAACATGACTACAATGCCCTTGCGGTAAGCTGCTGGTCGAAGTTCCAGGAAGTATACGGCATTGCCGTATGCGGCGCCCTGAGCAGGTTGAATGAG
>Ga0307380_10003483_pt1 | contig 21701 bp, 20 predicted proteins | sample UN3MG_FD_202239 | JGI IMG/M metagenome (GOLD analysis project Ga0307380, IMG submission 202239) | Soil microbial communities from Risofladan, Vaasa, Finland - UN-3 | ecosystem: Environmental > Terrestrial > Soil > Coastal area > Acid sulfate soil | place: Finland: Risofladan, Vaasa | collected... | reverse complement strand
GAAAGTAGCTGCTAGCAGGACATATGCGGACGTTGACGGACGTCCACGGACGTCGCTGGACTCCCTTACAAGGAAGATGTCGGGGGTTCGAGTCCCTCTGCGCCCACCAAACAACCTCTGGTGGAACGCAAGATCTCCGACACGACATCTGCCCTCGGAACCGCTGGGGGTTCTTCTGGGGTTCTACGGCATATGGGCCGACGCATACGTCGGCGCCCGGCCGGAGGCGGTTGGATGCCACGGCCGGGCGCCTCGTTGCGGGCCGCTGGGTGGCGGTGATCCGCTCCGTGGTCGAAATCCTAGAACGTGCGGCGTCACTGATCCGAGCTGCGAGGTCGCCCGGCCGACGGGTGCCGGCGTGTCGCCTTGTCGATTTCGGCGAGGCGGCGCAGGGCGGTCACGACGTCGATGCGGTCCCGGTCGCCGAGCACTCCCGACATCGCGACGGAGCGGGCGAGCTGCTCGAGTTCTTCGGGGTCGACGTCGGTCACGGTGGCGAGTCTGGCGTGGGGGTGTGACGGATCCCATATTGCGTGTCTTGGGCACATTTGCGACATTGGGTGCGACGACAACAGGCGTCTGTTGTCGCAAATGGGGGACGCTCTGAGCGTCAAGTCAAAGGGGATGACCACTATGAGAATGCGACAAGTTCTGGCAGCTGGAGTCGCGGCTGCAGCTATCACCGTTGGCGGCGTCGCCGCTTCGGGTGCTCCCGTGCTGGCCGGCACGTCTGTCGAGCGGCCGTTCATGTTGCGCACGAGCGGCACTGTCGCCAACGAGCCGTTGTCTGATTGCGATCTGGTCTTCATCGGGGGCGGCGAGCCGACCTTGGAGTGCGACCAAGGGTTCGACCAGACTGGCAATGCGACGCACCTCGGCCTCAGCTCGAGCAGCGCTACCGGAGTGCTCACGATCTACTTCCTGAGGTCGTGCCCGGGTGGCGTCGAGTTCGCGTCGACGTCGCAGACGACCTTCGTGGCCGCGAATGGAGACACCCTGGAGGCGACCACGTCCGTGACCGGTTGCGGTGACGGCGAGGGTCTGACTGAACCTCAAGGCACGTACTCGATCACTGGCGGAACTGGACGCTTCCTTGGAGCCGGCGGCGAAGGAGTTGTCTCCTCGTCCGTTCTTAATGGGGCCATTTCCTCCACCTGGAGCGGGACGCTCAGCTACTAAGCCGCCCGCTGGCCGAGCACTCCCGACATCGCGAGGGAGCGGGCGAGCTGCTCGAGATCTTCGGGGGTCGGTTCGTCGGTCACTGCCGAGATGATGACGACCGGGTGTGACGGTCGGCGCCGAGAAGCGCAACCGCCCGCCCCAGGATCACCGAGGCGGGCGGTGTGCTCGGGCGCCCATTCACAGTCGCCCGAAACCCGACCAGCTCGATTTTCGTGAGGTTGGACTTGTTACTCATGCCGCCGCCGCCTCGTCGTCGTTCGTCGTTTCCGCCGATTGGTCGATGTCGCAGGTGGCTTCTTGGGCTTCGGATTCGCGAGAGATCTCCTGCTGCGCCAGCTCGATCAGCGCGCGGGCCAAGCGGCGCAGATCCGGCTCTGGGCGGGGCGTGGCTCTCACGACAATGTCGCCGCCACTTGAGGCTCGGCTTGATTGCTTGGTTGACGCGTTCTTGGATGTGTTATTGGACATGGCAGTGCTCCTCCTTCTTGATTTCTCGCAGCGGCGAATCCGGAGCGGTCTGCTCAACGAATCCACTGAATGTCCCGTCTGGTGGGACAGTGCGTGAGACTTAGTATGTCCCATTTGACGGGACAGTCAATGGTGTTTGTTCATTCCACAACAGCGAGTGGAACGAGTCGGTCAGTGGTGGCGATGCGGCTGGAAGCGCAGAAGAATCTCTGCACCTCCGGCCGACTCGTCACGTCACAGCTCAACGGTCGACGAATCGTGGTGACGGGCTCGACGCGTGGGCTCGGCCGGGCCTTCGCCGAGGCGCTGGCAGCGGACGGCGCTCGGGTCGTGGTGAACGGTACGAACGGCGACCTGGTGGACGAGGTCGTCTCGGACATCACCCTGGCGGGCGGCTCGGCAGTGGCGTGCCCGGGTTCGGTCGCCGACGACGCGATCGCCGAACGGCTGATCGCCACCGCCGTCGAGCAGTTCGGAGGCATCGACGCCGTCGTCAACAACGCCGGCATCGTCCGCGATCGGACGCTGCTCAACATGACCCCGGACGAGTTCGACGAGGTCATTGCGGTCAATCTGCGCGGTACCTGGTCGGTGAGCCGCCATGCTGTGCGAGCCATGCGCGACCAGGGCAGCGGTCTCCTGCTGCAGGTCATCTCGGGTTCCGCGTTCGTCGGGTCCGTCGGGCAGACCAACTACGCCGCATCGAAGGCCGGTGTCATGGGGATGCTGTACGCGTGGGACCTGGAATTGCGCCGCTTCGGGATCCGCACCAACGCGCTTTGGCCGGTTGCCGAGACCGACATGACCCAGGTGGTGTTCGACGGGGTGCGACAGCGAGCCGAGTCGAAGGGCACCGCTGCGCCGTCACCGCGCGACATGGGTTTCGGGGACCCAGCGGATATCGCTCGTGTGCTCGTGCACCTGTGTAGCGAGCGGGCCGATCACCTACGCAGCCAGTTGGTCACCTTCAACGGGTCGAAGCTCGCGCTGTGGCAACATCCCCGCGAGACGTGGGTGCGACGGCAGGGCACGTGGACCGACGACGAACTCGCTGCAGCGCTCGCTGGAGCCGACGAGGCCGTGTATCGACCGGAGATGTGAACTCGTCGGCGCCGACCTTCGAGCATCACGGCGGTGATCGCCGAACGGGCAAGCGACACCCCGCAGCCTCACCACCCGGCCACGCCGCCAGGTCCTCCCTGACCCGACAGATCCGCGGAGACGCATCGAGCTAGTCGCCGATTCCGCCGATGTCGTCCTCGCACTCCTGGGGGCCGAACGGCGGCGGGAGGCAGTCCCACGACCAGTACAGCTGTTCGGAGCGTTCGTGGTCGGCAAGAACCTCGGACCATCCAGCTGGTTCCGGTGGGACGTTCTGGTCGGGGGCCGGGACACACGTACCACCGGCGCGCTGGAGATCCTGGCAGATGGTGTCGCGTGTGATCTGCCAGACCGAGCCGTTGAAGCGAGCGATCCCGAACTGTCCAGTGAACGTCCCGGCGGTCGTTGTGATCTTGTACCGGAACCAGGCCTCGTCCGGAGCGGTGAACACCAACTCCTCGACGTCGTGCTCAGCCGTAGCTGCAACCTCGGCCATCTCGCCGGCATCGACCTCCGCGGCGGCCTCCGGGATCCCGGTGATGTCGTCCACCGACGGGGGGTTCTCGTCCGGGAGGATCATCGTTCGGTCGAGCGCCCGTGCGTACGCGTCGAGGATCTGGGCTTCGGCCGCGACGGGATCGAGCGGCTGCACGCCTGAGGGAGGCAGCGGCAATGTCGGCGGCGGCCCGGGTTGGCACTCCTGGCGGAATTCCTCGGTGGCGCGTCCGTAGCCGGGCGCAAACGGGATCGGCTCCGCGGTCACCCCGCTGGTGACGAGGACCAGCTCGGGCTGACCGGAGTCCGGTCGGTTCCAGACGTCGGTCATGTCGAGCACGGCGAGACCGTCGACGAACCCGGCACGGTCGTATTCGTCGCCCGATTCGATGATCGCCACCTCGTCGGCGGGCCCGGTGGTGCGGACGAGTGCGATCAGCTGGCTCATGTCGACCGCCACTTCGCCCTCGAACTCGTCGAACACCTCGACCGGGTACCACGTGTTCCCGGGGCTCATCGGCGTCGCCGGGTCGCTCACGAACAGGACGTAGTCACCCATGCACAACTCGGCCGAACCGGTCGGCGCACGCCACTCGAGGTCGAAGAATTCGGCCCACGAGAGATCGCTCCGACGGACGACGATCTCGCGGTCCGTCAGCGTCCGACGGTAGATCTCCTGGGTTGTGCGCTCGAGGAGGGGCCATGCAGCGTCGGCGGCCGGGTCCACGTCGGGTGAGCCCGTTGTGGCGAGGGCGGGGAGGGTCTCGGTCGGAAGGTCGGTCGACTCCGTGGCGTCCGTGGACGCCGGGATCTCCGAGGTGGAGGAGGCACGGTTCGGTCGGCCGTTCGCGACGTACACGACCCCGGCGAGCCCGACGGCGATCAGGACGACCGCGCCCAACGCCGTGGTCCGGACTCGTCGCGTGACGTGGCGTCTGCCGGCCTCCGCCTGCACCCATTCGGCGTCCGGAACCGCGTCGATCTGCCGCGCTCGGTCGGCCAGCTGTTCCACGATTTCGTCCTCGAAACTCATGATCGACCTCCATCAGCCAGTTCGTTCCGGAGCGTGGAGAGACCGCGCGACACCAGCGGTCCGACCGTGCCGGGCCGACATCCGAGGATTTCGGCGATTTCGTTCTCCGTGCGTTGTTCGTAGTACTTCAAGACGATCGCCGCTCGTTGTCGGCTCGGAAGCGTGCCGAGAACGTCGAACAGCTCGTCCGGCGTCTGCTCGGTCGACTCTTCGCGCCGACTGGTCCGCCCCCAACGCAGCCGTTCCCAACGGGCGCGCGACCGGCACCCGTTCACCACGCTGCTGCGCAGATACGCGCACGGATGCTCGACGCCGGACCACTTGAGGTGCAACTTCACGAAGGAGTCCTGAACGATGTCGCGGGCGACCTCGGTCCGCCCGCACATCAGCGTGGCGAGTCGGACCATCGGGAGGAACTGCTCGGCGTACAGGTCCGCGAACGAGGTGTCGTTGCCGATGATCTCGAACGCGATCGGGCCCTCGTCGAACTGGTCGTCGGTGGGCTTGCGCATCGACACTCCTCCCGTACTCATCACCCTATGAGACGCCCGGGCAGGCCGAATCCATGCGACGCGCTCGTCGGGGTCGAGCGGACCTGTTCGCAGGTGCTGCTCTCGGCCTCGACGGCCGTCACCGGATCGGTGCGATGGAGTTCGCCGAGCCGTGGACCGCTCGTTCCGGGTCGCGTCGCTGGAAGAAGACGATCTTCCCGTTTGGATTCGGCTGACTGGTCACCCGTGGCGAGAATGCTCTGTGTGCCGTTGCTGCGGGTCAGGGAGTGGGCGGTCTCGCGATGGTGATGTTCACCTCGTCGATGCCCCTCGCTCGCGACCGGGAGACCGCCATCTTCGCGCGGCTGATGACCGCGCCGCTACGAGCGAGCGATCTCGTGCTGGCCTACGCGTTCCCCTCACTGATCTTGGCGGTGCTGCAGTCCGCAATCGTCTTCGGGCTCGGTGCATTCCTGGACATGGACATCGAGGGAAGCGCACTGCTCGTCGTGCCCGTTCTGGTGGCGATGGCGGTGTTCTACGTCGCGCTGGGCGTCGCCGCCGGCGCACTCCTCACCCTGAACGCCACCACCGGTCTCCACAGCGCCGTGCTGCTGCTCTGACCATCTTCGGTGGCACCTGGTTCGATCTCGACGACATCGGTGGCCCGGTCAAGCCAACTACCTGCCGTTCTCCCACGCACTCGATGCGCTGCGAGCGGTGTTGTCCGATGGACACCTGACTCGGCTCCCGGTACGGCGTGGGTCCCGTGGTCCCGTACAGTCAGCGCAGGAGGATCTTGAATGCAGGTGACATTCTGGGGAACACGGGGCTCGATCGCCAAAGCCGGATCCAGCACGCTGCGGTTCGGCGGGAACACCTCCTGTGTCTCCATCCGATCCGACGCAGGGACGCAGCTGGTCATCGACTGCGGCACCGGCGCCCATGGTCTGGGCCAGCACCTTCTGGCCGAGGCGAATGGAGCTCCGATCGATGGGCACATCCTGATCAGTCACACCCACTGGGACCACATTCAAGGGCTGCCGTTCTTTGCGCCGCTGTTCGGCCACGACAACACCTGGCACATCTTCGGCCCGAGCGGACTCGGCGGATCGCTCGGCGACATCCTGGCCGGACAGATGGAGTATCGATACTTCCCCGTCGAGATCGGGCAGCTGTCGGCCAACGTCGAACATCACGACCTCGTCGAGGGAGTGCTGTACATCGACGATGTCGCGATCGTGACCCGCTTCCTGAACCACCCAGCGCTCACGCTCGGCTATCGGGTCGAGGTCGACGGCGCGGTCGTCGTGTACTCGTCGGACCACGAGCCCCACGATCAATCACTCGCCGTCGGCGGCGACATGAAGCGGAACCGTCACGACGAGGCGCACACCCTCTTCGTCACCGGTGCCGACCTGTTGATTCACGACGCGCAATACCTCGGGTCCGAGTACCCCGATCACATCGGCTGGGGCCACAGCACTGTCGAATACGTCGTCGACCTCGCGAGCGCTGCCGACGTCAAGCGGGTCGCGCTCTATCACCACGACCCGAATCGCACCGACGACCAGGTCGACGACCTCGTCGAGCTGGCACGAGGCCACGCCCGGCGCGTGGGGTACGACGGCGAGATCTTCGCCGCGGCCGAAGGTGTCACCGTCGAGGTTCGCGGAGATCGGGTGCCGTCGAAGAACACCGGCCGGGCAGCACTTGCTGCGGAACCATCTGCCGTCGCCGAGCGGCCGACCGTCGCCCTCGTGGTCGCCCAGACCTCCGAGGTCGGCGACGCACTGGCCGCGGCCGCCCGAGCCGAAGCGCTCGAGGTCATCGTCAGCGGTGATTTGCACGAGGCGTTCGCCGTCGCTCGATCAGTCGAACCCGGCATCGTGCTGATCGAGCCGTTCGTCGACGATGGCGGCTTCGACCTGGTCACAGCAATTCGCGCGCTCGGCACGGACAACGGAACCAGTGTGCCGATCATCATGGTGGGTCACGACGAGGCTCGTTTCCGTCCCGATGCGGCAGAGACCCGCATCACCGAATGGCTCGTTTGGCCCGCAAGCCCGCCGTTCCTACGTACCAAGCTGCGCGCATGGCTCCTGCGCCGAGCAAGCCGGTGGCAGAACGCACCACTCCCCGACAACGAGGGCGAGCGTCTCGCGGCGCTGTACGGCCTCGGCGTCCTCGACACCGCCCCCGAGGCGCGTTTCGACCGCCACACCGAGGACATCGCCGCCATCCTCGATGTCCCGATTGCGCTCGTGAGTCTGGTCGACGCCGACCGCCAGTGGTTCAAGTCCCGTCGTGGTATCGACGTCGAGGAGACCCCGCGGGAGATGTCGCTGTGTGCCCACGCAATCCTCGGTGCCGACGTCCTGCAGGTCGAGGACACGCTCGCCGACGACCGATTCGCAGAGAACCCGCTCGTGTCCGGCGAACCTCGACTGCGCTTCTATGCCGGGATGCCACTGGCGCTCGACGACGGCAGCCGTGTCGGCACGCTGTGCGTCGCCGACTACCTCCCGCGGCACCTCGACGACGATCAGCTCGATTCGCTACGTCGCGTGGCTGCACAGGTCGTGCAGGAACTCCAGCACCGGTGAGCCTCAGGTCGACTCGTCGGCGAGTACTTCGGCGAACAGTTGCAGCGCAGCTGCGGTGAACGCCACCATGTTGTCCTCGCGGTCGTCGAGGCCCGTCAGCACGTTGCGGGTCGCCGTGCGTGCCCCGGCGATCGCCAGCCAGCTGTGGCCGGCAGGGTCGCCGTACGGGTTCGCTGGTCCGGCAGCACCCGCCTCACCGATGCCCCACGTCGCGTCGACCTTGCTTCGCACCGATGCAGCCAGATACGTCGCGAATGCTTCGCTGGCGCCGCGCATCCCCCGAGGCACCTCGATCTCGCCGGCCATCCAGGCCCGACTCGCCGCAACGGTGTAGATCACCGTGCCGCCCACGTAGTAGGCGGACGCGCCCGGGACCGACAGCAACGCGGCCGACACGAGTCCGCCGGCCGAACCTTCGGCCACTGCGACGGTCTCCCTGCGGTCGCGCAGCATGCGTGCGATCTGTCGGCTGGTTCGCGTGACCTCCGATGTGAACATCCGGACCAGCTTGGTTCATGGCACAGTACGCAGCGGTGAATTCACTCACGATCCTTGCCCTCCTCATCGGCGTCGTCTGCCTGCTCGGTGGCGCTGAACTCCTGGTGAAAGGAGCAGCGACGATCGCGTCGAAGCTCGGCATCGCACCGGTGGTGATCGGGCTCACCGTGGTGGCGTTCGGAACCAGCGCGCCTGAACTCGCGGTCAGTGTGTCGGCGGCGTTCAGCGGCAACGCCGACGTGGCGTTCGGCAATGTCGTCGGCAGCAACATCGGCAACATCTTGCTGATCCTCGGAGCATCGGCAGTGGTGGGCGGGTTGGCGGTCCAGCAACGCATCATCCGCTTCGACATCCCGCTGCTGATCGTCGTGTCCGTCGTCGCTCTGCTGATGTCGCTCGACAACAACATCGGTCGCATCGACGGGATCATCTTGTTCACCGGTGTCGTCGTCTACGTCGGCTGGCTCGTCCGTGAGGCGCGTCGCGAACGAACGGACGTGATCGACGAGTACACCGAATCGGTCGACGCACTCGAAGGAGCGGCGCTCGAACGGCCGCTGTGGTTCAACCTCGCGCTCGTGTCCGCCGGTCTGGTCGTTCTCGTCCTCGGCTCGCAGTTGTTGGTGAACGGCGCCACCGACATCGCCGAATCGGCCGGGGTCAGCGATCTCGTGATCGGCTTGACCGTGGTGGCCATCGGCACCTCGCTGCCAGAGCTGGCAACGTCGATCCTCGCGGCGGTTCGCGGGCAACGCGACATCGCCGTCGGCAACGTCATCGGCTCGAACCTGTTCAACCTGATGTCGGTACTGGGTCTCACCTCGATCGTGTCGAGCGACGGCATTCCGGTCAGCGACGTCTCGCTGCGCCTCGACTTTCCGGTGATGCTCGCGGCCACGATCGTCCTGGTGCCGATCGTGTGGAACGGCTTCCAGATCAAGCGCTGGGAAGGGTTCGTCCTGATCTCGTTCTACGCCGCCTACGCCGCCTACCTGGTTCTCGATGCGAGCGACTCATCGGCCGCTGATGTCGTTGGGCCCGCCGCGCTCATCGTTGCCCCACTCGTGGTGATGACGTTCGCTGTCACCGGCTTTCAAGGTTGGCGCCGCCACCGGGCAGCGTCAGTCGTGGATCCAGACCGTTGAGCGCAGTGGGAGCAGATTTCGGCTCCAGATCAGATCCATCACGGGATTGGCGACGCGAACACATCCGTGCGAGGCCGGATAGTTCGGCACTCGTGGCGCGCCGTGCACGGCAATGCCACCGACGACGAACTTCGGGCGGTAGAGCGACCCGAGATCGCCTTCGTAGCGCACCACGTCGTGCTCTCGGTAGGTGCGGAACGTGCCGGACGGGGTGAGGGCGATGCCGATCACGCGCCGTCCCGCAGCCTTCTGGTCCTCCTCGTCGTAGGACTTGCCATTGCCCGTGGACACGTTGAAGACGTACTGCACTGCGCCGCCGCGCACGACGAAGGCGATCTGCTTGGTCTTGTCGACTTCGAAGAGGTCGCCGCTGCGTCCTGCGGCAGGTCGGCACATCTCGGTGTTCAGCGCAATTGCGGTCCTGTTGTCGACTGCGGTGGTCGCGGGCAGACCTTTCCACTTCTGGAACGCCATGACGGCCTGGGTGGTGGAGAGACCGTAGACGCCATCCGCGCCGGCGTTCCAGAACCCGAGTTGGAGGAGTCGGGTCTGCAGATTCGCCACGGCGACGCGTGACGAGCCGTACACGATGGGCCCAACGGGCGCTCCCGGTGCTCCGACGGTTTGGGTTGCACACCTCGCAGGGCCGCTGTTGGTGGGAGCAGCGAACGGCGCCGGCGCAGGCGAGCCGAGGAAGTACCCGGCGATGTCGGCAATCAAATGGCCGCCCGGTTGCGTGAACATCGAGAAACCACGCACGGACACCGGGACGATGGCATGGTTCGCGAGGGTCTGATCGGGTCGCACCACGTTCATCGTCGATGTGGTCGGCCAGACCCGGGGGTCGGTGGCACCGGCGGTCCCGACCGTGACGAATCCAACGGCGAGCGGGTCGGCGGTGGTGGCATTGACCACGACGGCCGACACGTCAGATCGATTGATCGCTCGGTGCGACGAAACGGGCACTTCGAAGCGCCAGCCCGGGGCGGGCCGTGTGGTTCCGCCGAGTGGGTTCAATGCCGGGTCGCGCGTGTCGACGATGCGGGTCGGCGTGGCCATGGGCACGAAGAGCCCGCTGGTGCTGTCGGCGGCTCCTGCCCCCGAATACGTGCCGACGACGTCGATGATCAGGTCTCCGCCCGATTGCGAAAAGATCGAGATGCTCCCCGTGGCATCGAGCGTGACGATCGCCTGGTTCGCCACCACCGCGAAGAGACCCGGCGGCGAGTTGAGGTTGGAGGTCGCCGGTCGGGGGCTGCCGTTTGCGAAGACCTGCCAGTATCCGCGTGCGACGGTGACCGACGTGAGGTTGATGGCGACCGCGCTGGAACCGGCGGCACGGGGGACGGTGAACGTGCGTGTCTCGCCCGGTCGGAACGCCCCGAAGCCGCGCGTGTCGAGGACGCGGGTGGGAGCAGCGAGCGGCTGGAACCGACCGGCCGACGCCGACGCGGCGGGCGTGTAGTACCCGAGCAGGTCGACGATGACGTTGCCCCCACCGCTGGTGTAGAGATCGATGATCCCGTCAGCGCCGACCGGCACCGTCACCAGGTTGGGTGTGACGTTGCCCGACAGCGATTGCAGTTCGTCGATGTTGACGTTGGAGGCCACCGGTCGGGCGTTGGTGTGCGGCCACACGGTCCAGTAGCCCGGCGCAGCGGGGGGAGCGACGGTGACATTGAGGACCGCGGCACTCACCGTGCCGGCGGCGGGCAACGGTGCAGCACCGGTGACGGCCGCCGAGATGGTGCCACCAGCACGGATCGGACCGGACAGGCGGGTGTCGATGAGCCGCTGCGATGTCGGCAGAGCGACATAGGCGCTCGTGGTGCCCGCGGCGTCGACGGTCGAAGCAGGTGTCGAGACGGCTCCGATGAGGGTTGCTCCGACGACGCTGCCGATGGCAGCGACGACAGCGAGGAAGGGCCGTGAACGCATCTGAATACGATAGGGCCATCTCAATCGGAGATCTCCATCAGGCTCGACGACACGTCGAGACATCGTGCCGTGTCGGTCGAGGTGCTCTTCCGGGTGGGGACGCTCCGGCAACGATCTGGCACCCGTCGAGTGGCAGGATGTCGGGCCATGGCGACACCGGTCACGATTGCCGACATCGACGCTGCCTGGTTGGCGGGAGCGCTCGACGCACGTCTCGACTCGATCGATGTCCACCCGATCGCCGCCGGCGAGGGGTTCATGGGGCAACTTGCGCGCGTGACCATCGCTTCGTCGGACCCTGGCGCTCCCTGCTCGGTCATCGTGAAACTCCCGACGTCGGATCCCGGGGGCCGGGCGATCGGCGAGATGATGCGCGTCTGGGAGCGCGAGCACTGCTTCTATCGCGACATCGCTCCCGACTTGCAGATCCGCGTCCCGCATGCATACGTCAACACGCTCGACCCGCCGTGTCTGGTGCTCGAGGATCTCGCCCCGGCCGTTGCCGGCGACCATCTTGCAGGCGCCACTCGCGAGCAGGCTGAACAGTCGATCGATCTGCTCGCTCGCCTCCACGGGGCCTGGTTCGAACACGCGTCGCTCGAATCGTTCGCGTGGATGCCCGGTCTCGACGATCCCGCGGTGCTCGGTCTCGGGGCGATGTTCGAAGTCGGCTGGCCCGTGTTCCTCGAGCGGTACGGCGACGAACTCCCGCAACGATGCCTGCGATGGTGCGAGCAGTTCGTGCCCGGAATCCCGACGTGGATCCAGGGCCACGAGAACGACCCGGTCACGCTGATCCACGGTGACTTCCGCCTCGACAACCTGTTCTTCGCCGACGACGGCTCGGTCGCAGTGGTCGACTGGCAGCTCAGCATGCGCGCACCCGGCCAGACCGACCTGGTGTACTTCTGCGCCAACAACCTGACCGTTCCCGCACGGCGCGAGTTCGAGGACGAACTGATCGAACGCTACGTCCGCGGGATCCACGCCGCCGGGGTCGGCGCCGACCACGTCACGCTCGAGGGAGTTCGGCGCGGGTACGTCGAGGGGATGCTCTTCTACGCCGTGTCGTTCGGCGCGAGCCTGCTGACGATCGACCCGGCGAATGCTCGCGGTGCGGCGCTGTTCGACGAGCTGGTTCGACGAACCTTCGCTGCGGTCGACGATCTCGATTCCGGGTCAATCCTCGGCTTCTGACGTCGCGGCTCGTCGGTTCATCGACCGTTGGTGCGAGTGGGGCTCAGAGGTTTGGCATGACGGTGTAATTGGCGCCGCCGGTGGCCAGGAACTCGTCGCTCCACGACGTTCCATAGGTGTCGTGGACCTCTTGGGCCTTGTCCGAGTCGGCACCGTCGGGCGTGGACTCGAGCGTCCAGGCCTGGCGCTTGTAGGTCCAGTTCTCGGGGAACAGCGCGTGTGCCTGCTTCCACCACGCCATGGCCGACGGGTGGTCGCCTCGCCGTTCGGCTGCGATGCCCAGCTCGAAGCACGCTGCTGCTCGGCTGTGATCGGCCGAGCGAGGCTGCGACGCTGCGACGACCTCGTCGGGTGACATCGCATACCGACTGTCCGCGCCGCGGCTCGCCCAGTCGATGATCGCCTCGCGGTAGGCAGGGCCGGTCTCGGGCATCTGCTTGAACTCGCGGAGCACCGCCTGCAGGCGGTCGGGCATGTCGTCGGTGATCTCGAGGGCAGCGAACGGGCTCGGCTGGATCGAGGCCCCTTCCGCCGGCCTGACGAGCGTGCCGGTCTCGTCGATCCACACCGCCATCGGGACGTTCGAGATCCCCAGGAGCTCGTCGACGCGGTGGTCACTGTCGATCAGGGACGGATGTGTGGGTGACGCAGCGTCGATCCACGGCCGCGCCTTCTCGGGGTCGAGATCGAGCGCGACGGTGACGACGCTCAGGCCGAGCGGCTCGAGTTCTTCATGGAGTGCCTGCCACACGGGCAGGTCAGCGGAACAGCCTCACCACGAGGCCCAGGCGACGAGCAAGACCTTGCGTCCGTGCATCGCGGTCAGGTTGAACGGGTTGCCGTCGACGTCGGGCAATTCGATCTCGGGCACGGTGGCGGTGCTGAGCGCTCGCCCTCCGCTCTCGGGTCCGAGTGCCCACACGCCCGACGCGTCGTCGGCGACGAGCGCCATGCCGAGCCGATCGGCGATCGCGGCGACATCGAGTGCGCCGTCGGCTCCGAACGCGCCCGGGACGGGCACGCAGGCATCGCCCTTGCACAAGCCTTCGGGTGTGGCCACCCAGCCGGTCGCATCGGCGAAGGCATCGGCGGTCAGGTCGAGGGAGTCGAGCAACATCGACACACTCTTCCAGGTGGAATCCGGCGCAGGCGAAGCAAAGGATGAGCCCCGGGTGGCCCGATCGTCTACAGTTCACGCAACCACATCGCACTCGGGGGTCGAGATGGGCAAGGTGTTGATCGTTGGAAATCGCTCGCTGGGTGGATCCGAGCTGGCGCAACTGATCACCACTCGTGTGCAGGCCGCCCCGTGCGTTGTTCACCTCGTTGTACCCGTTCCGAGCCCGGTTGCATCTGCCGTCGCGGTGGGCGGTACGGCGGCAGACATGGCGCCGACGCTGAGTCGCGACATCGACTACGACCGCCGGGCGGCGCAGGAGCAACTCGAGTTCGGGCTCGATTGGCTGGCGGGGATGGGGGCCACGGCGACGGGGGAGTTGTCTCTCGATCCCGACACGCCCGCCGCGGTGGCCCGTCTCGTCGGCACACACGGTTTCGAGGAAGTCATCGTGTCAACGCTGCCCACGAAGGTGTCACGATGGTTGCGCCAGGATCTCCCGTGCCGAATCGGACGCAAGGTGGCGATTCCCGTCACCGTCGTGTCGACCACCTCCTGACGCCACGTTCGCTTGTTGCCCGGTTGCGATGAGTGAACTGGCCGTATCCGGTCGCCTCGCTCATCGCTGACGTGGTGCGACCGGTTGCGATGAGTGAACTGGCCGTATCCGGTCGCCTCGCTCATCGCTGACGTGGTGCGAGGCTGGGGTTGGCCGGCGGGCGGGACTTTCGGCCCTGGGTCCATGAGTCGCTGACTGTGAGACTTCTGGATAGATCCGGCGAGTTGGTCGGGATCGAACCCAGGAGGTCAACCATGCACATCCGATCGTTCGTCCGGGCCGGCGTCGCCGCACTGCTCGTCGTCGCCGCAGCAGCGTGCGGGACCGATGCGCCCGACGGCTCCGGTGCCACGGGGGGCGGCGGCATCGAGGCGGGAGCGCAGACAGCGGCCGACACCGGCTCGGCTTCAGCGGAGATCTCACCCGGTGACACCATCGAGTTCGTCGCCACCGAGTTCGCCTTCGGGCCGTCGAGCGTGATGGCGACCGCCGGCGCCTACTCGGGAACGCTGGTCAACAGCGGCACGATCGAACACGACATCAAGTTCGACAATGGCGAGGCCATCGTCGCTGCCGCTGGTGAGACCGTCGAGTTCGACTTCGAGGTGCCTGCGGAAGGGGTGGCCTACATCTGCTCGATTCCGGGTCATGCCGAGGCTGGGATGCAGGGCGTGATCCGCACTGATGAAACGCCCGCCGCTGAGGCCCCGCATGCTGGCATCGCGACCGACGAGGCGATGGTGGTCGACGCCGACCCCGATGCACCGCCCTACGAGTGGCGCGATCCGCAGGCCCCCGAGCGCGGCGAGGGCGAGGGCTTCACGCTGATCCCTGGCGGTGCCCCTGACGGGGGCGACCTCATCGACGTCGAGATGGTGGTGGAAGAGAAGCTCGCAACCGTGGCCGAGGGGTACGTCCAGCAGATCTGGACATTCAACGGCACGATGCCGGGTCCGGTCATTCGCACGGAGGTCGGCGACACCGTTCGTGTCCACCTGATCAACCCGCCTGAAGCCACGGCTTCGCACTCGGTCGACTTCCACGCATCGCAGGTTGCCTGGAACGACGAGATGCGTTCGATCGCTCCCGGTGAGGAACTGATCTACGAGTTCACCACCGACTATGCCGGGGTCTGGATGTATCACTGCGGCACCGATCCGGTCCTGCATCACATCGCCAACGGGATGTTCGGCATGGTGATCGTCGAACCAGAAGGTGGACTCCCGCCGATGGAGAACGAGTTCTTCATCGTCCAGCACGAGTGGTATCTCGGCCCCCAGGGCGAGGTGTCGTCGTTCGCGAAGGCCAACCAAGCCGCGCCGGCACCCGACTTCGTGATGTTCAACGGAGCGGCGTTCCAGTACAAGGACAACCCGATCGAGATCCCGACCGGTGAAGAGGTCCGGTTGTTCGTCCTCGACGTCGGGCCGTCGATCGACTCGTCGTTCCACATCGTCGGCACGATTTTCGACGACGTGATCAAGGAGGGCATTCACCTGGCGCGGGGCAACGACGGCAACTGGGGCTCTCAGGCTGTCGACCTGGCACCGGCGCAGGGCGCAGTGATCGAACTGAAGGCCGCCGAGGACGGGCTCTACCCGATGGTCACCCACGCCTTCAACTTCCCCGGTCGGGGAGCGGTCGGCCTGCTGCAGGCCGGCGACGGCGAGCCGTGACAGAGGACATCCGCCCTTGTCCAGCGGTCGGCGAGTCCGGCAGTCTGTGACCATGAGACTGGAGATCACCCAGCGCGCCGACCTGGCGGTACGGGCCCTGGTTGCACTGCAATCGTCGTCCGAGCGGCTCAAGAGCGCTGATCTGGCCGAACTTCTCGGAACCACCGCGGGGTTCATCCCCCAGGTCATGGGGCCGCTGGTCCGTGTCGGCTGGGTGCGGTCCGTACCGGGCCCGACGGGCGGCTACGAACGCCAACGCGATCTCGACTCGATCACGGTGCTCGAGGTGGTCGAGACGATCGACGGGCCGACCGACGACGGCCGTTGTGTGGTCGCCGAGCGCTTGTGCGACGCGGCTGAACCGTGTGCGCTCCACGTCGCGTGGGCACGCGCACGTCACGAATTGCGTGACTCGCTTGCAGGCCTTCGCCTGTCGGGGGTGAGTGCAGCATGACCGTTCGGACCGCGGCGCCAGGCACTGCGAAGGCCCGGCCGACCTGGAGGGCCGTCGCGATCCCGTCGGAGCACGGAGGATGGGGTCTCACGGGCGAACCGATCCTGCTGGGGGTGCTGCTCGCGTTCTCGTGGGAGGGCCTGGCGATCGGCATCGCAGCGATGCTCGCGTTCGTGGCCCGTACACCGTTGAAGCTGGCGATGGTCGATCGTCGCCGCGATCGCGAATTGGACCGATCGCTGCTTGCCCGTCGCATCGGCGCCGTCGAGCTGAGCGCGATCGCTGCGCTCGGCGCACTGGCGATGCTCGGCGCCGGTTGGCAGTGGCTGGTTCCGCTGGTCGTGGCACTGCCGCTGTTCGTGGTCGAACTCTGGTTCGACGTGCGCAGCCGTGGCCGCCGGTTGGTGCCCGAGCTGTGTGGTGCCATCGGGATGGGCGCGGTTGCCGCCGCCATCGTCACCGCCGGCGATGGGCCCATCCGGCTTGCGATCGCCGCGTGGCTGATCCTGGCGGCGCGGTCGACCGGGGCGATCCCGTTCATCCGCACGCAGATACTCCGCCTGCATCGCGGCGCAGCAAGTACACGGTCCAGCGACCTGTTCCAGCTGCTGGCGGTCGTCGTTGCGGCCGCAGCGGCGGTCGTCGATCGCGACGTGATCGTCGGGTCGGTCGCCGTGCTGATGATCATTGTCCTGCACCTCGTGTGGGTGCGGCGTTCGCCGGTGCCGCAGGCAGCGGTGCTGGGCCTTCGGCAGATGGCGCTCGGCTTCGGCCTCGTCGCCGTCACGACACTGGGAGTGAGGTTGGCATGAACGACACCGTTGGCCCCGAGATGACGCTCGGAGCGATCGTCACGAGGTATCCCTCGCTGGCCCGCGAACTCGAACATCGCAAGCTCGACTACTGCTGCGGCGGAGCGGTCACCCTCGGCCAGGCGTGCCGCGACACCGGACTCGATGCGGCGGTCGTCGCCACGGAACTGAGGTCATCGATCAGCGATGACGGCCCGGCGTCCTGGTCACACCTGGAGGTCGCAGATCTGGTCGAGCACCTGGTCGACACGCATCATCGGTACCTCTGGAGCGAGTTGCCCCGCCTGCAGGCGCTCCTCGACAAGGTCGTGGGCGTGCATGGCGACCGTCACCCCGAACTGAACGAGGTCGCATGCTGTTTCGGCGCGATTCGCGCCGACATCGAACCGCATCTGATGAAGGAGGAGCGGGTGCTGTTCCCGGCGATCGCGCAGTTGGCGTCGTCACCGACTGCGCCCACGTTCGGCTTCGGGTCACTCGGCAACCCGATCTCGACACTGCTGCGTGAACACGACGAGCTCGGAGCGCTCCTGGGTGATCTACGGTCGGTGACCGGCGACTTCACGGTGCCCGACGACGGATGCGCCTCCTACCAAGCATTGTTCGAGGGCCTCGAACAGCTCGAGGCCGATACCCACCTGCACGTACACAAGGAGAACAACGTGCTGTTCCCGAGGGTGGTGTTGCTCGAGGAGCACCGTCGCTCGTGATCCCGCGGTGCCCGCGGACGGCCGTCAGATCGCTGCGTAGGCGTCGACGATGGGGGCGAGTTCGTCCGGACTGGCGCCGTGCATGATCACTGCGTCGGCACCGAGGTCGAACTGGCCGCGCACGCACGCTGCGCACTGCTCGGCTGATCCCGTCGCCGAAGGTGCGAGCCATGCGTCGGGGATCAAGGTGGCGATGTGTTCGAGCTGCTCGGTGGTGGCGCCCACGTCGATCGGACCACGGATTCCGGCCACCAGGTCGTCGGCGCGAAACGCGGCGAGCACCACCGGATCCCATCGATTCGTTGCCACCATCAGGTCGCCGTACGCCTGGAGGTAGGTGGCGAGGCGACCGACGGTCTTCTTGAGTCGTACCGACTCGGGCAGATGGTCGCCGATCGTTGCGAAGCACGACCACACCGTCACCGACTCCGGGTCGCGTCCGGCGCGCTCGGCCGCGTCCTTCACGGTCCGCACACATCGCTGCAACGTCTCGTCGGTGAAGAACGTGTGCAGGATGACATGGTCGAACGCGCGCCCACCCAGTTCCAACGAGTTCGGGCCGAATGCCACCAGGCCGAGCGGGATGTCCTCGTCGAACGTCGGATCCAGTCGGAGCACGGGGTACGAGCCGATCGGGCCGTCGTGGCCGATGATCGTGTCGCCGTGCCACAGCCGTCGCATCACCTCGGTGAAGTCCTCCATCTGTGCGGTGGTGATGCGGGCAATGCCGTAGGCGTCGAACAGCGGAGCGATTCCCCGACCGATGCCGAGCACGAATCGTCCACCGGTCAAGCGGTGCATCGTCGTGGCATACGACGCCGTCACGATCGGATGACGCGTGTTGTGGTTCGTCGCCCCGGTGATGATCTGCATGTTCGTCGAAGCGACGGCCGCCGCGCCCGACAGGGTCACCGCCTCCTTCACGTTGAAGCGCTCGCTGATGAACACGGCGCCGAGCCCGAGTTCCTCGGCTCGACGACACTCGTCGACGAGATCGTGTGGATTCTGAGCGCCGCCCGCGAGCGTGTAGAAGCCGAGCTCGGGGAACCGGGGGGCGCTCATGCCGAGACGGTGGGCCGCTCCGGAATGGGCACCGGGGCCGGGGTCTTCTCCCGGATGAAGACCGCCGCACGAACCAGCGCGTCGGTCGCCTCGGGCATGTAGCCCGCCAGGATCGGGTACACATGCCAGAGTCCGTCGCGCAGGTCGAGTCGCACGTCGACGCCGGCCGCTTCGTACCGCTCGGCGAGCCGAGTCGAGTCCGAGAGCAGGATCTCGTCCATCCCGGTCTGGATCATTGTCGGTGGGTAGCCGGTCGGGTCGGCAAACAGCGGTGACACGCCTGGATGGTCGAGCGGGGTGTCGCCCGCGTAGGTCGTCGCAGCCTCGAGCAGACCATTGCCGTCGAACAGTGGATCGAACGGCGCTCTCGTCACCACCGACTCGCCCGACGCGGTCAGGTCGCTCCACGGCGACAGCACGTACACCGCTCCCGGCATCGGATCACCGGCAGCCTTCAGCGCGCCGAGCGTCGCCAGTGTGGCGCCACCACCGGCGGAGTCGCCGGCGATCGTCACCAGCGCCGGATCGACGTCGGCAATGATCGCCCGATAGGCAGCGACGCAGTCGTCGACCGCCGCTGGGTACACATGCTCGGGTGCGAGTCGGTAGTCGATCACGGTGATCGTGGCGGCCGCACGCTTCGCGAGTCGTGCGCACATGGCGATGTGGCTCTTCGGTGATCCGACGACGTACGCGCCGCCGTGGATGTACAGGATGTGGCGGTCGGGCTGCACCTCGGTCGGCGTCGCCACGATCGCCGGGATGCCACCAACGAACGTGTCGACGTAGTCGACCTTGCGAGGACGCGGGATGGCGTCGAGCTTGTCCATCGCTTCCCGACGGTCTTCGATGGGCACGTCGTCGCCGAGTTGGAACTTGGCGATTCGCTTGCGGAAGAAACGTGCCCGTCGGCTCAGAGTCATGACGGCAGGGTAGATCAACCCGAGTTGCGCAGCCCGGTGGCGATCGCATTGATCGACAGTTGGATGCCGCGCACCACCAGTTCGTTGTCGTCGCCATCTCGGAATCGTCTCAACAAGTCGACCTGCATGACATGCAACGGGTCGAGATACGGGTACCGGTTGCGCAGACTGCGAGCCAGCAGCGCGTTGTCGGCAAGTGGCGACGGTGCGCCCGTGATCCGGCGATGCCATGTGAGGGTCCGAGCATGCTCGTTCGCGATCGCGTCGAAGATGTCCGTGCGCATCGAGTCGTCCTCGACCAGGACATCGGCGTACCGGCGAGCGATGTCGATGTCGGACTTGGCGAGCACCATGCCCATGTTGTCGATGGCGGATCGGAAGAACGGCCAGTCGGCATACATCGTGCTCAGCTGTGCAATGCGAGCGTCCGACCGGGGACCTTCGGCGCCGACGAAACGTTCGACGGCACTGCCGACGCCGAACCATGCGGGGATCATCAGGCGGCACTGCGTCCACCCGAACACCCACGGGATCGCCCGAAGATCCTCGATGGCGTTCGATGTCGTTCGCGACGCCGGGCGGCTGCCGACGTTGAGCGTTGCGATCTCGTTGGTCGGGGTGATGGCACGGAAGAAGGCGACGAATCGATCGTCGCCGTAGACCAGCTGTCGATATGCGTCGAAGGCAAGCGACGACAGTTCGCCCATCGTGTCGGCATGCAGCGGATCGACGAGAACTCGGGCGTTGGTGCCGTCGGAGGAGACGCGGTGCAGCAGCGTGGCTTCGAGCGTGGCCGACACCAACGTTTCGAGGTTTCGACTTGCCATCGCGCGGTTGGAGTACTTCGCCGCAACGATTTCGCCCTGTTCGGTCAGTCGGATGGCACCGTCGACGGTGCCGGGTGGCAACGCCAGGATTGCCTGGTACGCGGGCCCACCGCCACGGCCGACAGTGCCGCCGCGTCCGTGGAAGAACCGGAGCTGCACGCCCGCTCGGCGGGCAACGCCGGCCAGTGCGGTCTGCGCCGACGACAGGCTCCATTGCGAGCACAGGTAACCGCCGTCCTTGTTCGAGTCGGAGTAGCCGACCATCACCTCTTGGCGGTTGCCTCGCGAGCGAACGATCTGGCAGTACACGGGGTCGGCCAACATCGAGGCGAGCACGTCAGGGCAGCGGCGCAAGTCGTCGATCGTCTCGAACAACGGAACGATGTCGAGCTGAGCGGATGCCGACTGCCCGCCATGGGCACCGTGTGCCAAGCCGACCTCCTTGAGGAGCACGGCCACTTCGAGCACGTCGCTCAGGTCGTGGGCCATCGAGATCACGTAGTGCGGCACGATCCGTCGGCCGACACGCGCCACCGCATCGGCAGCCGCCGCCAGGATCGCCAGCTCCGCGTTGGTGCGTTCACTCAGCTCGGCGCCGGGATGGCGCAACAGTCTCGGGTTGCGCAGCTCGGCGGCCAACACGTCCACGCGGTCGGTCTCGGCGAGATCGAGGTAGTCGTCGCAGACACCGGCACATGCCAGCAGATCGGCGAGCACCTCCTCGTGGACCGCCGAGTTCTGGCGCAGGTCGAGTCCACAGAGGTGTGCCCCGAAGATCGCGACGCTGCGTCGCACCGGTTCGACCAGCGCGTCCGCGATCGGCCCTGCGCCGTGGCCGCGGAGTGCGTTGATCACGTGGTCGAGGTCGGCGGTCAGCTCGGAGAGATCGGCGTACGGCGTGCTGTCGCCGATCGGCGCCGGGCCCGGCACGTCGACGGCTGGATCGAGTACCTCGCGGGCGAAGGCGTGTAGGCGTGCATGCATCCCGCGCAACGCGCGTCGATACGGCTCGTCGGCTCGAAACGGCGAGTCGTCGCCGGACGCAGCGGCGAGTGCGTGCACTTCCGGGCTGGACGTGACCAGACGGTCGGTCATCGACAGCCGGCGCGACAGGCGATGGAGTGCGGTGAGATGGTGGCCCAGGGCCGTTTCGGTCTGACGGCCCGTTGCGTAGCGCACGACGTCGGCGGTCACGAAGGGGTTTCCGTCGCGGTCGCCGCCGATCCACGATCCCATCGTGATCGAGCCCGACGTGTCGACCCGGCGGCCGTCGGCGACCTCGGCGACGCTCGTTGCCAGCTCCCGCGTGAGGGTCGGAATCACTTCGAACAGGCTGGTGTCGTAGTAGCGGATCGCTTCGTTGATCTCGTCACGGACACGCAGCTTCGACAGACGCAGTAGGGCGGT
>Ga0307380_10003482_pt1 | contig 21702 bp, 20 predicted proteins | sample UN3MG_FD_202239 | JGI IMG/M metagenome (GOLD analysis project Ga0307380, IMG submission 202239) | Soil microbial communities from Risofladan, Vaasa, Finland - UN-3 | ecosystem: Environmental > Terrestrial > Soil > Coastal area > Acid sulfate soil | place: Finland: Risofladan, Vaasa | collected... | reverse complement strand
TCACTTCAGAATCAATTTTCTTTAAGGTGTCATACGTCTCGCCGCCACCTATATCGGGCATAATCATATCCAGGATAACTAAATCTATTTTATCTTTATTTGCTTTATAAACCTCAATGGCCTCGTAGCCGTTCATGGCTTCGAGTACGGTGTAGCCAAATTTATTTAGCAACGCAACACCCACCTCAATGACCATTTCTTCATCGTCGACGAGAAGGATGGTTTCGTTTCCCGCTAAAATCCGTTCAGAAATCTCCATAGTTTGGTGGATCGGTTCATCTGACGCAGGCAGATAAATGCTGAAATTGGTTCCCTGCTCTTTCTTGGAATCAACATCAATATATCCGCCATGTCCTTTGATAATTCCATATACAGATGCCAAACCAAGCCCTGTGCCCCGGCCCATCTCCTTGGTTGTAAAAAACGGCTCAAAAATGCGGTCGGCGGTTTTTTCATCCATGCCCGTACCATTATCGATTACATTCAATAAAATATATTGGCCGGGCTTGGGATTATAGGGTTTATCCTTCATTCCTTTGTGGGTAACATTCATGGTCTTTAAAAAAAGATCTCCACCATCAGGCATGGCAGCAGCAGCATTGATATAAAGATTCAGCAGAACCTGCTCGATCTGAGATTCGTCCACTTTTATGGAAAAGAGGTCTTCGGAAAGCTTCCTGTAAATCGTGATATCCTTTCTTGTCCTGCCAAAAGTCATAGAGGAGCTTTGTACAACTTGATTTAGATTTATCGGTCTGATCTCATAGCTCCCTTTCCTTGCGAATCCAAGAAGCTGGCTGGTCAGGTGGGATCCACTTTCAATAAGTTTTTCAATATTTTTCAGCTTTTCACAATGTGGATGAGTGGCGTCGATCTCATATAAAAGCAGAGAAATATTCCCCAGCATACCCATCATCAGATTGTTAAAATCATGGGCAATGCCGCCCGCCAGCGTTCCAATGGTGCCCATCCGTTCAATAAATTTTAGCTGGGATTCAAATTTTTTCTTTTCTGAAATATTTCGAAGAATAAAAAGGTTACCGGCAGGCTGGCCGTCGTGGTCGTTATAACGTGAAGCACTTATGCTGACATCTATTAAATGTCCGTCTCTGGTGTAACGGGTGGTTTCCAAACCGTGGCAGGGTGTCCCTTTTTCTACAAGATCCCTGATCACGACCCGAGTGGATTCCCGCTCAGATTCCGGGAGAAAAGGGATCTCTTTTCCTTTCACGTCCTCCAAGGTCCAGCCAAATATTCGGGAGAACGCAGGGCTTATATACCGGACGCTTCCTTCCATGTCATAGATAACTATGGCATCAGCAGATGAATGCAGAAGAGAACGATACACTTCTTTTGATCTTTTTGATTCCGCATAAAGCTCCCTGTACTTTTCTTCGCTTTCCATTAAGGCTTCTTCCATCCGCTTGCGTTCAGCCAGTTCTTTTTGAAGGTTCCTGTTGGCTGATGAAAGGATCGTTGCCTCCATTTTTTCTGAAAAATACACCGAACAAAGGGCTAAAAACCCGACAAATAAAAAGATAAGATGAAGATACTCTGGATAGTCCAGGGGTTTAGCATTTATTCTGTTTATGCTTGCGATCGTCTCCCACTCAATAAAAGCTCCCAAAACAAAAAACATTGCCGCAACCGTAAAAAGATATATATTCGAAAATCTTATCTTTCTCATCCACGCTGCCTTTAATCGTTTTTTTTTAAACCATATTGAATGTCCGATGAAGATTATTTGTAATTTGTTTTTTTTGAATCATCTTCTTTTCGATCCCCATCCCTATGTCTGCATTCAGGCCATGCGGCCAGGATCCATGCCATGGCGTTGTTAGAAAAGCAATCATCAGTGTTATGGGGTTTTGGATTGGATTGGCGGTGGACATGAAGGGCTTAATCTGTCCCGCACTTTTTAATGTTTTTTGGCGTGGCAACATTTGTTTTCTTTTTCTAAGATGTAATATTTTTGTCCAGCAAGGCTGGCAGCCTGCACACATATCCGCTGATTTTTCTGATTGACCTCGACCAGGTGAACCAGTATGTGGGTCAGCTGTTTGACCGAGAATGGTTTCGGGATAAACGCATGGACTCCGACCCGCGATAATTCAGAACTCAGCTTTTCGTCGCTATAAGTCGCCATAAGTATTTTTAAAATATGCGACGGACGGTTGCCCACCAACTTGAAGAATTCCAGGCCGTTCATATCCGAAAGCCTGAAATCACAAATGATGATGTCAAAACGTTCCTCTTTGAGGGCTTGGAGCCCTTGTTCGGCATTTTTACAAACCCGCAAATAACAATCCTTGTTTTTAAAGACCATGCTCAAAGCGTTTCGGATCATGGCATCATCGTCAACGAGAACGGTTTTCACGTCTTTTAATTTGGTGAAGGATTTCATATTGTCCCGTTCCTTTTCAGAATGCTAAAATTCAATGCTATGATTTTCCTTTGATTTAACGCGCCATATTTTTTGCGCACTGCCACCGACCCCTTGCGGACGCTTATCCAAACTAATTTCTAAAAAAATATGGGTCTTCTTTTAGGATTTCATGCGCGCAAGTTGACAATAAGTTTATATAATTATATAACAATTGCCAGACAAGTAAATAGTGTATTATGGGGTGTATAATGGTTGTTAATTATAACCATTATCCAGAGCTAAAAGGTGGGTTCTTAGATTCGATTTTTTGTCTTTCAAATTGAGTTTCTTTCTCATACTTTTCCGGTGGCCGGAGACCGTTTCAGGGGAAGAGTTTAATAGATCAGCGATCTCTTTTGTGCGAAAGCCCTGTTTTACAAGGTCCGCCACTTGAAGCTCCGTAGGCGTAAAATTCAGATACTTGTGGGACAGCTTGTGTGCAAATGGTGAAAGAATATCTTCTATGTTTGACTGAATGATTTCTACAAAAATCTCCTGTCTATCATTAAGCGTTGTCTTTTCAAGCTTTACAATATACGGTATAATTAAATTTTGAATATTCATCAGAACTTTCTCTTCAAGCACCTTCTTGTCTTCATCTCTTTTTTCCAGTAAAATCTTTAAAGCCGAGTTCAATTCCTCAAGACGCAGGTTTTTTCTTGCTAATTCTATTTCTCCTTCTTTGAGTGCCCTCTCAACTTTTTTCTCGTTGGTAACATCCCGTCCGCATCCCACTGTTCCAATCATATCATTATTTTCATTGAGAAACGGCGCCTTATGGACATCCAACACAAGATGTTTATTCCTGACAAATCCCTCCTGGAGAATACGGCAGGCAACTTTCCTTTCTTGGATAATGGCGTCGGAATTAACACATATTTCGCCAAAGGTGTTTTCATATCCGGCATTCCGTTCCTGTTCGGCAATGAACATATCTGTCATGCCAATGGCCCTATCCGGACAATCACACATTATCAGTTTGTCGCACATGGCTTGGTTGACGAACATATATCTCCCATCCATATCTTTCGCCCATATCAGATCCGGCATATTATCTGCCATGAGCCGCATTAGCTTGTACAGACGATGGTATTTTTCCTCGCTATCCCGCACCGCCTGTTCAGCTCGCTTACGCTTGCTGTTGTCATGAATAATCGAATATAGAAGTTCTCTGCCATGTACCTTGATGGGTCCGCTGAACACCTCGACATCACGGATTTCGCCGTTTGCCAGAAGGTGCTGAAAATAAAATACTCGGCGCTGTTCCGTCTTCGCTTTTTCCATCTCCTGAAACACTTGTTCGTCCGAAAGCGTATTGATATCTGTAATCTTTTTGCCGGTAAGCCTTTCAAAGCTCCAGCCATAGAAGGCGACAGCTGCCGGGTTGGCATCGACGATATCGGCATTCTCCGGATCTATGAGGAGCATCACGGAGTGGTTGTTCTTGAAAAGGCTCCGGTACCGTTCTTCACTCTCTCTAAGTGCCTGTTCAACTTTTTTGCGATCGGTGATATCCATAATCATTCCGGATATGGTATCTCCTTCAAGAACCGCACTTAAAAGTATATTTTTTGTTTCACCGGATTTTGTAAACGCTTCAAATTCGAAATCCTTAAGGCTGCCCGATTCATTCAGAGATTGTATCAAAACCTTTCTGTCTTCGGCATGCTTATATCGAACAATGGCGCCTTCTAACAGCATTTCTTCCGGGGACTCAAACCCAAAGATCGTTGCCGACGCTTCGTTTACATAGAAGATATCGCCTTTGATACTGGTCTGATAAATCCCCACAAGAGAGGTATTGAGAAGATTTCGGTATTTATTATCTGATTCTTTAACCTGTTGTTCCAAATCTTCATAGCTTGGTTTATGGGCCATTAAAAATTCCTCCGGTTGGCAGTTTGAGTTTGCTTCAAGGAGACGGCACCCTTCCGGGGTGAAATCAGATTTTAATCCGCCGGGTCGGGATTCTTTATTTGTTGTGGTGTCGGCAGGGAATTTTGAGCATAAAACTCAATATGTTGCGTGTCTGTCAAACTCTGGAAAAGTCTATAATGCATGCTATATACCCTAATAGCTCCAAATTCAACAATTCATTTATTGAACTAAACGGGTTGGGGGCGGGGTGAACTGCAACAGCTCGGCCAGCTGAATTTCGGGGATTCAACAGGGAATGCGCATTCCCCGCAGCTTGGTGTGGGGGAGCTTCAATGGAAAGATTGTAATGCTCGAAGCTTCATTTAGGCATATAATTTTTATTGAAATAAAATCATAAATCTTCACTTGAGGGTGTAGTTCTGGAGAAAAAAATCCAACTGGGATATCTGGTGTGGGGTCAATTCCTCAAACTGCAAACCTTGTTGCTTACTTTTTAAGAGGTTTGATGAGGGCTTCCTGACTGCCTGGGAAACCCAAACAGTATTAGCAGGGACCTTCTTCAAATAAAAACCATCTTGAACAAATAATATATCCAAATCAAACAATTTGTTATATTCGTCTTCGCCATCAATATAACAATAAACAAGCCCACCTTTGCTGATGTTAATGATTTGACCCATTTGGATAGTAGCAATGGAACCCTCATTCATGGGCATATCCGGAGCCTGTTCCTCATTTTCAGACGATGTTTTGATCATTGCAGCAACTGCACCGCGTTTAACTTTGAATCGATGATGCTTCCTGCGCTCAATGAATTCTTTTCTGTTGTCCATAGCAGAATATTCTGATGTTGAAAAAACATCATTCGGCAATCTCATAGTATTTGATAGAAGGTTTGCGGAATCGCCCATAAATTTTATATTTTCCATCATGGTACAGTCTCCTGGATGTCAATCCTGTAAATTAATACATTGGACCAACAAGTTATCTCCGGTTCATAGCGTTGTCAGCGCTTTTTGGCAAAATACTCAAAAATTACTCAGGGGGAAGTTTTGAATAAAAACTCTAATACAATTTTCATGCCAGATGGAGCATTTTTTGTTTCGATTTTCTGAAATACGTTACGCCTTAATTTCACAGGGAATTATACGACTTTATTGAATGGATGTGGAATGTTGTCGGGAAGACGGGGAACAAAAATGCACAGAAAAATGTGCACTATGCACAGTTTTCTGTGCATAGTGATTCGGATGTATCGGTTAGGGTAAACTTAGATTTAAACCCGTGTGGGGTCGTCTTCGTCCATTGGCAAATGAATAAAACAATGATAATAGGTAATCGTATTTGAACGGCAGCAGCGAGCGCCTCCCCGCAGCTTGATGGGGGAAAGACAAGCAAATATTAAAATGGATAAAATTTCTTACCGTCGCTGCGAAGCACGGCCAAGGGGGGAATCCGTGGATTAATTCTCGAAAATATGTTTCGAGCTGAACACCTTAAAAAAAATATGAATTCATATCAGATAGAGCAGGCAGAAGCACTGGATATGGTCTGTCGTTACCTTGGGACGATTTCCGATCAGGAGCGGTTGGCGCTGTTGTCACAAATTTCTGATTATCTGCTGTTCCGGGACGCGGTGGACGCATTTCTTCGTGAGCACTTTGAAAACACATGCACCCAAAAGTGTTATCAGAGCAAGGGCAGTGCCTGTTGTTCGCGTGAAGGCATCATTACATTTTTCGGAGATGTTGTGATCAACGTACTGGTATCTGGCGAAGCGGAGATCAAAGGTTTGGCGACGGTGCTCCAAACACCCAACACCGGATTTAAATGCATCTACCTGGGCGGGCAAGGCTGTATGTGGCGGATTAAGCCGATTGTTTGCGGGATGTTTCTCTGCGAGCAGGCAAAGAAAGAAGTGTTCGGATTAAAACCTTGGGCCGATAAATTATGGCAGGAATTGAAGCGGCGGGAGAAATTGTACCGGTGGCCTGACCGACCGGTCCTTTTTGATGGTCTTGAACGTTATTTTATGGACACGGGATATTCCTCTCCCCTTATGTACCTGCATAACAGCCCGGGGCTGTTACGAGTAAAACAACAAAAAAAGAAAGATAAAAGTAATTTTTCAGAAAAAACAAAAAGATAGGATTTATTTTCAGGATTCAATAAATGAAGTAACGACAGTGAAAAAGCTGTAAATAGAGAGATGTCTTCTACAATTTGATGACGAATAAGGTCAAATCCATTTCACGGGGTTTGCTTTTTTACTTGTTGCTGGAAATTGTGCGATATGTTTATTATCATGGCTGCTCAAAAATACTTTCGGCATTTTAAAATCATATCGCCGGGCGGTTTTTTGTCCTAAAGTTTTCTTTCTGCAACCCCAGCCGTTTCATCTTGTTATATAACGCCCGGGTATGGATCCCTGCAATCTTGGCTGCCAGGCCTACCCGCCCCATGGTTTCCTTCAGCACCATTTCAAGGTACAAACGCTCCGCCTGATCCACCACCTCTTGGCACACCTCCGGAAGTGTCTTATTCTTCCAAGATTCCATCACCATTTCATCAGGATTAACGAGTCCCTTTGATAATGGCGCAGGTTCATGAAAGATATAAGGTAAATCTTTCAGTGAAATTTTTTCGGTCTGGCACAAAAGCATGGCCCGCTCAATCACGTTCATCAGTTCCCGAATATTACCGGGCCATGCATACTGGCATAGGGCTTTCATCGCTGCTTCTGTCACCTCTATGACATCCTTGCCGATCTTTTGCTGGTAAAGTTCAATGAACCGATGGGTCATGGCGGGAATATCTTCTCTATGCTTCCGAAGCGGCGGAAGGGTAAGCATAATCACGCTGAGGCGGTAATAAAGATCTTTACGAAAGTTTCCGTTTTCTACAAGATCTTCCAGGTTCTGATTGGTCGCTGCAATAACACGTATATCAACCCAGAGGGGCCGCTCGCTTCCCAGCGGCTGCACTTCATAATCTTGGAGAACGCGCAGTAGTTTGGCTTGAAGGTGAAGGGGCATTTCGCCGATTTCGTCCAAAAAAATGGTGCCGTCATGGGCCATTTCAAAAGCCCCCCGTCGGGATCGGATAGCACCGGTAAACGCTCCCTGCTCATGTCCGAAAAGCTCGCTTTCCAGAAGATGTTCGGGCAACGCTACCGTGTTTACGGCGACAAACGGCCCGGCGGATCGAGGACTTTCAGAATGAATGGCCTTGGCCAGGTGCTCTTTGCCGACGCCGGTTTCTCCCAAGAGCAGCAGCGGAGAATTGCTGGGAATGATTTTCCAGACCTCTTCCATAAAGATCTGCATGGACTTGCTTTCTGAAGTAAAATCAATGATTTTTGGAGATGTATGGCCTCTTGCATTCAAGCGGTTTTTCTGAACGAACTGGCGTCGGGATTCCACGGTGGATTCGATAGCCTCAATCAAGCTCTTTCTGGATATGCCGCTATACAGCACCACATCCGCGCCGGCGGCCACCAGTTTGGCGTGCTCCTCGGATGAATCACTGTCATGAAGGACAACCGTGGTCGGCGTTTCGGGTAGTTCATTGAGCATTGAAATGCTGTATTCGGTTTTGGGAGGAATGAGTGATTCACTGATGACAATGATATCACCGCAGCTACGGATCACATTCTGCCATGAAGTCTTCACGTGACTGTAGTTTTCGACTCGAATGTCGGCCTCTTGAAAACGCCCTTCCACGTATGTTTGCAGGCTTTTGTTCCTGATCGCCAAAACCAACCGAATCAGCATGGGGTCGATCTCCTAATAAAAGAATTCAAATACCGATTTTTAATCCTTCATATGATATTGGGTCACGGTTTTCAAGTATATTCTTTAATATTTTAATTTATTAATAAAACCGTTTAGTTGGATTGTTTTTCAGCATGTCAAAAGACATTTTTGGGGCAAACAGGCATCATCGAAGAATGATTTAAGGGAATTATGCCGGCCAATATTTCAGCATATTAATGCTTATAATTGTTTTTTGAGAATAATATTGCTCATTTTTATTAAAATCGGCATATTAATGCCTAATTTTATGGGCCGTTTAAGATTTCTGTCGAAAAACTTATAAATTAATCAATAATTACTATCCGTTATCCGCATTTGTGGTGTTGGCATAAAATATGCTTGAGCATTATCGATTTTGATGTCGAAAAAAATCCGCGTTTGGGTCGATTACGAACTTAACATGGTAAGAAAAAAATTAGAATAAAAGGAGAAATCTTTTAATGAATCAAGTTGTGATGATAAAAAATCCTTTAGAATCAGAGTCCATTGAGCAGGTGTTGGCGCCGGATCTTCAGCCGTTCTGGGGGATCGCTTCTGCCATCGATATTTACAACTGCGACCCGGATAAAATCCGGGACGATAAAACCATTCGCAGATTCGTGGTCGAGTTGTGTGATTTCATCGAAATGAAACGTTTCGGGGAGACCCAGGTCGTCCACTTCGGTGAAGACGAACGCGTAGCAGGCTATTCGATGGTTCAGCTGATCGAAACTTCTCTAATTTCCGCCCATTTTGCCAATCTCACCGATACAACCTATCTGGATGTATTCAGCTGCAAGGCTTATGATCCGGAAAAGGTCCGGAGTTTTGCCCAAGACTTTTTCGGCGGAAGCCACAGCATTCTAAACGTAACCTTGAGGCGGTAATATGGATACGGTGCGCGTATTTCAAGATCCTGATGTTTGCCGTGAGCTCTGGGAACGATTTTGGCCAAAGGCGTGTATTTTCGATCTGTGGCCGGTTAGAGCCTGTTTTATGAAACACTACCAGCGCCCGCCTTTTTTTATGTTGGCGGACGGAGGTCACTGGGAATCTCGTCTTTTGGCCCTCTCCTGGATCGAAGAGGAAGGGGTCTTCGGACACTTCCCGGGAGAAACATGGCAGGGAAAAACTTGGCTCGAGCAGAATAAAATCACCGGGACCGGAAGACAATCCCTTCAAAGCCTGGTGGACAACTTGCCGGAAAAATGTTTCATTCGTTATATCGACGGTGATTTTCTTCCCGCTTGGGATACCACTGTTTCCATAGATGAGATCGGATACCTCTTTTTTCCGAAACAGCATAACTTTTCATTTGAAAACTACAAGAACGTGTTTCCAAGAAAATCCCGCAAGAAGATCGATCGGGAAATAAATCAACTTCATGCTCAAAAAGTCGAATTTCGTCACAACCATATGGCCGATATAAACCGGATGTTTGAGATGAACCTTTCGGCTTTCGGAGAAACGTCATACTTCCATGACCGCCGGTTTTTCAATGCTTTTGTCGATCTTATCACCTTGCTGGATCAAAAGAATCTTCTTCGGGTGACGTCGGTAATCATCGGCGGCCGCTTGGCTGCCGTGGATGTGGGCGCCCTATGGAAAAACACCTATACGGTCATGGCCGGCGGTACAGATCCCGACTTTCCCGGCGTTGCCAAACTGATCAATTTTCATCATATCGAATGGGCATGTCGCCAGCGCCTGGCAGTCGTAGATTTTCTCTGTGGCGATTTCAACTGGAAGACGAAATTCCGTTTGCACCCGCGTCCCTTATATAAGATGTGCTCACCGGAAGTTGATGCCGCAGCCGAATTTCATGCCAAAGAGAGGATGCTGGGCTGTGCCGTCTGAGACTCGTTTGATAGTGGTGGGCACGACCCCTGACTATATTGACTGGATCCGGCGGACATGTCCGCAAAGAGCCCTTTTCATCACGGACCCAACCGTTCGATCCAATGCAAGGGAGCCTGCCCCCGCAAATCATGAGGAGGTCCAATGCGAACTGGCCGATAGCGAACAGGTCCGGAAGGCGGTGACACGTCACTTGCAACATTGGGGGATACGGGTGAACGGCGTCGCCTGCTTTGATTGCGAATCAATGGCCTTGGCTGCTTTGCTTGCTCAGGATTTTTCCGCAACTTTTCCGTCTCCATCCGCCGTAAACAACTGCCGGGACAAGCTCATTTCAAAAATCCTCTGGCAGCAGAACGGAATCCGTTGCCCTCGAATCGCGCCGGTCCGGCACGTGGAAGATGCGACAGCTTTTCTTTCAACCCTGGGGGGGGATTGCGTTCTCAAGCCGCTTTCCGGCAGTGGCAGCGAACTGGTTTTTCACTGCAGAACCGAACAAGAATGTCGCCGGGCATTCACCGTCATTCAAGACGGTCTGCAACAGCGAAAAAATAACCGCCTCTACAGCGGGGTTTCCGGAGATTCGCCCCCAATAATTGTCGAAGAGTTCGTCGATGCTCCTGAGTTTAGCTGTGATTTTTTGATGGATGATGATGAGGTTACCCTTATCCGCCTGGCGCGAAAAATCCCTTCATCTGACGGACCGTTCGGCACCACCATGGGGTATGTGCTTGTCGACACCCTGCCTCAAGGAATCGATCTTGGAAGATTTTGTCGATATCTGGCCCAGGGAGCCGGGGCTCTTGGAATCGACAGATCCATCTGTATGGCCGATTTTATGGTGCACAGCGGGGAAATTATTCTCCTTGAAATTGCCCCCCGACCGGGAGGTGACTGTCTTCCGGCGCTGATCCGCAGCGCACTTCAATTGGATATCCTCGCCCTGACCCTTGACGTGGCCCAGAAGCGCCCGCTGCGCATCGGCCCGTTTCGGCCGTCCCAGCCCTTTGTGGGTTTGCGTATCCATGCCCGACAGGGCGGTATTTTCAGACGCATCAACTGTGAGGCTGTGAAAGGGAACCCGCGGATAAAAGAAATCAATGTCGTGCGGCACCCCGGTGATATCATCCGCATGCCTCCCGAAGATTACGATTCTTTCCTTCTGGGAAACATCATTTTCACTCCCGAAAACGGGATGGATCTCAGGAGCGAGTGCAGCCGGATCTTGGACGGCCTGGCCGTGGAGATTGAATCACCATGACTCACGTAACACCACAAAACGATGACACATCCATGCCTTCTGAAGAGATGCCGCTCCTTCCGCCCGATGAACTGATTCCCTTTGTCGAGTATTATTTCAGTCGTCGGGAAGCCTATCTACAACAGCTCAGGAATCACACCGCTTTCTTATACGTATTAGAGCCAAACGTATTGATTCGGCGGGCCGATCAGTTTCAGAAAGCGTTTCGCCGCGTGCTGCCCGACTCGGCCTTCTATTATGCCGTCAAAAGCAACAATCATCCCGAAGTCGCTCGAACCCTTCTGAAATCAGGATTCGGACTGGATGTGTCCAGCGGTTTGGAGTTGCAGATGGCCCTCGATCTTAACGCCCGAGAGATTGTTTTCAGCGGACCCGGTAAAACGCCCGAGGAGCTGGAGTTGGCTGCACGAAACAGCAGCCGGGTGACAGTACTTCTGGACAGTTTCAACGAACTGCATCGATTGGAAAAGGTTGCCGCATCCATAAAAACAAAGGTGCGCGCCGGTGTGCGACTGACCACCAATCCCAACGGCTTGTGGCGAAAGTTCGGAGTACCGCCGGATCAATTCCTCGAATTCTGGCGAACTGCTCGGACATGCCCCCATGTATCTCTAAAAGGAATTCAGTTTCATACCAGCTGGAATCTAACGGCGACGTCCCAAACGGATTACATCGGCTTTTTGGGCAAGTTGCTGTCCGGGATGCCGGATAAACTTAACGAGAACCTGACATTTATCGACGTTGGCGGCGGGTACTGGCCGAAGCAAGGCGAATGGCTTCATCCCCCAGCAGGGCCACAAGAGATGCTTCAGAAGATGGGGCACCGTACCCCCGATGTATCAAAGGCTCACTACCGATGTCCCGCCGAACCCATTGAAGTTTTTGCTCAAAAAATCGGCCAGGCGATACAACGCCATATCTTTCCCTTGACGGCGTGCAGAATTTTCTTTGAACCCGGCCGCTGGATCTGCAACGATTCAATGCACCTGCTAATGACCGTAGTCGACCAAAAGGGAACGGATCTGGTCATCACGGATGCCGGCACGAACGCCATCGGCTGGGAACGTTTTGAAACCGATTATTTTCCCGTCCTGAATTTGACGCGGCCGGCCGTGACAGAAAAGCCCTGCTACATTCTCGGCTCTTTGTGCACCCCTCATGACGTATGGGGATTCAGCTATTTCGGCCAAGACATACGCGTTGGCGACGTGCTCATGATTCCGACCCAGGGCGCGTATACTTACAGCCTTCGGCAGAATTTCATTAAACCTATCCCCAAGGTCGTGATCCTGTAGACGGCACGCCGCGGGGTAACACGGAGTGCCCCGACTAAACCCGGTAAACCATAAGGTTTTCATTGCGGCCTTTCACCCGGGTTGGGGGGAGGGGGATCAGGCCATAGTCTTGGGTGAGATGCTGGGTGGTCTGATGGCTGATTAAAATATCATCATCGTATTTTTTACACAAATCAGCCACCCGAGATGCCACGTTGACGGTGTCACCGACCAGACAGTAGGTCTGACGTTCCGTCGACCCGACGACACCGGCCAGGGCGGGGCCCGAGTGTATGCCGATACCGTGGCGAAACGGGAATTGTTCAAGACCCTGAAACCTGGCGTTCAATTCCGTCAAGGCCCGGCGCATTTCCAATGCGGCCTGGACAGCCTTGTCCGGATGATGATCATCCTGAAAGGGCGCGCCAAAGACGGCCTCTATCTCATCACCCACGTACTGGAGAACCACCCCGTCGAACCGGTGCATTATATCGGTCATGGACGAATAGTACTCATTGATCCGGGCGAACACCACCTGGGGGTGATTCTGTTCGGCAAAACTGGTGAAGTTGCGCAGGTCCGAAAAAAGCAAGGTCACATCTTTCATCTCGCCGTCCATCTTAATCCGGTCGCTCAAGATCAGTTCGGCCACTGAAGGGTGAACATGCCGCCCGAAGGCGTCTTCAACCTTCTGGCGCATCATCTTCAATGTCAAGTGGGTTTTGACCCGTGCCTGGACAATGGGGGGGCTGAAAGGCTTGGTGATGTAATCCACGGCCCCGATCTCCAACCCTTTGGTTTCGTCTGATTCATCGGATTTGGCCGTAACGAAGATGATGGGAATGTCCCGGGTTTGGGGATCGGCTTTGAGTCGGCGGCAGACCTCGTACCCGTCCATGTCCGGCATCATAACATCCAGTAGAATTAGATCGGGACGGCTCGTTTTGATATCTTCCAGGGCCGATTCGCCATCCATGGCCACACTGACCTTATAATGGTCCGCGAGTGTTTCCTACCAGAATATCGATATTGGCTTCAGTATCGTCGACGACCATTATCCTCATGTTGGAAAAATCAGACATATCCCGATTCCTAACGTTCTAATTCCTCGATGATTTGCGATATCAATTCTTGGGCGGTTTTAATTATTATTCAGCGCCGGTGTTTAAATTTAAGGTGGAAAACAATGAAGCAAAGAAAAGAGCGTTTAAGCCTAATTGAGCGTAAACAAAATGGGATTGTATTAAAAGATTTATATCTCATCTATAGAAGCGGTTTGAAAGAGTTTTTTGGCCTGATAAGAACTGCGTACCAACGGACCGCTTGCAACTTCTGTAAAACCCATATCAAGGGCGATTTTACGCCAGTCGGAAAATTCTTCCGGTGGTACAAAGCGGTCAACCGACAGGTGCGCTTTGGTGGGTTGAAGGTATTGACCCAGGGTCAGCAATCGGCACCCCGCCTCAAAAAGATCTTCAAGTGTGTTATGGATTTCTTCGGGAAGTTCTCCAAGGCCGAGCATTAGGCCCGACTTTGTTATGACTTTGGGACTGTCAGTGACCACCTGTTTTAAAAGGTCGAGGGAACGCCGGTAGATTCCTTCCGGCCGGACGGCGGCATAAAGACGTCGAACGGTCTCTATGTTATGATTCAATACATTGGGGTGCGTCTGTACAATACTTTTAACCGCATCTTCATCCCCTTGGAAGTCAGGAATTAACAACTCGATTCGAACATCCGGAACCCTCTTCCGGATCTCATTTACAGTCCGGACAAAAAATGAGGCGCCGCCGCCAGGAAGATCGTCCCGGGTCACCGAAGTGATGACCGCATAGTCTATCTGCAGATTTTGAACGGTTCCGGCAATCCTGGCAGGCTCATCGGGATCCGGAGGGCTGTCCGGGCCGTGGGCGACTGCGCAGAATCGACAATTGCGCGTGCAGCGATCGCCCATAATCATGAAGGTCGCGGTTTTTTGGGAAAAACACTCCCATATATTGGGGCATTGCGCCGCCTGACAAACGGTATGAATTTGTTCTTTGTTTAACCGGGCGCTGAACTCTTCGTGGACGGATCCTGACGGAAGCCTCTGTTTGAGCCAGGAGGGTTTTTTAAGCCGCTTGTTTGATTTTTGGCGCTGAATCATTGCTACCTCGACAGCGGCAAACAAAAGGGGTCTGTTTCCCTGAATTTTAGAAGGTAATCCAGTTCCGACAGATCTGTCATCACCAGATCAAATCCGAAAAAAGATTCATAATGATGCCGAACGGCCTTGCGCACTTCGTGCATGGATATTTTCTGAGAAAGTTCCTGCTTCATGGAAGTGACGCCGACATCCTGAAGGCCGCATGGATGTATCCAATCAAAAGGTTTCAGCGATAGGTTGACGTTCAAGGCAAAACCGTGAAAGCAGACGGCCCGTCGAACAGAGATGCCGACGCTTCCGAGTTTATGGTTTGAAACCCAGATTCCTCTGTTGACAGATTTTCTTTCGGCCTTTATTCCCCAGTCTGAAGCCACCCGGATCATGATATCTTCAAGACCTTCAACGTACTCTATGACTTTCAACCCGGCTTTGTTCAGGTCGATGATGGGGTATACCACCAACTGGCCCGGCCCGTGAAACGTGATGTCGCCGCCCCGTTCCACCCGGATAACCGGAATTTCCATTTTTTCAAGAAAATCTTGGGGCACCTTCAAGTTCTTAAGGGCACCTTTTCGACCCAAAGAAAAAACAGGCGGATGCTCAAGGATTAATACAACGTCACTTTCAATGACGTTGTTGTGTCTGGCGCACACAAGATCCCGCTGCAGATTCAGCGCTTTTCTGTATTCTAATTGCGGCAGATCCACACAGAGACACCGTTGATCTCTAAGGCCGGGCATTAATGATCTTCCTTAATCCGGATTTAAATTATTTTGGTCGGGGGTTCACCCTTTGCCATGAGCACAATATCCCTTGGATTGCAGAGCTGCTTGGGCAGTTCTGCCACCCGTCCGCAGGATATGCAAACAAAATTAATATGTTGCAGTTTTGGTTTGCATATATGCCTGGGGTCTTTGTCTGCTTGACCGCAGTGCTCACAAACATACGCTTCCGTCAATTCCACCGGATCACACAGATGACCGGAATCCTTCTTTACCGTCCCACAACTTTTACATATATGAATATCATTTCCCATAATAGATTTCCTTTCTAAAAAAAATACATATTGAGCAACTCTTGAACGTTGCCATCCTAATAAATAGATCAAAATTTATGCCAACTGCAGAATGTATTGGATTGGGAAAAAAATAATATGATATATCAATAAGTTATGGTTTGAATGTGGATTTATTAAGAGACAGATGTAGGGTCATAAGATTTTTGTGATACAGTTTTATGATACAATACTGTTTCAAAATATAGATGATATCCCCTTTCTCCGGCGATACAGCCGTGCAATGGTATCCGGTGGGATTCCCATGTAATAGGCGATGATAATGAGCTGGTTGATCAGGGTCGTTTTCAGGATTCCGAAGTTTTGCCATCGCCGGGACGATGTTAAAACCGATGCGGATACCGTGATGATTTCTCCTTTTTTTCGTAATCGCCGGATCAGCTCAAAATCTTCCATGATCGGAAAATCGGAAAATCCTCCCGCCGCATGAAAAACCCTGGACAGCATAAAAATCGCTTGATCACCGTAAGGTGTTCTCAGGCATCGGGAGCGCCAGTTTGCAATGCGCTCGATGAGCCGAAGCGCCGGGGTCGGGGCATCGATGCGCAGCTCGAAGGCTCCGGCGGCGATGCCGGGTCGGGCTAAACTGCGGAGGACGAGCCGGTCAAAACTTTTCGGCAGCCGTGTATCTGCATGGAGAAAAAGCAGCACATCCCCGGTAGCTTCAGCGGCCCCCCGGTTCATTTGTTTAGACCGTGGGGGCAAAACGTTGATCACTTTTGCTCCGAGTGATTGGGCGATCGACACGGTATTGTCTCGACTGCCTCCGTCTGCGACAATGACCTGTATGTTGTTTTCATGGCCGATACTCAAAAGGGTTTCAGCAATGTTGTCGGCTTCGTTGAGGGCCGGTATGATCACCGAAATGTTTCCGGGTATGAAATCATGATGGTTCAGAATTTGGGAACGTTTCCAGATCGACAGATCTTCAGGCTGATCCACATCTTCCAGTTCATCAACAAGGGAAAAGCTCAATCCAAGGCCTTTTGCAACGTCTAAGGTTTTACGCAGAACATCACGCCTTCCCCAGGTTATCCCGGAAAATAGATGGTCCATGGCCGATGAAAGTGAAGCGCTTTGTAACCCGATTAAATAATATCCCCCGTCTTTGGCCGGACCGATCACCATGTTTTTCTGTTTCAGGGTGTCAAACGCTGTTTGAATGACAGTGTCTGTTATATCCGGAATATCCGTGCCGATAAGAACCGCTGCGTCCGCCCCGGATCGAAAGGCATCCTCAAAGGCACGTTTCATTCGCAGTCCCAGATGGCCGATACCCTGGGGCTGGTAATCGAGATCCGGACCGAGCCAGTTTTTCATTAAATGTTCATTGCCGCCGTCATAACAGATCTCAATGGTTAACGCGTTTGATGTTGATAATCGCTTTAACTGAGCCAGGGTATGTTCGGTCATTTTGCGATGGAGATCTGCAGAACCTTTTGCTCCGAGCACCGGAATGAGCCGGGTCTTGGTTGTTCCCGTTTCCGGATAGCGGGTGAAGACAATCAGCTTTTTTTTCACTTAGCAGTCACTTCGTATTTATTTTGGTGTTTTTTGTGGCAAAACTTTTTTTCGCCACTAAGAAAGAATAACACAATAAAAATTTTTCGTGCCTTTGTGCCTTGGTGGCAAACATTTCTTGGTTCCGGCTTGTCCGGATTCGGTTTATCCCCGGTGATAATTCTCCGGCTGCGAAGCTTCATTTTTCTTCTCCTTTAAATTTTTTGATGATCTTGGGAATAAACAACGAGAAGATAAAGAGCCCGATGGAGAAGAAAACCTTAAAAGATATCAGTTCTCCCCAGTTGCCGGAGGCCCATATTTCTTTAAGGGTGCCGATAAAAAAGGTGAAGATAAACGTGCCGACGATAATACCCAGACCGGTTCCCGCAAAATAGTCCCAGAATCGGACTTTGGTCAGCCCCATGCCGAAGTTCATGGGCGTGAACGGGAAATAAACGAGGCGAAGATACAAGACGGTGGCAAATCCGTTACGCTCGATGGCATCGTCATATTTTTTCAGTTTGTCGCCGATCAGTGTTGCGGCAAATTCTCTTCCCAGAGTCCGTCCGATAAAGAAGGCGCCGCTTGAACCCATCATGGCCCCGATCCATACATATAAAAATCCCCAGTAGGCGCCGAATATGGCGGCGCCCAGGCCTGTCAGCAACGTGCCGGGGAGAAAAAGGCAGACCCCCACAGCATAGATCGCCATGTATACCACCGGCGCCCATAAACCGGCGGTTTCAAGAAAACGGCCCAGCGCATCGGCCGTAAGATAATTCTTGACCGGTGTAAAACGAATCAAGAAAATTGCTCCGACAATAAAGGCCCCGAAAATAATCGCCTTGAACATTGCTTTGGATGTTTTTTGGGTCTGCATTTTCAAATTCTTACATAAAGTTTTCCCATTGACAAATGAAAAAAAAGCAACTCGATTTTCGAATTCCCTGTTTTAGCAGTGAAGGTGTATTGCCGTGTGTTTTCTGAAAGGCGATATGAAAATTGCCGCTTCAAGGTTCATATTGTTTTGAAAAAAATATATGGCGATGGGCCATTTTCATAGAAATTCATTTAAAATGAATTTACCCAAGGGATATTGGCTAAAAAGAATCTTGACACCCAAAGTGCCGTAAGTCTACAAAAAGAAATATCCGATCTCAGAGTCCGGATCGATCAAAAACGGATCGAACATATGATTGAAATGCGGAAAATTAATCCCTTAGACCTTCAGCCCTGATTAATTTGTCAAGGACGTCTCTAACGTGAGAATTTTCATAATCCTATTTATAACAGCCGTTCAAATCATATCCCCTTCGCCTTGCCTCCAGGCTCAAGATATTATCGATGTCGGTAAATTTTCGACTGCTGAACCGGGTGAAACGTTGCCCGAAGGATGGCAGCCTTTGACATTTAAAAAGATTACGTCCCATACCCGGTATTCTCTGGTAAAAGACGGCGATTCGGTGGTCGTCAAAGCCGTCAGCGAAGCATCCGCTTCAGGGTTAATCCGTAATATCAGGATTGATCCCCAAAAGTATCCGATTATACAGTGGCGCTGGAAGGTAACGAATGTTTACAAAAACAGTGATGTCACACAAAAGGATGGAGATGATTACCCGGCCAGAATTTATATTACATTTGAGTATGATCCCGGCAAAATCGGGTTCTTCGACAAGATAAAATATAATTTGATCAAACAATTTTATGGTGAATATCCCCCTATCGGTGCGATTAATTACATCTGGGCGAGCAAAGCTCCGATAGGGACCATCGCTCCGAATCCGTATACGGAGCGGACCAAAATGATTGTTGTCGAAAGCGGAAAAAAAGAACTCGATACGTGGATTACCGAAGAACGCAATATATTGGACGACTTTGTTGCCGCATTTGGCGGAACACCGCCGATGATATCGGGAATCGGCATCATGACGGATTCGGATAATACCCAAGAGTCCGCCACCGCTTTTTACGGAGACATTCTGCTCAAGCAAAAATAACGGTTTGATTGTACCGCTCTTTAAAATGTTACAGACCATAAAACGATTTATAAAGCGCAAATCCAAAGCCCCGGACGATGCAATTCTATCCATTCCCGATCAGATCGAATCCTGGCGAACCGCCAATCGAAAAATGGCATGGGGTATCGAAGAGGCCGAGTTCGATCGGATTGGAACACCGCCCCAATTAACGGACAAATACCGGCGTGACGGGTTTGTCGGTGTAATTCTTTCTTACGGCTTCGGCCATGACGGTCGCGGCCATGCCGATGCGGTTCTTTCCGGCAGATTGGCCTGGGAATATGCGTGTAAACGTCGGGGGGTTAAGACATGGCAGTGTGAGAGTATTCATTTTGACAGATCCGACCATTTTCGCTTGCGCCCGGAAGCGCCGCCCAGACCCAAGGGCTTCTATTTTTCAAAGATCCAGACCGGTGAAAGATACCGGAATTTGAAGGTGTCTCAACTTCTACGGAAACTGGATGACGAAACCTGCTGCGGCCCGGAAGGGATTCAGCTTTTAACCGTCACGCATACCCATTTTACGGGAATGATGAACGATCGGAAAATGCCGTTTATGGCATTTGCAGATTACGATGTGGCGCCGCACGGGTACAATGATTTCTTCGATGCTTTGCAGATGTTCTGCAGTCAGGGTATTCTGGGGCTGGGTATCGGAAATGTGGATCGCAATTATCCTTTTTTCGGAATCCCCACCCTGCGTTTTTAACCCGGATTTTCCCCAAATTTGTGTTGAGATCAATTATATGATCCAGGATTTATATAAATATGTTAGAATCATCTCCAAAAGAGTTGGTGATTCTATAAGGATTCGGGGATTCAAGAGCTCCAGTGAAATACTGAAAATTGTGGGAGAGGAGAAATGAAAAAGCCGGTTTACAAAAATCTTTTCAAACCTTTGAAGCTGGATGGTCTGAGATTGAAAAATCGTATTACGATGGCACCGTTATATCTGGGCTATGCCGCTTCGGGGGGAAGGATATCCCCGCTGTTGCTTTACTATTACAAAGAAATGGCGCAAAGCGGGGCAGCAATGATTATGGTCGAAAATTCAAGTATAACGTCGAACGGGAGCGGATCACCTCGAACCATAAGATGTGACCACAATCGATACTTAAACGGCCTTGAAGTGCTTGCCAATACCATAAAAAATGAAAAGAGCCTTGCCGGCCTTCAGATTAATCATGCCGGACGATTTGCCCATGTTTCAGAGCCGGTGGCACCCTCAGTGGTTCCGGCATTTGGGAAATCCCCCCGGGCGCTGACCAAAAGGGATATGACAACCATCCAGAAACAGTATGCCAATGCTGCTTTAAGAGTAAAAAAAGCAGGATTTGATCTCGTAGAGCTTCATGGAGGGACCGGCTACCTCCTTGCCCAGTTTGTCTCACCAAGGACCAATCAGCGGACCGACGCTTACGGCGGGTCGATTGAAAATCGTATCAAATTTCCCATCGAAGTTTTAAAACGGGTTAAAGATACCGTAGGAAATTTTCCGGTTGGGTATCGCTTTCTGGTCGATGAGTGGCTTCCGGACGGTCTTAAGGCCAAAGAATCCATCGTTCTGGCTAAAGGCCTGGAGAAAGAGGGGGTTGCCTATATATCGACCATGGGCGGGACTTATGAATCTTTTTTTCTACCGGAAATCATCAACAAGGTCAAAAGGCCCGGTTACATGGTATCCTTGGCCGCAACTGTCAAAAAGGCGGTGGGAGTCCCTGTGATTGCGGCCGGGCGAATTTCAACTCCGGCAAAGGCGGAGTCTATTTTGCAGAAAAAAAGTGCGGATCTTATCGGATTGGCCCGTATGTTATGGGTCGATCCGGAATGGCCGAAAAAGGCCCGGAAAGGAGATGATCGATCAATCCTGAAATGCAATCCTAAATGTGATGCGTGTCAGCAACTGGTTATACAGGGGAAGCCGGCCTACTGTCCAAGATGGAGCAAGGAAAAACGGGCGGCATATCGTGAGCTGTTTCAATAAATAAGAAACGGTATGAAACTTGGATTTTAAATTGTGGTGCCTTATCCACAAAACCAGACGCGACATCATAAACCTGTATGCCGGTTTTAGGTAGTGTCCATTCTTGAATGAATCGACACTATGTATAAATCCTTTAATCTAATCCGCATGTGCCTGTTCTGTACGAATCGAATTTTGTTTTTTCCTTATTACGTGACGAACCAGATACAATCTTTAACGTTAAACTGCTAATCGAGAAGGAAGATAGTAGGAAGTAGTATGCGAACATATATATTTTGCCATAAGAAAGCCTCCACCAGAGAGGATGCTTGGCCACTATGGCTGATGAAGCGCTTTCCTACCTCAAGCACCTCTCGTATGGATGCAGAGCGCGGTGGACAAAAACTCGGAAGCTGGCGTATGGCAAAACCGAAATTACCACTGAAGGGGCTCTGTGCCACGTGCAATAATGGCTGGATGAGCAGACTTGAAAACGAAGCCAAGCCTG
>Ga0307380_10003480_pt1 | contig 21707 bp, 27 predicted proteins | sample UN3MG_FD_202239 | JGI IMG/M metagenome (GOLD analysis project Ga0307380, IMG submission 202239) | Soil microbial communities from Risofladan, Vaasa, Finland - UN-3 | ecosystem: Environmental > Terrestrial > Soil > Coastal area > Acid sulfate soil | place: Finland: Risofladan, Vaasa | collected... | reverse complement strand
AAGAGATCGACCCGATTACAGGCGACCTCAAGCTGCTGTAATTCGTCCTATGGGTAGCGTGAATTGCGATGCGCTTTTCCAAGTTTCCAGATCTTCCAAGTTCGGAAGAGTACCTGGACAACCTCGGGCCGGGTCCGTACTCCAAGCAGGTGTATATGGATCGGATCTCCGAGGGGCTCCGGCGCATGACTGCGCGGACGTGGAAGGTGTACCTGCGCAGGGAGAAGCCGAACAAGGGCGGGCTTTACATCGAGCCCACGGACGATCGGAAGGTCAAGAACCTCATGTCCAAGGCCGACTGGAAGGTGCTCAACGACTACTTCGGGGCGTTTAGCTGGCCTGCGAGGCGCTGGTACGTGTTCCCTGACGAGATCGAATACGTGCTGGTGGCCCTTCACAAACTCGGTGCGTACCCGTCTGACCCCCGCAAACCCAAGTGAGCGCTGTTTGGCGTAAGGTAAGGCGTGGCCAACCTGTCCCCCCGCGAAGTCGAGCGTCTGAATCAGACGTTCATGGGCTTCAGCATGGGCTTCATTTCGATGGAGGCCGCGCTGAAGGAACTGGGCACCACGATGGAGCAAGCCGCCGCGAGTCTCCACAACTTCCACGAGAAGTACGCCATGCGCACCTGGACGAACCCCACCGAACTGGAATTCAAGCGCCTGGAGACAGACGCCCTGCCCACCATCCTGAACCGGCTGTTCAACTTCGACCCGAAGCTCACCTTCTCCTTGGTCGAGGCGTATCGTTGCAAGTCGTTGTCGATGTTGATCGCCAACTGCCTGGAAATCGAGTTGGTGAAGGAGCGCCTGTATCAGCGTAGAGGCGCCTGCTCCAACTGGGACAACGTGTCGAACGTGCTCGACGTTTACGACGACGCCTCGACGTGGCACTTCAAACTCGCCGTGCCAGAGCCCGAGAAGCAGCCCGATGAATGGTGGCTGTGGGCCGAGGTCAAGGAGTGGCCAAAGCTGTGATCTGCCAACGGTCGGGGCAGTGCTGCGTCTCAATGGACGTAATCATTCCCGTGTGGACGGAGGATGGTGTCAGAGCGCGTTGGAAGCCGGGCGGGCGAGCCTGCCCCCACCTCTCCTATGACGGCCCACAGGCGACCTGTGCGGCTCACGACAAGCCCGAGTACAAGGGCTCACCCTGCTGGATCTACGGCAATTCCGAGGTGGACCCCGATTTCGCACCCAAGCGCGGCCGTCCCTGTGTTGTGGGTGAGTACGTCCGCAAGGAGGGCGGCCTCCCTTTGATGAATCCAGCCGTGCTCAACCCCATCGGCGTGGACGAGCTTGAGGACTGCGGTCCGTGGCCCGAAATTGAGGGCTGATGCACGTCGTCTTCCTCGACATGGACGGGGTGCTCAACAACGCCAACTTCATGGGTTCGATCCGCGACCCGGCACATATTGCCCCCGACCCGAACACCGACTACTGGTGGCTTCGCATGATCGACCCCGAGGCGGTCGAGCGCCTCAATCAGATCGTGGAGGCGACGGAGGCCAAGGTGGTGATCTCCTCGTCCTGGCGCTACCACAACACGCCCGAGGATATGCAGCGCTATCTCAACGCCCGGGGCTTCCGTGGCGAGGTGATCGGCCGGACGTGCGCTGCCCACATGCTGCCCGAGGGAATTCGGGGTCTCGACGGCACGCGCGGCCATGAGATCCACTGGTGGCTCGTCAAGAACCGGGATCTGATGGTCGATGGCTTCGTGATCTTGGACGACATGAGCGCGGGAGCTTTTGCCCACATGGCGACGTATCTCGTCCAAACGTCCTGGGCCACCGGCCTGCTCGACAAGCATGTACCGGCCGCGATCAAGAAAATTCAGGACGGGGCTTGACCCCCTCCGGCTCGTGACCGTATAGTCCGAGTCCATACCAGGAGGGGCTGGTCGAGTCCCGCTTTTCGTACCCGAGTAGCGACCGGGGGTATATTGCAAAGGGGGGTCGCTGCCCCACGCACCACTTCACCAACGGCCGAATACGCCAACGGGGGAGGAACCCATGTCAAAACAGACTCGGAAACAGCGCCAAGCTGATCAGCTTGGCATGCCGCTCGGTACGGCGAAGTCGAAGCTCCAGAAGAATCTCATCTGGAAGCTGCTTCTCCGTTCCGGCGACAACGTTTGCGAGTATTGCGAGGACTGGATCCGAACCCCGGCGGACATGGCTATCACCCATGCCGAGTCGTGGCTCGACAATGATCCGTCCCTATTTTGGGACTACGACAACGTTGCTTTCATGCACCCCGAATGCGCCACGAAATACGGGGATGCGGCAAGGCAAGAAGGAAAAGAGACGATGAATCTCGTCAATATCAGCATCGAAGATGAGCGGGGCAAAAGACTCCCCGCGGTACTACACCAGGACAAGCTCTACGTGATCGGGAAGATGGGAGACCGCTACTCGATCCGCGTTGAGAACAACTCGCACGGGCGCATCGAATTCGTTGCAACCGTCGATGGCCGTGACGTGATCACGGGCAAGGTCGGCAGCCGTGGCGAGCGAGGGTACGTGCTCGACCCGCACGAGTCGCACGATATCCAAGGCTTCCGTAAGACGGATGACTCCGTGGCGGCCTTTCGCTTTGGCGGGAAGAAGGACAGCTACAGCGACCAGATGGGCACGGGAGCCCATGTCGGCGTGATCGGTGTCGCCGTCTACGAGGAGAAGGAGAAGAAGCGCTTCTCCGTGCTTCGCTCGACCACTGGTCCGCAGTGGGGCACCAGCGGATCAAAGGGTGGCGTGCGTGGCATGACGATGGACAGCATGTCGCTGGACGACTCGGCCCCGGCTGCGGCCGGGGGTTCGATGGGCACCGAGTACGGGGAGACGTACACGTCCGACACCATCGAGGTGTCGTCCTCAACCTCGCACACCACGTCGTCTCAAGGGATTGCTCCTGCCGGCATGAATTTCAGTGGGGAGCAAGAACGCGGTGGGCGGCAGCCTCGCCGTCGCTCCCGCCGCTCCGGCCTCAACGAGAGCTTGGAGCGGAGGAAGCTCGGCACCGAGTATGGTGAGGAGCTTACGTCCCGGGTCGGACACACGACTTTCCAACGACGCACGGATCGTCCAGCGTTGGAGTGGCTCTGCGAGTATGACACCGCACGCAACCTTGCGAAGCGCGGGGTGCCTGTGAGCCGCGCTCGTCGGAAGCCTGTCGAGGAGCCCAGCGCTTTCCCGGCGGACGCCGAGGTCACGCATGGGTACGCACCGCCGCCGCCTCACCGCAGGTACTAGATGGCGGACATTGCCGATGAAGATCCCCCCGAGCGGGTGATCCTTTTGCCGGTGATCCAGCCGGTGCCGGTTTCCCCGGCACCGGCCCCTACGCTCGGTTTTCGTTGCCCCGCTTGCGGGCTCGATTTCAGCGGGGTCATGGGCTACGTCTGCGGCAGCCAGACCTGCCCAATTCAACCGAAGATCACCTGTGCCGGCACCTCGCCGGAGGTGACGTGCGTGCCTCGTCGCGTCACTTTCCCGATCTTCAGCTAGAACTTCTCAAGGCCCGCGGAACCCGCACGTTCCGCGGGCCTCTTGTTTGGCGTAGAGTAGAGGGACAGGCACTCATGCCTTGTACAACAGGAGATCAAATGGAAAACATCGCTGGAACCAGCCCTCTCGACGGCTCACCCCGTACCTACCAACCCGGCACCGGCTTCGGGCTCATCGAACAGATGGGCCCCGAGGGTGACACCAAATCGATCTGGGATCGAAACAACGAGGACGAGGTTGCCGCAGCGCGCGACACCTACGAGAAGTTGACGAAGAAGGGCTACCGCGCCTACCACGTCACCGGATCGGAAGGCGAGAAGGGCGAGCCCATGTCCGAATTCGATCCCAAGGTCGAGCGCATGATCCTCGTTCCCCCGCTCCAGGGAGGCTAAGATGCCCCTCGACGGAGGCACCTTCACCGCGGGCCCGGTGGTCGCGGAGCCACGGCCCTTCGTACCGGAGCCGGGAGAAATCCTGCACACGGCTACTGTCGAGGATCTGGTCGGCCAGCCGGGGACTGAGATCTCGATCACGGCGGGCGATGGCTCGTCGCTGATCGGGACTCAGATCAGCACTGACAGTCTGTGGCAGAGTTGGAATTTGACGCTGACGAACACTACGTCGTCCACGTCCAACTCCATCCAGCTTCATCCGCAGTCGGTGACGCAGAACGTGGCGACGGGCACGACGGAGATCGTGTGGCGACAGTGGAACAACTCGATCGTCACGGGCTCTGTGACGGGCAGCAGTGTCGATCTGTCGATCACCACGACTGCTTCGGCCTCGGCTGGCCTGATCACGACGGGCTCCTCGGCTACGTCGTTCAACCACACCCCCGTGTGGAACGCGTGGAATCGTCCTGCTCCGCATGTGTGGCAGCAGATGGACCCCGCGGAGAGGGCTGCACACGAGGAAACCGAGCGCGCGGCCTATGAGGAGCGTCAGGCTCAGTACAGGGTCCAGCGTGAGGAGGACAGGGCCAAGAAGGCGGAAGCTGCGGAGAAGGCCGAGAAGCTCTTGTTGACCTGCCTGACGGCGGAACAACGGATGGAGTGGCGCACTCGGAAGTGCTTCTACGTCACAACGCGGACGGGTCGTCGCTATCGCTTCGACTCCAACTCGTACCAGGGCAACGTCAAGCTCGTGAACCGAGACGACATGGTGCTCTCGACGTTCTGCATCCACCTGCCTCACCACATCCCGTTGTGCGATCACCTGCTCGCGCAGAAGCTCATGTTGGAGGCCGACGAGCCCACCTTCATGCGCATCGCCAACGAGGCGGTTCGGGGCGGGAATGGGCGCGTCTCCGACCTGATCTTGGCCGCAGCCTAACGTCTCATACATGAGTCCTTGGGCTCGCCGAGGGCTCATGTATGAGATGGCGGGTAGCGTGGGACGTGATCGTCCACCGCTTCCTACGAGAGTGCCGGAACTACGCGCCGTGCTTCGGTACGTGGGGCACGCCGCGACTCGCCTACTGGCTGACGGCGACGGAGGCCGAGGTGGAGAAGCACCTGCTTCCGATCCTCCACACGCGCTGTGCCGAGCGCTACCATGGGTGGAAGGACGACCCGGTGAAGGTCGAGGACGAGACCCTCGATGGCCGGTGGTCGTTCCTCGTGCCGGAGAATCCGAACGGCGAGGACTCCCCGATGTTCTTCTTCCGCGTGTTCCCTTACAGCGGGATGCAGCAGGAACACTTTGAGCGGCTCCCTAACGCAAAGGCGTACGAGTCCGACGACGAAGTTTGGAACGGACACGCGTGGTTGGAGGGCGTCGAGATCGAAACCCTCGCCGACCTCCCTCCGATTTTGGCGTAAGGGGGATCGTGAAGACCTACCTCGTTTCCCACGACATTTATGGGACCGACGTGCCCCTTGCCATCGTCCAGGCGAAGGACAAGAAGGCGGCCAGCGACGTGTTCTGGTCGAACATGGACGATTTTTGCGAGGCGATCAGCCTGACCCACCGGGCCCCTGCGCTGGGGCGTGAGCCTGTGACCTACTCAGAGATGGGGACGAAGAAGCCCTTCATCTTCATCGGGGCTGTGCCGTGAAACCAAGTAAAGGGGGGCCGCCTGGGCGCCCGCCTCGTTCACGGATTATCGACCATCCGAAGCTCATGGCGGTGTGGGATTCGGAGCGTAACCGCGCCAATGGCATGGACCCTTCTGAATGGGGGGCGCGCTCCAACAAAAGATTCCACTGGGTTTGCGAGTGCGGGACACGGTGGGAGGGCACAGCAGCCGGCAGGTCAAGCGCCAAAAACCCAGACAAATGCCGCTCTTGCGTGATCAGCCGGACACAAAAGGGCGTCGCTCTCCGAGCCCGTAGGAAGCCGCGGCAAACCTACGGGGATCTGACGGGGCAGAGATTCGGATCGAGACTCGTGTTGCGGAAAGCAAACGTCTCTGGATCCTGGCTCGTCCGCTGTGATTGTGGAAAGGAGGCACGCATTAGCGCCCCCGCATTGGTGAAGGGGGTGCGGTGCATCGTGTGTTACCAGCGATCAAAACAAGGCCCGATCTCAGGGGAATTTTGGCAGAGGATCCAAATCGGAGCGCGCGCCCGGAGCAAGAAATTCGAGATCACACAAGGGGAAGCTGTGTCCGTTTTTGAAAGCCAGGGTGGGCGATGTGCCCTGACCGGGACTCCATTGCGCTTGCCAGCTACAAATCGAGAATACAATGAGTGGGCCGCGTCCTCTCCCAACATGGCTTCCCTTGACCGGATTGACAGTGCGCTTGGCTACCACGTCGGGAACGTCCAGTGGGTCACGAAAGTAGCCAATCAATCGAAACAGTCGATGACGAATCTGGAATTTGTTGCCTTTTGCCAGATGGTTGTTCGGAACCACGCAGCAGCCGGCTAAGCAGCCACACGTTCGTCTTCGTCCCAGTCTTCATCGATCCAATTCCACGTCCGTCCCGTGCGCACGTTGGAGATGCAGGCTGAGGAAACGCCAAGCTCACGCGCCAGGGCACGGTTCGATCGGGACGACCCGAGGATGTACCGGACCTGGGCGAGCACGAGCTTGCCGTTGTGGTTGGACGCGCCCTTGCGGGCGCATGGTGCTTGCTTGGACATGATGGCTCCGAGGGCAGGAGTCGAACCTGCATCGTGACGGTTAACAGCCGTTCGTCTTACCGTTGAGACCACCTCGGAATGAATTGGAGGGCCGGGTGGGTATCGAACCCACGTACTCCAGTTTAACAGACTGGCGCTAAAACCAACTCAGCTACCGACCCTAAACGGATCGACCGATGGTGAGGTAGGATGGTGCCCTGTAGGGGAGTCGAACCCCTGTCTCCTCACTGAGAATGAGGCATCCTAGCCATTGAACGAACAGGGCAGGTGGTGTCGGAGACGGGGATTGAACCCGCACTATCCAGATTGAAAATCTGGCGTCCTACCGTTAGACCACTCCGACGCAGAAGGGGCGAACCGTTCCTGCGCGGGGGACGACCTGTCCGTTTTCGGTCGCTCTACTCAACACCCCCGCGCAGGCACAATTCACCCTCGCGCTCTCGTTCAGAGAGCACGGGCCGCGCGGGGTAGATATTGAGGAGCGTCACCATGACTCCTCGGTTGTAGCGGCCCCTTACGCGCTCGTCAAGGGGCCGAGGAAGAAACTGGTTACACTCGGTAGAGTGACGACATGAAGCTGTCCCAGGACGACAAGCTGCTTCTGATCGAGGGGAGGCTCAAGGAAGCCATCGCCGCGAGTCGGAAGATCCGAAGGGGCAAGTACCCGCTTCGGGAAATGCCGAACCAGATCGCCGCTCTCGGCCGCGAGGTCGGGGCCGCGAACAAGCTGGTCGAGGGGATGCGGTAGAAGTGTGTACGACCCTGAATTTAAAGGCCGGGCTGCCGGTCAACTCGTCGCTCAAGTAGTGGGCGACGAGTGTCTCTGCGTACAGGATGACGGTGATCTGCGCCCCGTCCCGGCTAATTAGGAGTGCGTCACTCGCGGTCCTATAAGTTGGTTCTACTTGAATGCCACGGGCGTTTTGTCTCGATACCAACGTACTCCTTGACGATCCAAATGCGGTTTTCCGCTTTGAGGAACATGAAGTAGTCATCCCCTTTGAAGTGCTGATCGAGCTTGACCGGCACAAATCCCGCGAGGATATCGTGGGTGCCAATTGCCGCAAGGTGATTCGTTCCCTGGACACCCTACGGGCAAAAGGGCGACTCACCGATGGCGTTCCTCTGGAAGATGGCGGACGGCTCCGTGTAGCGGAAAAAGAGGAAGGAGCCGCGTCAAACGACGAGGCGATCATCGCCGTCGCCAAGAGGCTTGGCTGCACACTGATCACGAACGACATTAACATGCGCGTTATCGCTGACGCGGCCGGTGTCACTGCCGACGGCTACGAGTGGGGGCGCGACGAAGCCGAGCTTTACTCGGGAGCTTCCCGCATCCACCTCGACTCGGACTCGATCAACACGATCTACACCATCGGAAGGGTCGAGCTTCCACCCGAGCTTCAAGAGACGCTCGCGCCCCACCAATTCTTGATCGCCAAAAACGGCAGTGACCAGCACTCGTGCATCGGACGCTACTTCGATGGGCACATGTACAAGCTGAGGGTGGAGGAGAGCACGAAGATCGGGGGCATCGCGGCGAAGAACAAGGAACAGAGGTTTGCACTCGACGTGCTCACCGACCCTTCGATCCCACTCGTGTCGCTCATCGGCAAAGCAGGCTGTGGAAAATCGTTGCTTGCCACGGCTGCCGGACTCCATCAGGTCATGGAGCAGAACGGTCGCTACAACAAGCTGATCGTGACGCGTCCCGTGACGCCGATGGGGCGAGACCTCGGGTACTTGCCAGGCACCCTTGCCGAGAAGATGGCTCCGTGGATCCAGCCGATCCGTGACAGCCTTTCGTTCCTCCTCGGCGGCGACAAGCGCACCATCGACATGAAGTTTGACGACGGCACGATCGAGATCGAGGCGCTGACCTACATCCGTGGTCGCTCAATCCCGAACGCGTACATGATCGTGGACGAGTGCCAGAATCTCTCGGTCCCCGAGATGAAGGCGGTCGTCACCCGCATCGGCGAGGGGTCCAAGATCGTCCTGACCGGCGATATCGAACAGATCGATGGCTCGCGGTTCGACTCTCGGACCAACGGGCTCGCCTATCTGATCGAGAAATTCAAGGATCTTGAGGTCGCAGGGCATATCACCCTCCTCAAAGGCGAGAGAAGCCCGCTGGCGACGCTTGCGGCGAACATCCTTTGAAACGCGCGCAATACTGGTTTGCTGTAGTTGTCCTGGGGTTTCTGTTCGCCACCATCATCGGAGCGGTCGTCGGGCTCGCTGTGTAGTCGTCCTATAGGTCGTCTTCGATAGATGGCGCGCCCCTCGCATACCCGAGTTGCAGCCCGGCACAGGCTCCACACGGCTCGTGGGGCTGTCCTGTTGCCGGCCGGGTCCAAGCTGTTCCACGGCACGATTGAGCCCTTCTCAGGCGTCCTGCGGCCGGGAGGGTACGACTCCGTGTCCTGGTTCTCCGACAGCCCATCCATCGCCCAGCTTTACATCCCTCGCTCGGGGTCCTCGATCTATATCTCGTCCTCCAACCTCGCACGCCCTGACCCCGATCCAACGGTTCAGGAGATCCAGAAGCTCGTCGGTCTGGAGTACGACTACTCGGAAGTCGAATGGGGAAGCAACGGCCGGGCCAAGAGCTACAAGCCAGTCGATAAGGCCCCGTGGAACCGTATCGGCTACAACGCCACTTCCAAGCTGTCAAAGGAGTGGACGGAGATCGAAAACCGCATGCGGGAGATCGACACTGAAAGCACCGCAGCCTACGATGCGTGGCGCTCTGCGCTGAAAGCCAAGGCGGATCCCGGCGCGGTCAAGAAGCGGTTGGATGATCTAGTCGATGAGGACACGAAACTCCGCGAGCGGCTGGAAGAGGTCAAGGCCAAGTATGCCGAAGCGCAAAACGGCTATGAAAAAGAGATCGAAAAGCGGCTGGCGGCGAAGGGGTACGAGCCCTGGAAGAACAGCGAGGGCCGGGCCGGGAGCAGGAGCTACGAATTCCACATGGAAAGCGGCAAGGTTCTCCCGCCCGGAGGGGCTACTGAGGGACGCCTTTTCATCGGGACAACCCAACGTGACATGAAGATCTGGCTCAAGGCACGGGGCGAGGGCGACCTAATGAACGTCCAGTACCACGACGTGTCGGGGTTCCGCGACGCTCGTGACGAGGGACTCGATGGCGTCCTGATCGATGATTTCGCTCAGTCCGAGGCCCACGGGAATTTCGGGCATCTCTCTGTGGGGTTGTTCGGCCCCGCTCTCAAGGACGTACGCTTCAAGCAGGTGCCTGCGACCTACGAAGAGTTTGAACGCGGCGGCAAGACGAAGGCATACCCCAAGGGGAGCCGACCATACTTCCACCGCCTGTTTTAGCCATGCGAACCTCACACCTACGAGTTGCGGCCCGGTGGCTCAATGCCGCTACGACGCCCCTGCCCGCTTCCTTCGCCAAAGGGGAGCCGGGGCTGCTGACGGTTGACGAGTACCTGAAATTCCTCAATCCAGGTGGGAAGCACCACCCCTCCGACGCCTACGATTTCGATCTGGTCAAGATGAACCAGACCCTTTTGTCGGCTGCGACCGTGCACACGGAGGGCCACGAATTCAATTTCCTCGTGCCCTACGGAGGCGGCAAGGGATGGGTGATCGAGCGTGATGGGGCCGTGATCGCGGTCATCCACGGGGGCAAGGCGCTCCTCGCGTTCGGGGTTAAGCCCGAGGACATTCCCATGTGGGCGTCATGGTGGGATCGGTTGCCGAAGGAGCGCGCTGAGATCAGTGCCGCGCTTGGGCACGCTCGCACCGTCAAATACCCGGCGTGGTCGGTGGCTCTGGTGAGCAACGTGGCGAAGCGCAACCGGGCCGAGTACACCGAGCTTCTCCAGAACATCCGTGTGAAGGGAGAGCAAATGCAGGTGCGGGGTCGCCCAGGGAAGCCTCCTGCCATCGCCATTCTCAATCAGCGCGGAGAAATCGTGGCCGAAGCCACCGATGAGTGGGGCGCGTCTTTGGTCGTGGTGGCTCGGGAATACCGAGGCCAGGGGCTCGGCAAGGTGATCAACAAGTTTTGGTACGCCCGAAATCCAGAGTACACCTCTGGGGGGTTCACTCCCGCAGGGGAACGCCTCACGATGCGCAGGTGGGAGTCTCGGGTTCTCGAATTCGCAGAGCGCGGTTGGTACTCGGAGCTTGTCCGCGAAGGACGGATAACCCCTGCGCGGGTCAAGGAGATCATGGCGGACCTGAGCCATAAGCCTCGCCACCCGGTTCTTCCGCAGATGCCGAAGCAAAAATCTACGCTTCGACGTGAAACCCTTGTCCATGTCGATCAGGACAACACCACCTTCATCATCTACGACTCCCGGTTCCTAGAAGACCACGACGACAAGTACATTCTCGGCTACGGCTTCTTCCGATCCAGCGGCAGCGTGGGCACCTTCCTGTTCCGCATCGAGTACGAGCAGGGCTACAAGAAACTCGCCACCTCCGTCGCGTTGCAGATGGCACGCAAGATGGGGGAGCCGGTTTACGTCGGCAAGGGCTACGCCGATATGTTGGAGTACGAGGTCGTACCCGAGGCTGTGAGGGACGGAGACTACGTGTCGCTGACCCGTGACGTTGTGCCTCTCGTCCGCCTACGGAACCGTGAGCGCGTCGCTCGTCGCCCCTACGACCGCTACGGCGAGGTGCTGACCCTGCTCCACGAGCAGGCCGACGCCAAGTGGCGCTAGTCTTTCGGCAAGGCGGCCAGCCAGCCCTGTACATCCGATGCGGGCATAGGCTTGGCGATGTAGTAGCCTTGGCCGAAATCGACGTTAAGCTCTTTGAGGATGTTCCAGTGCACCTTCGTCTCGATACCCTCGGCGATGACGTAGATGCCGAGGTTGTGGGCAAGCTGGACGATCGTCTCGATGATCTGCTTCGCACGCACCCCCTTGTCGAGATTGCGGACGAAGCTCTGATCGATCTTGAGGCCGTCGATGGGGAAGCGCAGGATCGAGTGAAGGGCTGAGTACCCCGTGCCGAAATCGTCCAGGTGAACGAAGAAGTTGGCACGGCGCATCGCCTTCATTGTCTCGATGCTCGCGTTCTCGTCCACCATGAGCGCGGACTCCGTGACCTCGACGCCGACGGACCCCGCCGGAAGGTCGTGCGAAGCCAGGGCCTTCTTGAAGCGGTGGACGAGGTTGCGGTTTGTGAACTGCTTGGGCGACACATTGACGCTGACCGAGATCGGATCCGGTGATTTCCACTGGCTCATATCGATCACGGACTGGTCGAGGACGAATTCGCCGATCTCGTGAATCAGGCCGGTGTCTTCGGCAATGGGGATGAATTCGGCAGGCCCCACGAACCCGCGCGTCGTGTGATACCAGCGACACAGGGCCTCAAATGAGATGGGCTTGCCCGTGGTGAGGGAGACGACAGGCTGGTAGTGAACGCTCAGGTCGTGCTGGTGGAGGGCCATCCGAAGGTCGCGCTCCAGGCTGAACTGCTTTGCCAAATCGTCGCGCATCTCCGTGGTGAAGATGATGTGCTGGTTCCGGCCCTCGTCCTTCGCTCGGTGCATGGCAATATCGGCGTCGCGGATCACGTCCTCGGGCTGGGTGTACTCCGAGCTACTCGCCGTGGTCATGCCGATGGAGATACCGTGCCGATATTCCCTGCTGTCGATGCGGAAGGGGTCGTGGAACGCTTCAACAATGCCCTTGGCAAAGGTCGCCGCGACTTGGCTCGACGTGCCTTTGATCAGCGCGACGAATTCATCGCCGCCGTAGCGCCCCACAATGTCCTGCCCGCGCAGGTTCGCTTTGATGCGTTGCCCGGCAGCCAGGAGAACCTGATCCCCGATGGCGTGGCCCTGGCTGTCGTTGAGGTATTTGAAGCGGTCGAGGTCGAGGAGCATGACCGAGAAGCGGTACTCCGGGTTCAGGCGCATCTGCTCCATTTCCAGAGCGACCTCCTCCAAGAATTGAAAGCGATTGACGAGCCCTGTGATCCGGTCGAACTGCGCGTCGTAAAGGACGCGAGCTTCGGTGAGCTTCTGCTTGTCGATATCCGTTTGCGAACCCGCGATGCGCATGGCCCTCCCCATGTGGTCCCGCTCCACAACACCCCGAACCAGCATCCACTTGTAGATGCCCGCCTGTGTTGAGATGCGGTACTCGTGTTTGAACACAGGTGTTGCCCCATTGAGGTGCGCGTCGAGACGGGCCTTGAAGGCCGCGAAATCGTCGGGGTGGATGATCTGAAACCACTCTTCGATCGAGCCAATGCTCCCCGAAGCGTACCCTGCGAGCGCACACCACCGTGCGGAGAAATACGACGTGCCCAGGTGCAAGTCCCAGTCCCACACGCCGTCGCGTACACCAGAGACGGTGCGCTGGAAGCGGCTCTCCATCTCCTGCATCGCAGTCGCGTGGTCGGCCCGGTCGATTGCGTACAGAAGCGCGCGCTCGACAAGTTCGGGTGTGAGCGCGTCGCGTCCGATGTAGTCGGCCGCACCGGCTCCGAAGATTTCGGGAGCTTGTTCGTGATCGGCGGTGACGACAACAACGGGTCGCGGGTGTTGTGTGAGACCGACCAAGCCCTCGTGCCCGAGCGCGTAGTCGTAAATTGTAACGCCTCGACCCGGCACGAACCCACCCCCCGGTGTGCTGCTGCGGCTCACCGAAAATTGCGTGCGCACCGCTTCATCAAGGCAGTGCTCGATCTCTGCGACGAGCGTGTCGTCGCCGGAGATCAGAAGAAGGTTCAAGGGTTCCATTCTACTGATCGGATCGCTATAGCCCGAATAGGCGTGGGCGGCGCGCCCGCGTTTCGTTTTCTTGCGAATGGGGTAAGCTCTTGTGGTGCCCGTTACAACGGCGGGCCGGGACACGACAATGAGCAAGCCACGACGCGGAGTAATTCAAGGGGACGATCGAGTCCGTTCAGCCGTTCAGCCGTCAGAAGCATGGGAGCGGGGGCAGGTACATTTCACCCTCGACCGCACCGATGACCTTCCCATCGAGTTCGATGGGGCGCTGGTCGGCGAGGGCGAGCGTGGGAACGAGCATCGGAAAACGACGGTTCGCATCTACGTGTCCCAGGGTAAGAACATCATCGTCCACGTCCACAAGGAGCGCACCGACAAGGACCCCCTCGATTCGGCCGAGGTGTTCTCGGAACCGGGGGCCGCACTCGCCTGGATCCGAGGCGACCGGACCACACTCGGGATCGCGTCGAAGCACGCGTGGGAACAGGCGTGTAAAACCGTCGGATGGCTGAAGGGCCATGCCACGGTTCGCGTCGAGTAGGGTAGGATCTGAACATGCGCCGTCACCAGCACAAAATCTTCGCCATGGGTTTCATCGCCGTTCTCTGGTTCGGTGTGGGAGTGTGGGAGGCGCAGGAGCAACGCGAACTTGTTCGTGAAGGCAAGCTCGACTACCTGATCGACATGAGCGAGCGGCAGCGCCAACAGATGCGGAAGTTGGAGCTTGCGAACGTTGAAATGCGGATCGAGTTGATCGACATGAAGATCGACAAGCTCTCCGAAGAGATTGCAGAGAAGCTCGATGCGCTCCACGCCAAGGTCGATGATCGCATCGACATGGACGAGTACGAGCGCGGGTGGGACGAGGCGATGGAAGCGTGTGAGGCCGAGGGCCAGCCCTACCAAGAGCCGCCCTGCTAATTTATTTCGTTTACCCCCTTGACTCTCGGTAGGAGGGGGCGTAGACCTTCCCCTACTGAGGATTTCGTCATGTATCTCGCAAACCAGATCGCCAAAGCATCATGTCCCGCCGCTCACGCCTCTATGGCCGTGGCCGCCGCAGGATCGTGTTCGCTTGGCTGGTCAGGGCGAGGTACGAAGTCCAGTAGCAACGCTCTGTCCAGAGCCTAGTCCCTTCTTGGGGTACTAGCTCAATCGGACAGAGCACGTGGGTTTCTAACCCCGGGGTTGCAGGTTCGATCCCTGCGTACCCTGCTACTGGACGTTCCGAAGGACCGTCCACACCTGGAGAGGTGGCCGAGTCTGGCTTATGGCGCTGCCCTGCTAAGGCAGTGTGTCGAAAGGCACCGAGGGTTCAAATCCCTCTCTCTCCGCCAAATTTGGAGCCGTGGTCGAGTCTGGCTTATGGCGCTCGCTTGGAAAGCGAGTAGGGGTAACACCCTCGCAGGTTCAAATCCTGTCGGCTCCGCCAAAAGGAAGGTCAAGCCGAAAGATGGCGACGGCACCGGCTTTGAACCCCGGCGAGCGTAACAGCCTTGCGAGTTCGACCCTCGCACCTTCCGCCAAGCAACACGAAACGAGAAGTCAAACTACACGAAACACGAAATCAAACTTTGGAGAGTACCGCTAAGTGGTAGGCAACCGGTGTCGAATACCGGGGCTGGGTTACACCAGGGCGTTCGACTCGTCTACTCTCCGCCGTCGTCAACGCCTGTGGTTCTTCCGAGGACCACATCCACTCCGAGGCGTTGCGGAGCACAGGGCTGGTCAGCCCCTAGCGATGAAAGCTGACCGCTTTGCAGATGTAGCTCAGCTTGGTAGAGCGTCTCGTTGCCAACGAGAAGGCCGTGGGTTCAAGCCCCATCATCTGCTCCAAACTCAGAAGGAAACCATCATGTCCAACACCCAATACATCCAAGTTAACCTGACCCGTGCAAACGGTGACGGCTCTCGCGCCGAAACCGTGTCGTGGATCCCCACGAAGGTGAAGGACCGGGACAAGGGTGGGTTGGTCAAGGTCCGCAAGGGCATGACCATCGACCTCAAGAACGAGGACGACACTTGGACACGCGACTGGACCGTTGCGTCGATGGGCTCCGAGATCAAGGATGAAGCGCCTGACGTTCGCAAGATGATCCGAGGGCATCGGAAGCAGACGGGGGACAGCAACCCGAAGCGAGAGAGGGTCACTGTATAACTCTAACCTTGTCGATGACGGTGAAGGCCGTGAGGTTCCCTTGATCGGGGAAGATCAAACCTCGTGGGTTCAAATCCCTCCATCGGCTCCTGTGTGTGTAGCTCAGTCGGTAGAGCGTTAGGTTCCCAACCTAAAGGCCGCGGGTTCGACTCCCGCCACATGCTCCAACGAAGACGAGGCAATCAAGAACGACAACGAGACAAAATCTGCGTGCGAAACATAAGTGGTAATGTACTAGCCTTCCAAGCTAGGAAACCGAGTTCAACTCTCGGCGCGCGCTCCAAGGGACCGTAGCTCAACTGGGAGAGCACCTGCCTTGCAAGCAGGGGGTTGTGGGTTCGATCCCCACCGGCTCCACTGAAAAACATGGGGAAGTAGCTCAGTCGGGAGAGCACATCGTTCGCAATGATGAGGTCGAGGGTTCGATTCCCTTCTTCTCCACCAAGGGGTCATAGCTCAGATGGGAGAGCGCGTGTCTGGCAGACACGAGGTCGAGGGTTCGATCCCCTCTGACTCCACTACAAGGCAAGCAAGATGAAGCACTACACGCAACACGACACACTTTGGCCGAGCCCCATGCTCTGTATGGGGTGGTAGCTCAGTGGTAGAGCGGCGGATTCCAAACCCGCGCGCGGGGGTTCGATTCCCTCTCACCTTGCTATAGGTCGCTTCCTGCGTGGGGCTGCTGGTCTCCAAAACCGGCGGACGGGGTTCGATTCCCCGGCGGCCTGCCAAGACTCACTCGGTTCGCCGAGGTTGGAACAGGTTCGGGCGCCTGTGTGTCGCAAATGTCCACTCAGGCCAGATAGTCAAGTGGTAAGGCGCTCGGTTGCAACCCGAGATTCGACGGTTCAATTCCGTCTCTGGCCTCTACATCGACACAGCGTTGTCGATCCCGTAAGCTGATGAAGATGATCACGACCCTCACGATCCGTTCGCGCTTTCCAGCGCAGGCGGATCCGTGCGCGTCCCTACCTTGGGAGCAGATGCCCTCACTACTCAAACCATAAACCTGGGTGCCTGCGCGGTGCCTGAAAGGCCCGCCATGCAAGCACTCAACAAGACCGATTACGACTCCCTCTCTATCGACGCCACTCCGGTCCGTGACCGCGAGTGGTACTGGGCACGCCGCCAGCGCAGACTGGGGAAGACGAAGGGGAAGGGCCGTGCGGACAAGTTCCGTGAGATCGCCAAGCACAAGCCGGTGACGCCGGAGCAGGTCATCGCCGATGGCATGCCGAGGGTGTACGAGTCCGAATACTGGTTCCACGTCTGGAACAGCGGGCCGGTCCTCTGCGTGTACTGCAACGTCGAACTGGACAGGGACAACAAGACCCAGGACCACGTGATCCCCCGTGCCCACGGTGGATCCAACCTGGGCCGTGAGAACCTGATGCCTTGTTGCCAATACTGCAACTGGGCCAAGGCCGACGAGAAGCTGCTCATGTGGCTGTTTCTGAGCGGTCCTGCGGGATAGGGCCCCATTTCGACCCCTCGTTGGCGTAAGTAGCCATCGAGGGGTCGATCTATGCGCGAACGCAAAAAGAACGAATTGGATCTGGTGATCGCTGCTGAGGCGGTGTCCGAGATCGAAACCGAACATGGTCCGCTCACGGTGATCCGCGAGCGGATCTACTCGTTGCCCTACGAGTACCATTTCTCGTTCGGCGAGGAGCCCCAGGTCGGGGACAACCTGCTCGTGCTCGTCTCGACCTCCTCGGGCTTCCTCGACCGTTCCCAGTACGAGGTCGTGGATGATGGCGTTCGGGTCCGCCACATCCGCATCGAGAAGCTCCGCACGCCCCAGGACATTGTGATCGTTGCCCCGCTGAGGAATTCGCTATGACCTACGTGGACGTACTTGTCCGGCTCCTGAACGAGATGCTGGACGACCAGCCAGCCTCCAACCGTAAAGTGGTCGAGAAGGCGCTCACGCAACCCCACCCCGGCTGGGTAGGATTCTTCACCGGCAAGTTCCCGTTGCCCGATGACCTGATCATATCCTCGACGGAGGGTGGCGTGGTCCGGCTGTCGATGCTGGGCATCCTCAACACCGCGTTGGAGCGGGCCGGCGATGACCGCAAGATCATCGCCACGACCGACGATGACGGAGGCTTGCAACATGTCACGCTTGGCCCCTATCCCAAGGTGAAGAAGAAATGATCGTAGAGGTCCGCGAGGATGCACTCTCCGCCGTCATAGACATGTTCAGCAGGGTTCGCCGGCCGACCTTGGGCCAGCCAAGCGCGAAGCTCTGTGAGTGTCAGGAGGACACGTCCGGTCTGGCTCATGCACTCGGCCGCGTCGAGGTAGAATTTTCTCAGCGCCTTCTCACCGCGGGAAGATAGCGCAGCGGGTTCAGGCTTCTTGCTCAATGCAGTTTGCCATCCTTGCGTTTGAGCATCGCGTCGAGAAGGTCGGAGTCCCACAACGTTTCGTCGTGCGTGACCTTGGAATGCTCAGGGTTGTCGTCGTCGTAGACCTCATCCTCGTCGGGGTACAGGCGTTCAAGGTCTTGCTTCCGTTCCAAGTACCAGTCGAGCATCTTCATTTGAAGCGCGGTGAACGGAACGCCGAAGGCTTCCATCGTCTCCTTCGCTTCGCACAAGGCGTCGATCGCTGCCGAGAGTCTGAGGATCTCGGCTTCAAGGTCGTGTAGGTCTGCCACTGGAACGATCTGATCGTGAACCATCCCAAGAGGGGGCGCCCGTTTTCAGATCATTCTGTTGGGTACACCCGTAGACGCCGCTTTTCCTTGCGAACCTCCACACCATCGATCACCCCTTCGCGGGCGAGCTTACTGATTTGCGACTTTGCGCTCGCGTCGCTGGAGTAGTGGTGATCGATTTCTTTCAGCAGGTCGCCGAGAAGAATTCCGGGCTTTGCCTTTGCCACGCGTGCCACCTTCTCGCAGGTGTCCTTGAAGGGCGTCCAGATCCGACCCTTCGCTTGGCCCGCCTGCGCGTAGGTCTTGTGCCGCTCCGTCAAGCAGTCGCGCATCGACGTGCCTCGTAGCTTCCGTTGGAACCGTGGTCCGACCAATTGCTTGACGCCTGTGAGAGCGGCGTAGCGCGAACCCGGCTGTTGCACCGAGAGCCAGCCGATGCCGTAGTCGGTCGTGATCCGCTTGAGGAAAGCGCGACGCCCATGCCCCATGCGAAGGGCCGGCACTGCGATGGAGACTCGATGAGCCCACCCGTGCCACTCCCACGCTTGCGCGAGGAGGTCGATGGACATGGAGCGCTTGCACTCGATGATCCAAACGATCGCACCGCGCGTCGCCACAATATCCGCGGTGGCGTGGGAGTGCGGAGGCTGGACCTCCTGGTAGACCTCCCACTCGTTGTCGCGGAGGTGCTGCACGACGATCTTCGCCATCTCTGCTTCGCTGGCGAATTTAGCCATCGATCTACGCTACCGGCTTGCGCGCCCCTCGGAGGTCGTGTACGGTGGGCTCCTGATGGCGAACCGCTTGCAGCAACAGCAAACGTAGCCGGCCGGTTCCACCCGGTCGGCACGGAAACGTGCGCGCCGGGCTCTAGCAAACCTCGATGTGTACGCACACCGAGGTTTTTGCAATTTTGGGGCGTAGCTCAGTTGGCAGAGCAGCGGGTTCTGATTCCGCAGGCCGTAGGTTCGATCCCTACCGCCCCATCCAATTCTCATCGGGGAGTAGGCAAGTGGTAAGCCACCGGCTTTTGGTGCCGGCATGCGTGGGTTCGATCCCCACCTCCCCTACCATCTTGGGGTGTAGCTCAATTGGTAGAGCACTGTGCTTTGAACGCAGTGGTTGTCGGGTTCGATCCCCACCACCCCATCCAAATTCAGCCTATAGGACGCCAGGGGTATGCGGGACGCCGCTTACAGGGTCGCCAGCGCGCATCTCGCTCGCCGGACGCCGTTCGACACAACCTTCATCGAGGGGCTCAGGAAGGAATTCCTGCTCCTGATGAAGAATGCCAAGATCGTGAAAGATCCGAAGATGGCCGAGGCTTGGCGTCGTGCGATGGGAAATTGGCGAGAGCGGTTCAACGATCTGATCTACAAGCGGTTGAAAGATGCGATCGGGGACATACCGCTCCAATACCCGCACGTCTCCCGGGACGAGGCGACCAAGTGGCAGAGGTACGTCGGGACAAACACGTGGGACCTCTACATCCACGCTGGAGTCCCTTTCCATCGTGATCCCAACTTTGACGAGGAGACCTCGTTCTACCGCTACCAGCGCGACCTGAAAAAGTGGCAAGGGCAGGTTCGGCGAGGCGCTCGCAAGGCGTGGAAGACCCTCAACGAATTCGTATCTTGGTATCGCTACACGACTCAGGCTGGCGACCCCGCCATCGACATTCCAGCGGAGGAGCAGACGACGATCGAGGGCTTCCAAGTGCTCGTCAAAGGCTTCGACAATACGGCTTTCCACAACGAGTACCTGGAGCGGTTCAAGATCAGCCTGCGCCTTTACAAGAGCCGTGCGGCGAAGGTCTTCCCCCTGCTCTTGCGCAAGCAGCTTCCTCTGGTACTCGATTTCAAGGCGGAAATTGACACGGGCGGCGAGTACATCCGCGGCCAGTACATTTCGATCAGCTACCACGCGTCCGAGAAGAACCCCGGCCGGATGGCTCAGATCCTCGCGCACGAGATGGGCCACCACATTTACCAGACCTACCTCTCCGGCGAGGCCCGGAAGTTTTGGTACTCCGCTATCACAGGGAACTACGGCAAGCTCGATCTGAACGACGTGCTTCGCCGATACGGGACAGGCTCCTTCTACGACAACGCGCAGATCAAGAAGCAAGACCCGATCTTGTGGCTTCAGATCCAGGGCGTGTTTGAGAGCTACGATCACGTGTTCGCCCCTCGGACGGGACCCTCCCTTTTCGGGATGGACGACGTGCGCGAGTACCTCGACAACGGTGGCCAAGCCGTGTGGACCGTACACGGCAAGCCAATCACGGGCTACGCCCACAAGAACCCCGAGGAGGCATTCTGTGAGGCGCTCGGGATGCTCGTCGGCTACGGACCCCGCACCGTACTTCCCGAGGTCCGGTCATGGCTTCAGACCATCCTTCCGAATCTCAAGATTGCCTCCGCCCATCGTGTCGCAACCCGGCACCTCGCCCGCGAGGAGGGCTTGCCCGTGTTGGAGCTTCCCCGCGGGTCGATCATCTTCCATGGCACTCACGAAGAATTTGATCGAATCAAGCCGGGTGGTTACGACAACGTGGCGTGGTTCGCCGATAACCCCGCCATCGCCCAGCTTTACATGGCAGCGGCGAGCGGCTCCAAGTACGCGGACCCCGAGAAAATCGCCCAACCGAGCCGCGACCCCTTCATCCAAGAGGTCCAGTCCATTTTGGGAATTGAGTTTGATCTGTCCGAGGTGGTCAAGTGGGATGGCGACGCTCCGGGCTGGCCTCGCTCGCCTGTGAAGGTGACGTGCTCGACCTGCGACGGCTCGGGCGTAGACCCCGAGAAGAAGCGCGCCCCACTCCCTCCCTATGTACGCCCTGGAGCACCCAACCGGGAGAAGCAACTCAAGAGCTACCTCGCATGTCGATCGTGTTATGGCTCCGGTTGGCATACCAACGCGCCGACCTATGTGCCCAAGGACGGCAAGCCGGTGTGGCTCCGTCCGCCGATCCCCTCAGAGGGGAAAGAAGCCGAAGGGCAGGAATCGGCGCTCATCGACCGCATGAAAGAGCGGGGTATTGAATGGGAGAGGGCAGGCAATTGGGGGTTTGAAATTCCGATGGTGGGCGGGCACATAGCCCGGCCGGGCGAGCGCCCCCAAGGTCGCCTCGTTGTTGGCAAAACGACGCGCCCTCTACTCCTTGCCTATGACCCCTCTGCGTCCGACTATGGCTCCCACGACCACGCTCTATTCAACGTCGCCCGGAAACTCGGGCTCGATGGGGTTCGCATCTACGACTATGCGCAGAGCCAAAAACACGGGAACGTCGCCCACGTCTCGGTAGGGTTGTTCGTTTCGTCGCTACGATCGGTGAGGCTCCGAAGCATCCCTGCCACCTACCGAGAGTGGAAGGGGCGCAAGACCACACCCGAGTGGACACGCACCTCGACGGATTTCGTCCGACTGAAAGAGGTCGCTTTCGTGGACCTCAAAGGTCAGATCACCCGCCTGTAGCTCCGACGCAAATCCCCCTGTGTGGGGTCGCCGTCTACGACGCGTCAGCGGTCACGATGCGGGTCGAGGTTTGGTAGGGA
>Ga0307380_10003479_pt1 | contig 21709 bp, 14 predicted proteins | sample UN3MG_FD_202239 | JGI IMG/M metagenome (GOLD analysis project Ga0307380, IMG submission 202239) | Soil microbial communities from Risofladan, Vaasa, Finland - UN-3 | ecosystem: Environmental > Terrestrial > Soil > Coastal area > Acid sulfate soil | place: Finland: Risofladan, Vaasa | collected... | reverse complement strand
CGGCAGAGCACATATCGGCCAACGGAGGAACTCTGCCGCCCCTCCGGGGCTTAAATAGCAGAGAATCTGGGGCCACGCTTTCCACGGGCTTGCGCCCGTGGCTACATTCATTCGCCCCGTTGGGGCTGAGGGGGAGTGCGAAGCTCCCGCTGAGCCTGTCTCGCCAGGAACCGCACCCTTCCCCCAGCCGGTGGCGCTGAACTGGTGAACGGGCGTGTAGCGTGTATCGCACCGCCCGACACTGCCTACGCCCTCTGCGGTCTGGCCAGCAGATAGCCGAGTGTGAACGCGACGGTGAAGCCGATCGGGACGTTCCACGGCCAGGCGACGGTCAGGTAGCGGACCTCGCCAGTCCCGAAGTGGAAACAGCACAGGAAGACTGTCATCCCGCCGGCCAGTGCGACGGCGACAGTCTTCGCCGCGTCGCGCCACCACGCGACGGACCCAAGGTCGTCACGCGTTATTAGCGACCCGATCCAGGCCACAAGAATCGTAGTGGCGACGACGATCGTCGTGACCTGGGCCCACGTTTGGTGCCAGGTGATGGCGAAGACGGCCAGCACGCTCAGCGGGGCCGACCAGACGATGCCGCGGTGATCGACGTTGAGCCGGAAGAACGCCAGGCAGAACGCGGCCAGCAGCGTCCCGCCGGTATAGGTGGCCATGGCCAGGGCCAGGTTGAGGATGTCGTCGTAACGATCCCAGGCCAGCTTGCTGACCTGGGCCATGGCACACAGCACGATCCCCCACGCGACAACGAGCAGTTTTGAGACGAACACGTAGTGGCGATCATTGCCTTCGACGCTTCCCGCGCCGTCGTGATTGGCGGGCGGGACGCCCACACTACCCTCGTTGGCGGGCGGGACGCCCGCGCTACCCTCGTTGGCGGGCGGGACGCCCGCGCTACCCTCTCTCCACGGCCGATAGAAGCCCGAAATCACTGTCTGGCTCAGGGCGGCCAGCACCGAGTCCAGGCTGGAGATCGCCGCGGCGAACACGCCGGCGATGATCAGCCCGACCAGGCCCTTCGGCATCTGCTGCAAGATAAACACGGGGAAGATGCGATCGCCCCGTTCGGCGACGAGGTCGGCGGCTTCGCCGGTCAGCGGATGATGCTGGTAATAGGCGAACAACCCGATGCCCACGAACAACGCCGCCAGGGTGACGAGCTGTCCGACACTGCTGGCGATAATGGCGATGCGCGCCTGGCGTGGCCCCTTGCAGCAGAACATGCGCTGCGCGATGAGCTGGTCGGTGCCGTACGCGTTCAGGCACATCACCGTGTTCGCGATCAGCGCCGCCCAGATGGTGAATGCCACGTTCGGATCGGTGCTGAAGTTCCACAGGCGGAACTTGCCGGCCTCGGCCGCGACCGAAACCATCCCATCCCACCCGCCGGGCAGCTCGATGCAGACGTACACCAGGGCGGCGACGATGCCGATCGCGAACACGACGAACTGTACGACGTCGGTCCAGATGACGGTGGTGATTCCGCCGAGCAGCGTCCAGGCGACGGCCATAGCCCCGATGATCCAGATCGACACGCCCAGCGGCAGCCCGGTCATCAGCTCCAGCACCACGGCCGTCAACAGAACGCGCACGCTTTGCCCGAGCACTGCCCCGAGCATGAACAGGCCGGTCGTGACCGATCGGGCGGGCCGGCCGAGCCGATTGCCCATGTAGTCGTAGGGGCTGTAGATCTCGCGCTCGTAGAACGCGGGGACGAACCAGACGCCGATGATGACGCGGGCCAGGATCGCCCCGATCGCCAGTTGCAGGTAGGTGAAGTCGCCGCCCTTTGCGCAGACGATCGCGGGCACGCCGAGGAAGGTGACCGCACTGATCTCGGTGGCGATGATCGAGCCGGTGACGGCCGGCCAAGGCAGTTTGCGCCCGCCGAGGAAGAAATCGCGGATAGTGGCCTGCTTGCCGGCCAGCTTGGCCCCGAGCACGGTCGTGAAGACCAGATAGCCGACCAGCACGGCCCAGTCGATTGGCGTGAAATGCGCTTCGATCAGCGAACCTCCGTGTTCAAAACTTCGATTGGCGAACCTAGCCGCTCAAGACTGCGCCGATTGGGACCTAATCCGCGCCAAAGCAGGCTTGACCCGCGTATCTTGCACCTCCTAGAATGAGTTGAGTACTGTAGTTTTGCAATGGGCCTGGGAAATCACCTTCTGACGAAACAGGTAAGAGACAGCGTCTGATCAAGGCTGGTCAGGGGGCCTTATAATGGTAATGCACCGCAAGTGCCAGCGACCCATCTTGCCGGCGCTAGTCACCTCCGGCGTCCTTTCCCTGGTGGGCGTGTCCCCCGTTTCGGGGCAGGGCGCGCCAGGCTTCCAGGGGCTGGGCGACTTGCCCGGTGGCGATTTCGAGAGCCGAGCTAGGGGTGTCTCGGCGGACGGGACGGTCGTGGTCGGATACGGCAGTTCTGATCTCTCTTGGCCGGATCACGAAGCGTTTCTCTGGACCATAGGGACGGGCATGCTTCCGCTGGGTGACTTGCCTGGGGGCATCTACGATAGCCGGGGATCTGCGGTTTCTGGCGATGGTGCGGTGGTTGTCGGCACGAGCTACTCCGCTTCGGGCTTTGAGGCTTTCCGTTGGACGGTTGGGGAGGGAATCGTTGGGCTCGGTGATCTGGACGGTGGCTACTTCGGGAGCGAAGCCTTCGGCGCTTCGCACGACGGATCGGTCATCGCCGGACTCGGCACTTCCGCCGCGGGCAGGGAGGCCGTTCGTTGGACGTTTGAGAGTGGTATCGAGAGCCTCGGCGACTTGCCCGGTGGTGCGGTCCAGGCGGAGGCGTGGGGCGTGTCGGCGAACGGTTGCGTGATTGTTGGCAGGTCTGAGTCCGCGAATGGCCAGGAGGCATTCCGCTGGACTAAGGAAGATGGGATGGTCGGGCTAGGTGACCTGCCTGGCGGCGGTTTTCATAGCGCTGCACACGCCGCGTCCGCTGACGGATCCGTGGTGGTGGGGGGTGCAAGTTCCGCCACCTGGTTCGAAGCGTTTCGCTGGACGGAGCAGGATGGCATGGTCGGCTTGGGTGCCCTGCCAGGCAGCGAACGCGGCAGCCGGGCATACGCCGTATCGGCGGACGGGGCGGTGATCGTCGGCATGGGTTACCTCCCCGAGGTGGATGAAAAGGCCTTCGTTTGGGACGAGGTCCGCGGTATGCTCGATTTGCAGGAGGTGCTGGAGGACGAGCTGGGCCTCGACTTGACCGGGTGGCAACTGCGGCGCGCCATGGATGTGTCGGCCGACGGCATGGTGATCGTCGGCCTCGGCACGAACCCTGACGGGCATGCCGAAGCGTGGATTGCCACGATCCCCGAGCCAGCCACGCTTAGCCTGCTTTTATTGTGCGTGTTGTGGACAGCACGCCGAAGGCGCTAGGGACACGCCGGGTGCCATGGGCAGGCCCCCACTAGGGCGGGGTTTGCCCGTGCTGTCGCGGACGGAACACGGGCAGGCCTCGAAGACTCGACCTGCCCATGGCACCCAGCGGCCAGCGTACCCATATTGGGGGCGATCGTACTCGATCCGGGTTCGGGGTGCTAAACCACCGTGGAAGCGGCGGTTACACAATCAGCGGCTGGCCGGTCATTTCTTTGGGGATTTCGAGGCCCATCATGGTGAGGGCGGTGGGCATGATGTCGGCCAGGCGGCCAGCTTCGCGAAGCTTGAGGCCGCGAAAGGGCTCGCCGAACAGGTAGAGCGGGACCGGGAACATCGTATGGGCGGTGTGCGGGCCGCCGGTCTCAGGGTCGATCAGCAGCTCGAAGTTGCCGTGGTCGGCGGTAATGATGGCGCAGCCGCCGGCCTGCTTGATCGCGTCCAGTACCTTCCCGACGCATTCGTCCACGACCTGGCAGGCTTTCACGGCCGCTTCCTGCGAGCCGGTGTGCCCGACCATGTCGGGGTTGGCGTAGTTGAGGATGATCAGGTCGTCCAGGCCGCCGGCGATGCGCTCGAGCATCACCTCGGTGACCTCATAGGCCGACATTTCCGGCTTCTGGTCGTAGGTGCTGACTTTGGGCGAGGCGATCAGTTGCCGCTCTTCGCCGGGGAAGGGTTCCTCGCGGTAGTCGTTGAAGAAGAAGGTCACGTGCGCGTACTTCTCGGTCTCCGCGCAGCGGAACTGGCGCAGGCCGAGCTGGCCGAGGTATTCACCCACGATGTTCTTCATCTTCGGCGGCTTGGGGAAGGCGACCTTGACCGGCAGCCCCTCTTCGTACTCGGTCATCGTCACGTAGAAGACGTCGAGCTTGGGGCCGCGCTCGAAGCCCAGCTCCCGCTCCCGGCCGGTCTTGTCCTTGGCGCGGAAGGGGAACGTGTCGAAGGTGAACGCCTTGGTGATCTCGCGCGGGCGGTCGCCGCGAAAGTTGAAGAAGATGATCGAATCGCCGTCCTTGACGGTCGCCACCGGCGACAGCCCGTCTTCGCTGACGACGGTGGGCGAGACGAACTCGTCGCCGTGCATGTTCGGCTCGGTGGGGTTGGCGTAGTAGCGTTCGAGGGCGGTGACGGCGTTGGGGGCCGCCTCGGCCTCACCGCGCGTCAACATGCGGTAGGCTCGCTCGACGCGGTTCCAGCGGTTGTCGCGGTCCATGGCCCAGTATCGGCCGCAGACGCTGGCGATCCGCCCGACGCCGATGCGCCGCAGCTCCGTCTCGATGCGTTTGACGAATCCGACGCCGCTGGTCGGCGGCGAGTCGCGCCCATCGGTGAAGCAGTGCACGAAGACCTTTTTCAGTCCCCGCCGGGCCGCGAGCTCGACGCACGCGTACAGGTGTTCGAGCCGCGAGTGCACGCCGATGTCGCTGGCCAGCCCCATCAGATGCAGTTGGCTGTCGCGGGCGAGGCATTTTTCGACAGCCGCGACCAGCTCGGCGTTGTTGACAAACGACCCGTCTTGGATGGTCTTGCTGATCCGGACCGATTCCTGGGCCATGATGCGTCCGGCCCCGATGTTCTGGTGCCCGACCTCGCTGTTGCCCATCGTCCCCTCGGGCAACCCGACGTCGAGCCCGCTGGTGGCGACCAGCGTGAAGGGCCACTCGGCGCGCAGCAGCGCGTCCACCGGCGGGCGGGCCAGCTTCACCGCGTTGGCGTGATCCCACTTCGGATCAGGGTTTTCGCCCCAACCGTCCCGAATGATTACAACGCACGGACGATGCTTGATCGTCTTAGAGGCCATCCGAATCCCTCTCTTAGCCCGGCAGCAGCGGGTTTTCGCACGGATGAAATCAGGCTGCCCTGGAAGACAGCCGGCCCTTCCGACGGCATAATAACGCGGACGGTCGGGATCGACGAGAGCTTGTCAAGCCGACCCGTGATCCATCGAACGCGCCCCACGGGAGGCGCCCAACGTGGAGCTGGTGCGATGACGCTCAAGAGCGGGCCTGCGGCCATGGATCGCATCTATTGGTCAGTCGTTACTATCGCCTGCTTGGCCTTTGCCGCCTATTTCTTTTACGACGGCAAGTGGGGCTATCTCAACGACAACCGCGAAGAGGCCACCCGAATGGCGCCCGCGTTCATTGAGAGGCCCGTTGACCAGGTCGAGCTGGGCGATTCGCCAACACAGGCGGACTTCGAGAGGCTGAAGGCGGACTTGGAGAGCCTGAAGGCGTCCGGCCGCCCCGCGTCGCCTGAACAGGCCCATCAGGCATTTGGACCACCCGTTCACACCAAGCGCACCGGCCCTGGGGAAACCGTGGAGTACTTCATCAGCGTCTATGGCTGTGCCACCGTTCCGATCAACAACGACCGGGTGAACCCCGGCGCCATGGCCTGGACCAAGTGGAACAAGACCAGTGAGGAGATCCGGCAGCAGTATTATTTTGGGCTGATCCCACTGTTGATTGGCCTGTACGCGGGGCGGAAGGCGTACCGGGCGATGACGCTGCGCGTCGTCATCGACGAGGAGGGCATGACCTACGCCGGCAAGCGCATCCCTTTCGAAGCGATGACCGAGCTCCGCGACTACAACCGCAAGGGGTGGGTGGAGCTCTACTACCGGACCGACGCCGGCCAGAAGCGCCTGCGGCTCGACAACCAGAAGGTGGCCAAGTTCGACGAGATCGCCGAGGCGATCTGCCAGGCCACGGGCTTCGAGAACCCCATCACTGCCTATCATAAGAAGGCCGAACAGGAGGAGGTCGAGCGGGAAGAGGACGTCGCGCCCGCCGCCGCGGACGAATCGACCGACGCCGGTGACGAAGGCCCCGTCGAGCAGGAGGGCGGCCCGGAACACGATAAGCGGGAGTGAGGAGAGCGGGCGATGGGTGATAGCCCCTGGCACGGTCAGCGCATTTGCGTAACCGGTGGGGCCGGGTTCCTCGGATCGTTCATCGTCGAACGGCTACGGGCTGAGGGGGTGCCTGGGGAAGACATCTTCGTCCCGCGGATCGAGGACTGTGACCTGACGCGCGAGCCGCACGTCGTCCGCATGTACGACCAGGCCGAGCCGGACCTCGTCATTCACCTGGCGGCCGACGTGGGCGGCATCGGCGCCAACCGCGAGAATCCCGGACGTTTCTTCTACGCCAACCTGGCCATGGGCCTGCACCTGATCGAGCACGCGCGGCGGCGCGGCGTGCGAAAGTTCGTCCAAATCGGCACGATCTGCGCTTATCCGAAGCTCACGCCGGTCCCGTTCCGCGAGGAACACCTGTGGGACGGCTACCCGGAGGAGACCAACGCGCCCTACGGCATCGCCAAGAAGGCCTTGCTGGTGATGTGCCAGTCTTACCGGGCGCAGTATGGGCTGAACGCGATCTACCTGCTGCCGGTCAACCTCTACGGCCCGCGCGACAACTTCGAGCTGACCAGCTCGCACGTGATTCCGGCGATGATCCGCAAGTTCTGGGAGGCGAAGGAGCGCGGGGCGGGATCGGTGGAGCTGTGGGGCGACGGCTCTCCGACGCGCGAGTTTCTGTACGTGGAGGATGCGGCCGAAGGGATTCTCGCCGCTGCCGCCCACTACGATGGGCCCGAGCCGGTCAACCTGGGCAACGGCCGCGAGATCCGCATCAGAGACCTGGCCGAGCTGATCGCGCGCCAGGTCGGCTTCAGCGGGCGCATGGCGTGGGACACGACCAAGCCCGGCGGCCAACCGCGACGTTGCCTCGACGTCACGCGCGCTCGCGAGCTGTTCGGCTTCGAGGCGCGCACGAGCTTCGAACAGGGGCTCAAACGCACCATCGGCTGGTATGCCGAGCACCGCAACGAGATCCTCGCCGGCCGCCGCAGCGACCCGTAGCGGCCGACGGCTCGCCGGCCGTCGCAGCGGCCTGTAGCGGTCGGGCTCAGGGCAGGCACAGCCGTGTCACCCATCGTAGCGTGCCAGAGGTGAACACCCATGAGCGGACCGCCAATCGAGGGAACCCCGGTGCCTGCCGTGGGCGTTGCCGGCGACTTCATCACCGAGGACCTGGCCTGCAAGCACTGTGGCCACAACCTGCGCACGCTATCCAGGGACGCTGTCTGCCCTGAATGTGGCACACCGATCGACTACACGCTCCGCGGCTACTACCTGAAACACTCCCCGCCGGCGTGGCTTCGTCGCGTAGCCCGCGGACCGTTGCTGGTGATAATCGCGACCGCGTTGGTGGCACTCGGGACCATCGGCGCTGCCGTCTGGAGTATCGCGACCGCGTTTTCCGGCGGATTCAGCCAGGGAGTCCCCGTGGGCTTCGACATCCGCCGAAGGGTGGCCCTTGCCGTGCTGGCGTACATCCCGGCGAACGTACTCGCCGTTGTCGGAATTGTGTTTCTGACCACCGCCGATCCCGGCGGACAGGTCGGTCGGGACAGTGTCACGCGTGTATGGCTGCGTCGTAGCCTCTGGCTATTTGGCGCGTCGGTGGTCTTTGGCGCGATTCTAGGGCTCATGCCCGAGGCGATCATGTCGGCGGAGATGCACAGCTCGCTCGTCGCCGCCCAAGCCCCTGTTGGGATGGCGATTTACGTTTTGCTGGCGGTACTCACCTTCCGCTATTTCGGGCAACTCATGCTGCGCATTCCTCGTCCAGGGCTGGTCAAGCTGGCCCAGGTCGTTTTCTGGGGCTTCCTGGCGTGCGGGGTGTTGATGACAGTCGTGCAGGTCCTGGGTACCGCGCGCAATGTGCAGGTGCTCAGCATGTTTCAGGCCCCCAGCACGCCGGCGGTCCCGGTTGAGCCCGGTGAACCGGCACCTTCGACGGCGGCGGTGCGCGCTCGGCCTGGGGCCGCCACCGCGCCCGTGGCGCCCCCGGGCGTGAACCTGCCGCCCGGAGCCGTGCCGTCACTCGCCACACAAGCTGTCACCGGCTGCGGTAGCTGCGTATTTCTCGGCTTCGGCGTTGCCGGGTTCGTGCTGCTCGTCATGGTTTGCAGCGCGCTGTACGGCGTCGCGCGCGAGGCGGAGCAGATTGCAGCTCTGCCGGCCGGCGGCAGCGGCTAGGCCGCGTCATCCGTGTCATCCCGACCACGACGCGGGGGCCGCACCGCGGCACAGGCCGACGAACCTCACAGCGTACGCAGCGTCTACGGTCTAAGATGCACACCGGCTCGCGGGAAACAGACATGACGCAACCCAGGAGCTACAGACCGACGGTTCCGCTCGACGCGGACGGCCGTGTGTGCGCCGATACCCCGTGCCTGAACTGCGGCTACGACCTGCGCACCCAGCCGGCGGACGGGGTCTGCCCTGAGTGTGCTTACCCGGTACGCCTTTCCATCGGCGCGCAGTTGCTCCGGCATGCCGAACCGCCTTGGGTTCGCCGGCTGGCCCACGGCGTGCTGCTGCTCATCATCGCCGCCGCCGCCGCGGTGGGTGGGGGCATACTGCTTCAAATGGTCACGCTTCTCACGCTGGCGCTGACCGCGCCGAGTGCACCGCCGACGTCGTCACTCATCATGCTTCCAGCTCTGGGACAGTTCCTGTTGACGGCGGCGGTTCTGGTGTTGGTGATCGTCGGGTTATGGTTCGTCACGACCCGGGATCCCAGCGGCCCGCATCGACCGGAGGGCGTTAGCGCCCGACGTATTCTGCGGGTCTGCGTTTGGCTGCTGCTGGTGCCGCCGGTGCTGGGCCTCTGCATGATAATGTATGTGGCCGGGCGAATGCCCACCGTCACGGCTGCTTCGCCGTTAGCCATCTTCACGGCGACGTACTGGGCGCTCCTGATCGCCGCCCTTGTGACCGGTGTAGTGAGCGCGCTCGTGACGCCGCTGGCATTGTTGCGGCACCTCATGGCACTCATGCGCCGGATTCCGCGGCCGCGACTGGTCCGTTTCGCCCAAGTCGAGTTCTGGGGTGGCCTGAGTGCCGGCACGCTGCTGGTGGTCGCTTACGGGTGGTTGTTCCTCCGGTTCTTCATTCCGATGATGACGGCGCCGCCGACGATGGTGCCCGTACCCGTCGTCGGTCCAGGCGTGACGAGCACGGGCCCGGCGGTGTCGGTCACGAAGTACTCGCCGGGACCGGGAACCACAGTGACCTATCAGTACGGTTATACGTATACAGGTACGTCCGGTCAGGTGTCCGCGAGCGGGACGACGACGCCGGCAACCACGATGCCCACTACCATGATGGCCGTCCCCGCGGTGCCGCCGATCGGCATCGGGTTCTTCGCGGCGGCGGCGTTGTCGGGCGTCGGCGGGTGCGCGACGTTCGGATTTGTGATCGCCGGGTCCATTCTGCTGATCCTGGTGCAACGGGCGTTGTCGGGTGCGGCCCGGGAGGCGGCCCAGAACGCGGCGACGGCAATACCGGTGGCAACACCAATACCCAGAGAGCACGAATGAGCGCGCCCGACATCGATGGCCCACCTTGTCCGCTCGACGCCGACGGCCGTGTCGCGACGGACCTGCCCTGCGTCAACTGCGGCTACAACCTGCGTACGCTGTCGGTGGAGGGGCTCTGCCCCGAGTGTGCTCATCCGGTGCGCCTTTCCCTCAGCGGACAGTTCCTGCGTTTCGCGTCTCCGCGGTGGGTGCGTCAACTGGCCCGCGGCGTGCTGCTGCTCATCATCGCCGTCGGGGTGTTCGCGGGCGGCCGGGTGTTTGTTCTGACGCCGATGCCGGGGTTGCTCCCGTATACGACACCAACGGGAGTCATGTCGTCGTCCTTCAGGCTGCTCGGTAGTCTCGACCAGTTCGTTTTCTGGGCGGGGATGACGGCCCTGGTGATGCTCGCGTTGTGGACCCTTACGAAGCCGGAATTGGCGACTCCCCTCTCGGCTGAAGGCCGCGCCGCCCGGCGCGTGTTACGCGTTTGTGCTTGCCTGTTGTCAGTGCCGCTCGTGCTCAGCTTGCTGACGATACTCCACTCGAACCAAGCGATTGCCACTGTCCCTCCGCCCTCGCCGGTCCCGGGGCCCAAGGGCCCGTTCCTGGTGTTCATGGGCCCGTTCGTGGTGTTCAAGCCCACGTTCGTGGCTCTGGCGATCTCGAGCGGCGTGACGTCCGTTATCGCTTTCGTGGTGACGCCCTTGGCATTGCTGCGTCACCTCAGCAGGCTCATGAGGCGGGTTCCGCGACCCGGGCTGGTACGCTTTTGCCGAATCGAGTTCTGGGGTGTTTTGGCCTCAGGCGCGGCTCTGCTCGCGGGGTACACTTGGACGACCGTCTTCGTCGTTATTCCGAAGGTGACAGCGCCCCTGACGAGGATGCCGGCGCCGGCAGCCGCACCGGTCGCGACGGTCGCGAACCTAACGGCCGTCCCGACCCAGCCCCCGATCGGGTTCGGCTTCGCCGTGGCGTGGTACTCGTCCAGCGTCGGCTGGCGCGCGATGGTCGGCTTCGCAATCGCCGGGTTCATTCTGCTGATCCTGGTGCAACGGGCGTTGTCGAGTGCGGCCCGGGAGGCGGCCCAGAACGCGGCCGAGGCCCAACCGGTCATCGCACAGCCGCTCGAGCGCGGATGATATGAGCCGGGTCGGGCAAGCCAGCGGCTCGCTCGACGCGGACGGGCATGACGGCGGTGACCTGCCGTGCGCCGGGTGCGCCTATGAGCTTCAGGGGCAGGAGCGACGCCGGTTCATCTCGCGAGTGCGCGCCGGCAGCGGCGGAGGCGTTCGGGAACCACGGCCTACGCCACGCACACGCGGCGGGGACCGGCCCCGTCCGTCGCGAACGGGAAGCCGCTTGGTTGAGAATCCCGCTTGGCGGTGGTAGACTTCCAAGGAGAAGGAAAACGTTTGCTGTTAGTTTCGGAGAGGTGGCCGAGCGGCTGAAGGCAACGGTTTGCTAAACCGTCGTAGGGAGTCATATCCCTACCGCGGGTTCGAATCCCGCCCTCTCCGTTCTCGATGACATGAGGCGAATTGTCGTGCACGGCAGGGTCAGAAGTTCTGGCCCTGTCTTCGTTTAGGTCGGCGTGTCGGTGGGGCTGATTGAACGGCGGGGCAAACGAGGTGCACACTGATGACGGGGGGAGGGTACGTATCGGTGAACGCGGTCACGTCGGGCGCGCTAACGCCTTGACGCAGGCTGAGCGGTACTCACGGGGCGTATCGGGCGGCCCATTCGATTTCGACGGCTTCCGGGTGCCGTTCTGGGATTCCACCAACGGTGAGGTCATCTGGCTCCACGATGTCCGGCACCCTCCTGAACCGCTCCCGGAGGATCGCCGGCCTCCGCACGCCGAACGCACTCCGCGAGATTCGCGGACGCGGCTTCAAGGGGGGCTGCCGGCGGTGCAGGGAACATCCGACGAGTGCCGCTGCCGCCACACAACCGCCGAACCATCACCGTTGGGGAATGTGCCAGACTACTTTGACCCGAGCAGGACGGGGCTAAGGGCAGCTCGGTGGCCCACAGCGGGGGCTAATGCAGGGATAGCATCTACCAACATACACATGAGCGGGCTGGGAGAACGACCGTGCACCCGGTCGGTAGAATCGCCGCGGCACTTCATAAGCTGTAGGAAAAGCTCAGGAAAAACCAGTGCGCTTGTGCCTTCACGGAGCTGTGGTCGTAGTCCCCGCCGACCATGCGGCTGTGCGAAACGTGATTCGTGGGGCCCCACGAATACTGGTACGCCGCGTCTACCCTCCACCGCTCCCAGCGATGCCCGTACCCGGCGCTGACGGCGTGTTCGAGCGTGCCGGCAAGGTTTGGAATGAGAGTGGCGGCAGGGATTGGATTATCGTGGTAGATGTAGCCGGCGCGGAGAACATCGCGGGTGGTCGGGAAGAACTCGTACCCGACTCTACAGGCCACCGAGTCGTGCCAACTCATTGGCAGTCGGTCGCGCACTTTTGGGCCCAGCATCACGCCGAAAAGTGGATTGGACCCGTCCGTCAGCTTCAGATCCAGCCCGTCGAATGCGTGCGACCAATCAAACCAGATCACGTCCGCCGAGATGCGGTGTTTGTCGCTGAGCCTATGGGATATTCCCGCGCCGAGGCTTCTGGGCCAGACGAGGTCGGCCTCGGCGTCATAGCTTCCTTTGAGCAGCGGGAGTCCAACCCCGCTAACGTCCGCCTTTGCGCTTCCTCTAAGACGAAAGCGCGTCTCGCTCCGGAAGGCCAATCCGATGGTGGTCTTCTCGCTGAGCGTGTACTGCATTCCGACCGACCAGGTCGGCGCGAATCCGGTTGCTTTCAGATCGATCATACAGGGAAGTCCGGCGAACGGGCCGGTCTGCAGGTTAAGCGGCTTTTCGAGCTGTACGTGACTGATCCCGAGCCCGAACGTCGCTCCGACACTGAGTTTGTCGGTTACCTTGTAGGCCACGGCCGGCAGGATCTTCACCAGTGCGCCCAGGGAGCTGTACTCGCGTTTTCCGTAGAGGGCGTGACGGAGATCGTAATGAGCACCGAAGCCGGCGGGCGCAAAGATACCGATGCCGTACGCAAGGCGGTCATTGGCTGTCTTGTTGGCGTAGGCGAACTGGGGAAGCGGGAAGGGGACGACCTCTCCGTCAGCATTGTTAAGCGGGTCGGTATAGTCTAGATCCGTAAAGAGCAGGTCGAAGCCGAAGTCGAATCGCCGGCGCTCCGGGATGTTGGCCAGCGCGGCCGGGTTGTCGAGGATAACACTGAGGTTGTCGAAGTGAGCAATATTCGTTCCGCCCCGACCGGAGGAGGTGGCAGCAATGCTGTCGCGAACGACGCCCTGGGCCAGCACATCCTGTTCAGACGCTGCCATCAGGATGAGGCAAGCGCTAATCAACCAAGCGATGGGTGGGCGGCTGACCATCAGAGTGCTCGACCCGTGTCGGTGACGGGCGTGAGACCAGCACAGATAGCGGACGACACCCCCAAGCGGCATTGGCACTAGAGCAAGACGCGCTCGAGGCTAGTCGGCGACGTCTCCATCCAGCGTGATGACGAGATCCGCCTCCACAGCGCCCATTCCGCAACTACCGCTCGAAAAGGACAGAACGGATTCCGTGTGCAATTTGCCGGTAACGCCCACAAAGCTGCCGGTCCCGTGGATGATCTCGCCCGTGGCGGAGGTCTGAAGTCCACAGACGATCGGACTGCCTTGCTCGTCGAGAACAGGGGTCCCTCCATCATCGGTCACGATGATGAAGTCCACCACCACGATAAGGTTTAGGCTGACCAAAGTTCCGGAGGCGGGGGAGTCAAGGCTGAACTCCGATCGGGAGATGGCTGCAATCGGGGCACCGCCGTCGTCAAAAAAGACCTCCAGGATTTCCTCCTGGTACTGGCCCTCGAATTGACCGGATACAACCCCGGACAACGTTGTGGGCAGACCGGTTTCCGGCGACGCCGCAGTGACGTCCGCCGCTAAAAGCGTGTCGGTCGGCCCCGGAGCTCCTTCAACCAGGCCGGACAGTTCCGTGGGCGTCCAGAGCAGACCGCAACCGCCACACGCCCACAGGGCCACCAGGACCCCCCCAAGGAGCCTCGCGCGCCGTCCCAGATCATCCGGACGGAGATCAGCTTTCGGTGCCATGCAAACGCTCCAAACCCGTAGTGCCGGACCGCGGTCGACGGCCGCGTTGCCGTTGCGTCCCGGTCCCGGCTCCGGCATTTGTCCTATGTATCGGGCTACAAGTCAGGCGTCTTGAGATAGTTCGACCATTGGCAGCCGGACCGTAAAGGTGGCCCCCTGACCGGGACAACTCTCGCATACGATGGTCCCTTGGTGGGCCTCGACGGTCCTGCGGCACGTGTCCAGGCCTAATCCGGTACCCTCGTCTCCCTTGGTGGTAAAGAATGGGTCCCAGATTCTTTGCAGGTGGGCTCGGTCGATGCCCGGCCCGTTGTCATGGACCGATAAAATGGCGTCGGAACCATTGTGCTTGACCGTGATCTCGATCAGCGGATCGTCATGAGACTGGAGCGCGTCGGCGGCGTTCTTGATCAAATTGAAGATGACCTGTTGGATCTTTGTTTTGTGGCAAACGACGACCGGTTCCGCCCGGACCTCGAGCCTCAGAGCACGTTTCGGAATGCCGTCGTGCATGCCAGCCAGGAAGACGGCTTCGCGGGTCAAGTGCCCCAGGATCACCCGGACTCTCCTCGGATCCGAGTCGTCGGTGCGAACGAAGCTCTTGACCTCGTCGATGAGCTCTATAAGCCGTTCGTGGGTCAGGCGGGCAATGGCGGCGAGCTCCAGGAGTTCGGCGTGGTTCCGGTAATTGGCCTCGATCAGCTCCACCAGTGGCAGAATCAGCAGTTGGTTGCGCATTTCGTGCGCGATGCTCGCGGCGGAGCGGCCCAACGCGGCGCATCTTTCCGCATGATCGAGTCTCTCGGCCAAGGCGTTGTTTGAGACGACCAGATCGTAAGCCTCAAACCCTCGCACCAAGATCGAGAACAATGTCTCTCGCCTCCAGGGTTTGGTGACAAAGCTGTACACTTGCCCCTTGTTGATCGCGTCCATCATGGCTTCCGGCTCAGTGTAGCCGGTTAGAATCATTCTGACGGTGTGGGGGAACTCGCGTTTTACGATCTCACAGAGTTCGACCCCGGTCACGTCGGGCATGCGCTGGTCAGCCACCATCACCGGTATTTCGTGGGTTTGGAACAGCTTCAAGGCTTGCCCGGCCGACGTAGCCTCCAGGATGTTGAAGTGTTTGGAGAACGCTGCCCGAAACACCACAAGGTTACTGCGCTCGTCATCCACGTATAGCAGGTTGCGTTTCATGTCGTGCTCTTGCCGAAGGGCTCCGGCGCGCCGCGAACCTCAGGCGCCGCCAAGGCTATCTGTGCCACACCGCCTGCCCCGTTGGTCTCCGCCGGTCGCTTTGACGGCTCGGAGCGTTCGCCGCTCGCAGTCGTCTCGTCCGGCGCTACGGGAAGCGTGATCCTGAACTCAGTCCCGCACGTTTGGCCGACCGGCGGGGAACTGACGTGGACCGAGCCGCCGTGGCCCTTTATGATTCCATAGCTGATAGACAGACCCAGGCCGGTACCGACACCGACCTTCTTCGTTGTGAAGAAGGGGTCGAAGATTCGGCCCCGGATTTCTGCCGGCATACCAACCCCGGTATCTCGAATGCGGATGATCATCTGGGTGGCACGCTTCCGCGTAGCGATGAGAATGCTGCCGGCGTCGGGCATGGCCTGTTGAGCATTATCCAACAGATTTAGAAAAACCTGTGTGAGCTGCGCCCCGGAACAGAGAATCTGGCCATCCTCGCAGAAATCTCGCTCGACGCTCACGCGATTCTTCATCTTGTTGGAGAGCAGATTCAGCGCCGTGTTCAGGCCCTCGTGCACATCGAAGAGCGCCCGCTGCTCCTCGCCGGGGTGACCGAACCTCTTCAGGTCGGTGACGATACCTGCGGCACGTTCGGCGCCGCTCTCCACTACCTGGGCCAAGTCCTGCATGAAGGAAAACGCTTCGCGCAACTCATTCGCCGGGGCGCTCGCGCCGCCGGTACCGGCTCCCTCCGCCGCCGTCGTGCTTAGCGTGGCGTACAACTCCCGCTGAAGCCCCTCGATTCTCTCACGCAAGGGAATGATTCCGTTGTAGACGGCATTGATCGAGTTGTTAATCTCGTGAGCGATCCCCGCCGCGAGCTCGCCGAGCGAGGTCATTTTCTCGGAATGAAGCAGCCGTTCATGGGCGAGCTTGAGCTGTTGTGTTCGTTCCCGGACTTTGCGCTCAAGGTTGGTGTTGAGCTCCTGAATCACCGTCTGGCTCGCCTCCAGGCGCTCAACCATCCGGTTGAAGCTTCGGCCGAGCATCCCGATCTCATTGGTCGAGATCGCGGTGATTCGTTCCGCGAGATTCCCCGCCTCGATGCGGCGCATGGCCCGCACCATATCTTGGACTGGGACACTCACCGACTTGGCCACGAACGTGGACAGAACCAGTGCCATCAAGACCGCGCAGCACGAGATCGCGATGGTTTCGAGCCGCAGGCTCCGGACGACCTGATCCAGATCGCCCGGGAAACGAACGAGGTTGCTGGCTTTCTGCGTGGCCAGTGTGGCTATCATCACGGCTGTGAGCACAACCGTCAGGGTGAACGAAAAAAGTAGCTGCTTCTGAAGGCGAGCCGTGGGCAAGTTCTCATAATCCACTATCACCCCATAGTCCAACAGGTGCCGAACTACAGGATACATCAGGCGCTCGATCACGAAGTACGCCACCGTCACGGCCACCGCCACGCCCATGAACGTCGCAATCGTGATGTGGATCAGCAGGTTCAAGCTCGCATCCGCGGCCCAGGTCAAATAGACGTAGACGGGCGGCAGGCAGCACAGTAGAACCAACAGGGCCTCGCGCCAGTGGTGCCGGATCGGGAAAACCACCGCCTCCCGACCCGCTTCGCGCCCCAAGTCCGGTGGGAACGGGTGTCCCAGGTGCAGCAGGCGCATGACGGCCCGGACTTTTCGGGTCTCCCATAGGGCCAACAGCACCGTCAAGGTTACAGCCAGCAGAACGACCGCCGCAGCCACGACGTTCCAATGGAATTCCAGCACCCCGGTCAGCTCCGACGTCAGCCGGACGTAGTAAACGACCAGCGCGCCGCCGATCAGACCGCAGGCCCGTGTGGCGATCATCATCCATACGATGTATGCGGGTCCTAGTTGCCGGACCCAGCGCTGCAGCATCGTTGGTTACGACCTTTCATTCAGTGCGTCGGCATCTAGCCGCTCGAGGTTTTCGATGAACCCATCGATGATCCAGTCGGGCGTGGAGGCGCCGGCCGTGACGCCCGCGACGCGACGGCCCCACACGTACTCCGGTCGAAACGACGACCAGGCTTCCAAATGGTATGTCGGCACGCCCTGTTCGTGACAAACGCGCGCCAGTTGGCGCGTGTTGGCACTGTGCAGTCCGCCGAGCACGAACATGACATCGACGCGGCTACACAAAGCCCTGGCAGCCTCCAGGCGGCGATCGACTTCTCTGCACAACGTATTGACGACCTTGATCTCCCGGAAAGGGCGACGAGTGATCTCTCCGACCATCTTGGCGAACTTTGCTTGTGAGAGCGTGGTCTGCCCAACTACACCCAGGCGCCCGTTGCGTGGTAACTTCTGCAACTCGCCAACGCTGCCGACGACAACGACGTCCGGCGCATACCCGACGATGCCTTGGACTTCAGGATGGTCGGCATCGCCGATCACCACTACTCGGTAGCCCTCCTCGTGCAGCGCCTTGACGACGCTCTGGGCGTGTCGCACCAAGACGCACGTGGCGTCCACGACCTCCGTGCCGTGCTCGGCCACCATTGCTGCGGTGGAGGGGTCCAGGCCGTGTGCCCGGATCAACACCGGGCCGTGGCCGAGTTGGTCGGCCGAGTCCACGATCTTGAGGCCGGTTTCGGTGAGCTTGTCCATGGTCTGCTTGTTGTGAATCAGCGGGCCGAGGGAGTAGACCTGCCCGGCGCACCGGGTGGTCTCCTCCGCGAGGTGGATAGCCTCCTTGACCCCGAAGCAGAATCCCAGGTAGTCAGCCCGCAAAACCTTCATCCTCGGCCTCGACTCACGAAACCGACCCGGGAACCGAAGTCTCCGTCAGCGTCGCGTTCGCCTTCTCCGTGCTTACCGTCCGATCGCCGGCCGTTGCCGCCGCCCGAAAACTTCGGACGCGCCGTCTGACATGGAGCAGGTGCTTGGCCAAGTGGCTGGCGATGCCTGGGAGGCTGTCGTAGATGTTGGCAGTCCCGGCGTAGCTGTGGCCGATCAGGTCACGAAGTCCCTGGCTCTCGTAGAGGAGGGACAGCGACAGCTCTGCGTGCCGGCTGTATACAAAACGGGCAGCCCGGCAGTAAGCGAGCAACTCTCTGCCCATCCGGCTTTGGCGCACGTGCTTAGTGTAGCGCGAGAACGACAGGTCCTTGCGTTGGAAGGCGTCATCTAGTGCTTCGGCCGCCAAGCGTCCGCCTGCCAATCCCTGGGAAATGCCCTCCGAGAAGAGCGGGTCGCTGCCCATGGCATCCCCCACCAGGAGCATCCTGGGTTGTGACAAGCGCTCGCGCGGATCGAAATGCCGAATCGGCCACGCTTTTGTAGGCGTCCCTTCGAGGCTGATCCCGCGGCGCGCGAGAATCTCCTTTAGAAAAGCCCTGCTCCCCAGTCGGGAACCGGTCACGATGCCCCGGCTGACGAACGGTTGACCATCGACGTAGCACGGGAAATCCCAGTAGTAGCCTTTGAGCCCTTCTCGAATATAGCTCAGATCGATAAGGAGGATCTGCTCCGTAAAGACCGGCTCATTAGCCGGATCGGCAGGTGTTTTGACCTCGTATATCCGGCTCATTTTACCGGGGCCGAAGCCGGACGTCCGGCGCAATACGGCATTCACACCGTCCGCACTCACGACGACCTTGGCCCGGTAGTTTCCGCGGTCGGTCACCACGAGTAGCTGGTTCGGCTGACGAATCACGCGCGTGACGCGAACCTCCTCTGCGGTGGGAACGTGACGGTCCTGGACGGCCTGAAACAGCGCGCCATCAAGGTCACGGCGGCGGATGACACGTTTTGCACACCCGTCTTCAGGGAGGTCAAAACGCGCCTCACCGTAGACCAACCGCACGTGATGAACCGGCGCGTACGGAATGTCTAGTACCACGCCGAGTTCCGAGAGGATACGTTCGGCGTTGAGCGTCAGCGCGCCTCCGCAGATTTTGTCCCGGGGGTGGCGGCTCTTTTCGAGCACCAGCGTCCTAGCAGCCAGCTTCGGGTTGAGCCGCTCGAGATGCAGCGCCGTAGATGCACCTGCAGGACCACCGCCGACAATGATGACGTCCGCATCGCCCACAATGTCGTGTGTTTTGCTTGCCATAAGACTTACGCCCCTGCTGAGCTGGTTACCCTTCGCTACTTGAGTCCTCGGCTGCCCAAATGGCTTTCCAACAGCCGCTCCAATCCGGCCACAAAACTGTTGATGTCAACTGTGCGAACTGCCCCCGCAAGTGAGAGAATCCGCGCACGGTGGTTTCGCCAGCGCCTGAGGAAGAACCCTTCGCAGTCGTGTGAGGCGATAGTCTTCCGCAGCGCTTCCGCCTCGCCGCTGACAAGGTCGTGCACGCCCAGAAGTCCTTGCTGCAACGCGTGGGCGAACACTCCGCTGGTGAAGTCCCGCTCGGCCAGCTCCCGCTCCCAGGTTGTAATCAAGTTGCCGATGCGCCCCATGCACTGGGCATGCCATAGCACCTCGCGAAGCCGGCCCAGCTCGGCTCGGTCAAATGCGCGTGAGCACATCAGATCCAGCGTGCCCGAAACCATCATGTGCATGTTGTGCGGCAGGTACAGATCGTGTTCGGCGAGGTTCACCAACTGTGGGTCGCGGTTGATCATGTGGCTGTAGCGCATGGTGTTCAGGAGCTGCGCGTAGTCGAAGCGCAACAGCGTCTGGAACTCGGCATAGCGCGGATACGCCTGTGCTCGGGCTATGATCGCATCCCACACACGGCATGCTGTTTCCGCGTACGCCTGCTGCTCCTGCGAGAATTCGGTGAATGTCGGGGGCACGACGGCATAGGGAATCTCGAGCAATCGCTCCAAATAGCTTTCCTGCCCGGATTGGTCGGCCACGTCATCGAGCAAGACGTCGAGCATGACCCCCAGCACCTTGGTCACGTTGTTCGCGTGGCGAAGCTCCGCGTCGACGCAAGGAAGCGACGTCAGGCTGACACCTTCCAGGCACCACTTCCAAAGGAACTGGTCACGCTGCCCCACCTTCGCATATTCGCCCGCCCAGAAGTCGAGCTCTTCAGGCAACGGTCGTGCACAAATCCGATCCATCGCGGCCCGGAACCGAGCGGCATCGACCGTTGGAATGGTCGTGCCACCATCGCCGTTCTCGCCTTCAAGCTCCGTGAGTACGCGTCTCACGATCTTCTGCGTGGACAGGCCGGACCTGTCCAGTAGGTCCTCGGTTGAACCGTGCTCGGCGAACGCATCTGGCAAGGCCAGAATGCTCACCGAGGTATCGATGTGGTGCTCGGACAGGAGCTCCAGAACCGCGCTGCCGAAGCCGCCGTGTCTGACGTGTTCTTCGACCGTGAAGATCCGTTCGACGCGCCTAGCCGTCTCCAGAAGCAGCGCGGCATCCAACGGCTTGGCGAAGCGGGCGTTGACCACGCGCGTGGAAACCCCGCGCTGCTCAAGCGCCTCGGCCGCCTCCATCGCCCGCTGAACCATGCTGCCGATGGCGACCAACCCCACATCGGTACCATCACGGAGCAGTTCGCCGCGGCCGCACTCGACCGGCGTTTCTTGACCGGGGCAACTGCAGAAGCGGGAAGCCACGCCGCGTGGCACGCGTATCGCCGCCGGCCCGTCATGGGCGATCGCCACACGAAGCATCTGCTTGAATTCTTCGGCGTCCTTGGGAGCCATCACCACCATCCGTGGGATGGTGCGAAGGTAGGCGATATCGAAGACGCCGTGATGGGTGGGGCCATCGGCCCCGACGATACCGGCCCGGTCAAGCACGAAGGTCACGGGCAGGTCTTGCAGACATACGTCGTGAACGACCTGATCGAAGCTGCGCTGCAGAAACGCGGAGTAGATGGCGACGACGGGACGGCAACCGCCCACCGCCAGCCCGGCCGCGAACGTCACGGCGTGCTGTTCCGCGATGCCCACGTCAAAGAAGCGCTCCGGGAATCGCTGCGCAAATTCCGTCAGCCCTGTGCCTGCGGGCATCGCGGCCGTGATCGCCACAACCCGCTGGTCCTCTTCGGCGATGCGGAGCATCTCGTGGCCGAACACGTCCGAATAGGTGGGGCTGTCGTCGCCGCCGAGCGGTTGCCCGGTAGCGATGTCGAACGGCGACACGCCGTGGTAGCGCGTCGGGTCCAACTCGGCCGGGGTGAACCCTTTGCCTTTTTGCGTGATCACATGCAGCACAACCGGCCGGCGGCTCTGCCGCGCGTCGCGCAACACCTCGACCAGTAACGGCAAGTCGTGGCCGTCTACGGGGCCCACGTAGCGAATACCCAGTTGCCCGAAGATGTTACCGTCCAGGATTCGGTCCCGGGCTGTTTCGAAGGTTCGGGCGAGCGCCCCGCAGCTCGGGGAAATCGAGAAACCATTGTCATTGAGAATCAGCAGGAGCTGCGACCCGTAGGTGCCCAGATTATTGAGCGCCTCGTAGAACAGCCCCGCTGACATGCCGCCGTCGCCGACCACCGCAACCACGCAGTACTCGTCGCCGACACGGTCTCGGGCGTTCGCGATCCCCAGCGCAGCAGATAGGGCCGTCCCGGCGTGGCCCGAGGTCATGTGATCGTGCGGGCTCTCCAGGCGGTTCACAAATCCGCTGAGTC
>Ga0307380_10003477_pt1 | contig 21710 bp, 25 predicted proteins | sample UN3MG_FD_202239 | JGI IMG/M metagenome (GOLD analysis project Ga0307380, IMG submission 202239) | Soil microbial communities from Risofladan, Vaasa, Finland - UN-3 | ecosystem: Environmental > Terrestrial > Soil > Coastal area > Acid sulfate soil | place: Finland: Risofladan, Vaasa | collected... | reverse complement strand
CGACGGGTGATTTCTTTGTCATCGACGACTTCGAGGATTACGATGCCGGCGACAATCAGATATGGTGCGCATGGCATGATGGCCTTGGCTACGGCACGCCCGGGACGGCAGATTATTTTGCCGGCAACGGAACCGGCGCTGCGGTCGGCGACGAAAACACCACTTCTTACACCGAGGAGACTATCGTCCACGGCGGCGGCAAGTCCATGCCTCTTGCCTTCGACAACAACAAGCAGGGCTACGCCTACTATTCAGAAGTGGAGCACATGTTGACGGACCAGCGTGACTGGACAGAGCAGGGCGTCGCGGAATTGTCGCTGTGGTTCAGAGGCTACCCGGGATCCGTCGGCAGCTTTGTAGAAGCGCCGGCCGGCACTTACACGATGACCGCATCCGGCGCCGATATCTGGGCGGTGAACGGCGTGGAAGCCGATGAGTTCCATTTTGCTTACAAGACACTCACCGGTGTCGGCTCGATTGTCGCGAGAGTCCAGAGCGTCGAGAACACAAACGCCTGGGCCAAGGCCGGCGTGATGATTCGTGAGACGCTCAATCCGGATTCGGCGCACGTGATGATGGCCGTGACACCTGCTTCGGGTGTTTCCTTCCAGCGACGTCCCGGCACGGGCGGCACCAGCGTAGACACGACGAGCAGCGGGATTACCGCGCCGTACTGGGTGAAAATCGAGCGTGACCTGACCGGCAACTTCACAGCGTACCGTTCGGCTAATGGTTCTACCTGGGAAACTCAGGGCACAGAAAACATCCCGATGAGTTCGAATGTCTATATCGGTTTGGCGCTGACCAGCCATGACGCCGCTCTGACGTGCGAGGCCGTTTTCTCCAACGTCACGACCACCGGGACAGTTGGCCCGCAGTGGGCGCACCAGGACATCGGCATTGCCAGCAATGACGCTGAGCCGTTATATGTAGCGGTCTCAAACAGTGCCGGCACACCCGCGGTGGTAACCTATGACGATCCGGCCGCAACACAAATCGACACCTGGACTCAGTGGATAATTCCACTGCAGGATATTGCCGACCAAGGCATAAACCTGGCCAACGTCGACAGGATCGCTATCGGCATAGGTATCAGAGGCAACATGACAATCACCGGCGGTTCGGGCAAGATGTTTTTCGATGATATCCGGCTGTATCAGCCGAGAACTGCTGCTGAAGAATAAACGCAGATTTCGTTAAAATGACGTCAGAATTTGCATCAGTTCGGGGCCTGTACTGATTGATTTGGTATAGGCCCCCTTTTTAAATTTTGCCGGCAAATAAAAAACATCTAATCTGGTTTAGAGATTTCATTTTTAATCCTCCAAGAGATACTTGCAGCATTTGAGGCTCTTTTTTCATTATTAAAGAGTTTATTGGACCCTATGTGGCACGGATTCGTCCCCGGATATTCCGGAACGAGGTTTTTTGCTTTGACAATAACTATAACAGCTTGTATAATGAATTTATAATAAGGGGTGTGTTTTGTGCCGCCCGGATAAAAAAGACATGCGCTGGCCGATAAAAGGAGAAATGATGAAGAGCGTTTCTGTTTCTGTATGTAAGGTGATTTTACCTGTTATATTGATGGTTTTAGTTTTCATGCCCTTCGGCTGCAGCTCCAGCCAGCCCGGCGAGACTGTTGCCGAAGGCCATAGAAGACATCAGCGCATGGCCAGGATTAATCAGCAGGAGATGATGGCGGATATAGATACGGTGTTGATGCTTGACGAGCCCAGCAAACTCACCGATAAAAGGATACCGTAATTCGGATTGCGTATATCGTATTGTGTATATTTTGCCGTTTTTTATGCAATACACATAACCCGTAGCGCATGACGGTAACAAAAGGATTTGATTCGTGGAAACACTCATCGATCAAATACAATTGTATTTCACCAGGGTAGCGGACTACCCTCTTCAGTTTGTCGCCATCGAATTGATCAGCATCGGGCTGGTGGTTTACTGGATAGTGGACTTTCTCGAAGGCACTCGCGGCGAACGGCTGTTCCGCGCTGTTCTATTCATTCTCATCGTAGGCTTCCTCGTCCTAAAGCTGCTTGTCGGGCAGTTCCCGTTCTACCGACTTCAGTATCTTTACAATGGATTTTTGATTGGCGTTTTGATTATTGCAGTGGCGGCCTTTCAGCCGGAAGTACGAAGAGCTTTGATGCGAATAGGCCAGAGTCGTTTTTGGTCGAGCGCATCTCAGCAGCTATCGCGGACAGTCGAAGAGCTGGTTGCCGCTGTGACGGTACTTTCCGAAGCTCGAATCGGGGCCATTATTGTTATTGAAAGGCGCGTGGCGTTGGGCGAATTTTTGGAAACCGGCGTTCGAATCGACGCCCGGATGACTTCCGAGCTGCTCAAGACCATTTTCCAGCCCGGCACAGCTCTGCACGATATGGCCGTTGTAATACGAGGCGATAGAATAATAGCTGCCAGGGTGCAGTTACCGCTTGCCGAGGACGGGGGCATCGGCGGTGCTTCACTTGGTTCTCGCCACCGTGCAGCTATAGGCATAACGACCGGTTCGGACGCCATCTGTCTGGTAGTAAGCGAGGAAACCGGTATAGTTTCTGTTGCAGAGAACGGAAAACTTACACGAAATATGGATGAAGACAGGTTAAAAAAGCATCTTTCAAGTGTGCTCTCGTGAGTCGAGCCGCTTTGGATGTGAAGTACGAATTACAATGTTAAGAAAGATCAAATACAGCAAGATAGCGATTGTTATATTTTTGACAGTCCTGATTTGGGTTTGGGCGGACCTTGCGCTGGACGAAACGTTACCGGTTCCAGGTGCTACTATAATAGTAGCCGAATCCAGCGAGGATCTCTGGGTAAGTTTCGGCGGCAAAGCTTCCACTTCTATCGACAATATTGTGCTCAAAGGCCCGGCATCCAAAATAGCAGACATAAAGCGGGATTTAAACGAAAGCTCATTGAAGCTTAAATTTAATTTGAATCCTCAGTGGCAGGGAATCACTACTGCCGGTTCGCATACTCTAAACGTTCTGGATTTTATCAACAAGAGCGACGAAATGAGAGATTTGAGCGGTCTAACGGCTGAATCCTGCGAGCCGAACACGCTAACCGTAGATGTTGTGAAACTCGTTGAAAGACCACTGACCGTTCAATGTATCGATGAGAGCGGAAATCCTCAAAAGGCCGAAAGCATCGTGCCGGCAACAGTTAATATGCTTGTACCGGGGGATTGGGGGAACGATAAACTAATAGCCAAGGTCAAGCTGACGCGAAGTGAAATCGAAAAGGCAAGGAAAGAGCCTATTGAGAAAAAGCCGTACGTCGAGCTGGCGGCGGAGCAAAGTAGAGAGTCGACTACAGCCGTGACGATCAAGTTGGCGCCGGAAGAAGATCCGCTCACTGTCCAGAGAATAGAGGACGCGACAATCAGTGTTGCCATGAGTCCGACCTTATCAGCGAAATATTATCCTGTTATTACAAATCTACCCGCCGTGCTGAATTCTGTCGCTGTTAAAGCGACACCCGATGCAAAACGAGCGTATGAAGGGCAGCCGTTGCCGCAGATGACGCTGTACATTTTCGATAGTGACACTGAAAAAGGCCAGGAAATTCAACGCAAGAAGGTTAACTACAATTTTCCTCTGGAGTATGTCCGCACCGGCACGATTGAGCTGAGCGGGGAACCTGCTACCGCCGAATTCAAGTTGATACCTTGGCCTTCTGCCGAGAGTGAGTAGGGCACTTGAGTCCGTAAGCGATCAAGGCCTCGATAGTCATCTATAATGCCGTGTTAAAATTTCCGCTTCAACTACAGCCATAAGTCAATTCCGGACTGCGATAAGAATCAGCTTGTTTGCTGGGTTTAGTTTCCCTGCGGCCCGCCGGAAATGTTTCTTCTTGCCCTTCCAACGGTCATCAAAGCCGTATAAGCGAGGAATATCGCAAGAATTATGAGCATCACGTCTATTACTGCAAGCATGATGTTGGGTTTCTCGGCGGTCGCAAATATGTATGTGTTATATATGAGGGCGCCGATTGTGGTCACGAGCATGATGACAGCCGGAACGGCGGTAAATAGAAAGCTGCGACGATGCGTGAATAAATACACACTTGCGACAATAAGAACAAGGCTGGCAATCAACTGGTTCGCGGCACCGAATACCGGCCATATAGCTTTCCAGTTACCCAGCGCCAGGGCACCTGCCAGAACGCCGACAAGCAGGGTCGCGGCGTATTTGTTTTTCATGCAGGGGATTCTGAATGTTTCGCCGAGCAGCTCGTTGCACAGGTAGCGGGTGATTCTCGTTGCCGTGTCGAGAGTCGTCATAATGAAAGTCTTGAGCATGGTAATTCCTATGAGCGTTCCCAGGCCGCCGAAAAACAGCTTTGTAAGCTCTCCGTATCCTGTTCCGAAAGCCTTAATCCAGCCGCCTTTATTGAACAGCTCCTGGTATACGGGCCCTTCGATACCGGCCGGGGCGCTCTTCCAGTACAGACCGGCCGAGACTGCCATAACCGCCAGAATTGCCAGCGCGCTTTCCATAATCATTGCTCCATAGCCTATCACACGGGCATCTCGCATTCGCGGAATCTGTTTCGAAGTTGTGCCGCTTGCAACGAGACTATGGAATCCCGATATGGCGCCGCACGCAATATTGACGAACAGCATGGGCCACATCCATCCCATTTTGGAGGAAAATGCGACAATGCCCGGGGCTTTCATCTCCGGACGTGTAATAATAAGACCCAGGAATCCGAAGAACATGCCCAGGTACAATACCGCGCCGGCGAGATGGTCTCTCGGTTGAAGCAGCAGCGTTACCGGTGTTACGGATGCAACCATGCCGTAGAAAAGCAAAATTACAGTCCACCAGCGTGCTGCAGTGTCCTCATTGGCGAAAGGGAGCCTGACCGGAAAATGATAACCCGCTACAATCAGACCGACCAGCAGCAGCAACCCCGCAATAGAACAAATCAGCACCGGATATTGCATGCGATACATCAGAAATCCGATAACAAAGGCGACCGCCACAAGTCCGAAAGTGGGAACGACAACCTCCGGCGTTGTTGCCAGAGTCTTTCCGGCAACCGCTGCAAAAACCGCGACAATCAGGATCAGGGACAAGAAGGCGAAAACGCTGAAGATAATCTTGCTGGTCTTTCCCATCACGGACTCTGTAATCGTGGTAATGGACTTTCCGCTGTGTTTGAGAGACAGCACAAGCGCCGTAAAGTCGTGTACCGCTCCGAAGAGAATTCCGCCGGCCACAATCCAGATCACAGCGGGCAGCCACCCCCAGTACAGGCACGCAATGACGGGCCCTATGACCGGCGCCGCCCCTGCGATAGAGGCGAAATGGTGTCCGAAGAGGATTGTCCAGTGTTTAGCCGGTACGTAGTCCACGCCGTCGTTCATTGCTACGGCGGGCGGAACCTCATTGTCGTCAAGCCCCACCCACTCTTTGACTTTCCGGCTGTAGAAAATGTATCCCAAGAGCAACAGAAAAACCGCGATTCCTGCAACAACCAGCGAATTCATTTATCAGACTCCTTACATTTCTTATGTCAATCACTGCCTTTTTTAATTTACTATCGACAGCCCTGTTATCGCATCGGCAATCGGCTCGATGCTTCGATTAGTCGCACCATTGAAATCAGGGTCCCAGAATTCATCATTGATGATCCCCCATATCTTGTCGAAGCATTCGGCCGGATTAAACTCGTTAGGTTCCGCCTCTCTTTTATCTTCTCCCAATATGACCCGAGTCCCGGTTGAGGACGTGATGTTTGTTCTTTCGGTTCCATTGGCGCATTGTGAATCCCATAAAACCAATATCAGGACCACAATTCGAAATATCCTCGCCATTAATCTTTCTTTCTCAACCCTTATCCGCTCGGCATTATTCGCTACTCTCTGTGTTTTCGGGCAAAGAGTCTTATCGGCACTTCGTCAATCGGCAGTATAGATCGTAACCGGTTTACGATGAATCTGCGATAGTTTTCTTCAAACAGTTCGGGCCTGTTTACAAACATAAGAATCGTAACCGGATTGACCGCGACCTGCGTCGCATAATAAATCTTCGGCCAGCCCTTTTTCCCACGTTTGGCAGCGCCCGCTTTCTCTTGTTTTATCGACTCGAAGGCCTTGTTCAGTTTGGTAGTTGGTATCCATGTTGTCGTCTGCTTGAAGATTTCCGCCGCCAGGTCCAAAACGCTCTGGATGTTCTTAGCCTGGGTTGCCGTGGTGAATGCCAATGGTGCGTACCTCAGGCCCGGCAGCAGCTTCGTCAAATAATCTTCGTAGTCCTCGGTAGCGGCCGAATCCTTTGCAAGGTCCCATTTGTTGACTACGATTATGCAGCTTTTGTATTCTTCGGCGATGAACCGGGCTAATTTCTTATCGACCTGCGAGACCATCACGGCGGCATCTATCAAAAACAGCACAACATCGGCGCGCTGAATCGAGCGAGTAACACGAACGTAGCTGTAAAATTCAATGCTGTCGGCCATCTTGTTTTTTTTTCTTACGCCGGCGGTGTCGATGACGATGATGGTTTTGCCGTCTTTTTCGAAGCGGACATCCACCGCGTCTCTTGTAGTGCCCGGCGTCTCGCTCACGATTACCCGCTCGGAACCGACCATCGCGTTGACAAGAGTGCTTTTGCCGGCGTTTCGCTTGCCGACAATCGCAATTTTCATAGTCGGCTCCATCGGCCTGTCCGAATCCAAATGTGCCAGTCTGTCAAAAATCGTATCGAGCAGGACCGCTTTGTTGAGATTGTTCTGTGCCGAGATGCACAGAAATTCGCCGAAGCCGAGCCTGGAAAATTCGCCGGCGGTCGGAAACATTTTAGCCGTGTCGGCTTTATTGGCTACGCCGATGACGTCGAGGTTGTTTTTACGCAGAAGCTGGGCGATTTTTTTATCCAGCGGCACAATGCCATCGCGAATATCGACCATAAACAGCACGAGATTCGCCGATTCGATCGCCTGGTGGATTTGCCGCTCGATATGCTCGCTCAGCAGGTCGCTGTCGACGATCCCATATCCGCCGGTATCGGTGAGCTCGAAGTACCGGTCATCCCGGCCGATGATAGTGCTCACCCGGTCTCTCGTAACGCCGGCCGTCGGCTCGACGATACTTATCATCTGCCCCGCCAGCGCATTCAAAAGACTGCTCTTGCCCACATTAGGCCGGCCAATTATCGCAACTACAGGTAACGCCATAAGATGTACTCAAAATCAGTTGAATTTCTAAACAGTATTAATTATAGCATGATTCTGAACAAGTTTGAAGACCGGAAGTTACGTGCATACCTCGTGAGTTCACGCGATAAGAAAAGTCCGGCGACTTTAAATGATTAAGCCCCCTTTCATCGAAGAGGGGGCTACCTCAGGTTACTGAGCGCTCTTTTTCTGGCTTGTGAAATGGAGACAACCTATCCAAATATAAAAATATTATCTCCTGGTCCACTCGAATACGTTATGTCCTCAAAGACACCCTTCCAGTCACACTTTTCTCCCATGTTTTCATTCTCATCCTTCTTTCGTGAAGTTCTATCACATCCTGTTTTCTTGTTATTCTTAACCTCATCCTTTTTGTTTTTCTCTGACATTTTGTCCACCTCTCTTATGTGCTTCCTTGCAAAAAACAAAGGGCATTTCTGCCAACAATATTTAGTTCACCTTCTTGAACACTCTAAAGAAGGCTCGTGCAGTGAATCCAGTAAATGGCACGACTTTTACACCGTTTTTTTCTAAAAACTGAGTAGTCTCCTTCATTGGATACGCTTCAACATATATCACTCTTTTGATTCCAGAATCCAATATCAATCTGGCACATTGAAAGCATGGAAACGTAGTGGCATAGAGTCTGCCACCATCAGCTTTGCGTCCACCTAAACTTAATATCGCTCGTTCTTCGGCATGAATTGCGGTACACAACTCCATATTTCGGCTCGGATAGAGACATTCCTTGAGATTTTCCCCACATTTGCAGGTCCATGGCTCGCTTAGGTCTACATGGTGCTCTCCACACGAAGGACAATAGATATTCTTTCCCCTTGCCTTTAATTTCGCTGCCATATCCTCGTCTTTGCAGCATGCCTTCGAGGCAGTGCACGTGGGTACATGAGGGGGATTCTCATTAAATCCCATTGATATAGGAAACTGCATGCCATTTTGCTGGACCGTAATCACTGCACCAACATGACGTTTGATGCACTTGGAGGAATTGGATTGTGCATAAGCCGCCGCCATCTGCACTTCTTCAGGGTGAGGGTCTCTGCGATCCTCTATTCCTTGCATCAATGATACAAAATCATCAGCTTGATCCTTTAAAGTCCGTTGGATCTTGTCTGAATTTGGTTCCTCTTTTCCTTGCGGATACACGAAGAAATTCTCATTGTTATAGTAAACATAATCCGAATCATCTACACATTTTTGAACACTTTGGCCCCAAGCGAAATCTTCACTCCTATCACGGCGGTCATCTTTTTCAAATTCGTTGTATCTGCCCTCATAATCATTTTTGACGCGCTGCCACCTCTCATTCTTCTCCGTACACATAGCAACAAGATAGAAATTGGCGTATACCTTTCGAATTTCCTGAACTTCCTGAAAGTTTCGGAAACCATCGATTACAATTTTGCCATCTTGAATTCCGGCTTTATCAATTCTTTCTACAACCTTTCTTATCCAGTAACCATGGTCTCCTTCCCGCATTTTATTACCATAATCCTGAAGTACCTTCCTCCAGTTTTGCTTACCTTTCTCAACAAGTTTCCCTTTCCCTTTACATTCTTTACGAATATCATCAGATATCTTGAAGGGATGGAAGCCGAGATCTTCTAGGACTTTTCTCATCTCACCGCAGCCACTGCCGAAAGGTCCTGTCAGACCTATAACCAAGTTGGATCGGCCAATTTTCACTTCTTCCTTTGTTTGCTCTTGTTTTTTCACTTTTTCTTTGAAGCTGCCTCAGCTTCCCGTGGTGCGAGTTGCCTTTACCTGTTTTCCTCTGTCCTTCTTGTGGCCCACATAACTGTAATTCTTACCTCATTATTGATTTGGCCTGCCAAATGAGTCAACGACTATTTTCCCCAAGGCCATCACGCCGCGAGGAGACCATAAACTTTCAGCTCCTCCAGCGCCCTTTTGACGTCCTGCTCGCTGAAATCTTTGTTGAATCTTTTCAATGTTGCGGTTATTCGGTTGGTATCGACTTTGGAGACCTGCTTGCGGTCAATCAAAAAATGGACCGACGCCAATAATTCCAGCTTTCTTGCAAGCTTATCCCGCTCAGGTTCTGAAAAGATGGCTCTTATTCCTTCCAATCGATGTGAAGAACTTTCATCTAACTTCCATCCTTCGGATTCATCAAGACCAGCAGAAATATCCATCGCAACAGCAAATTCATCGCGAGTCAGGGAGGGACTGTACGGGCCATGAAGGTACCAGTGATAGAAGTAACCCAGGTTGACTCCGGCGGCCTGCGCCAGATAGACCGATTTTTGCATTATCAAACGGTCCATAAAGTAATCTATCTTAAATGGCAGGTTCAAACCGTCAACGGTAAGTTTTACACCAATCTGCTGACGATCCATAATAACGCTCCCTGATTGAAAATTAAGGTGAAATTCGCCCACTAACAACTGCATTATATATACTTTCTATCGACCAATCAACATCCTTCTAATTATTTTTTCCGGGCCTGTCAGAAAATGTTAGGTACAGCCAAGTGCTATTTTCTATTGACTATTAACAATTGACTATTTCTAATACTTGATAGTCAATGTTCAAATTTTGAGATGTGAGGAGTTGTTTTTCAAGAGGAGCAGATAATATGGAGAATAATCGACGGGATTTTTTGAAGATGGTGGCTGCGGGAGCGGCTGCGGCGGTGCCGGGCTTTGCGCGGGAGTCGCAGAAGAAAGAGAAGGCCGTAAATGAGCCGGTGCAGAAAATGCTGCCGCGATGGCGGGGATTTAATCTGCTGGATATGTTCACAATGCGAAGCAAGGGCGACTTCCGGGAGGATGATTTCCGCTGGATGCGCGACTGGGGCTTCGATTTCGTTCGTTTACCGATGTGCTATCGGCTGTGGATAGAGGATGGGGACGACTACAAGCCCCACGAGCCGATGCTGGAGAAGCTTGACCGGGCAGTTGATCTTGCCGGCAAGTACGGCCTGCACGTGAGCCTGAATTTTCATCGCGGGCCCGGCTACTCGGTCAACAGGGAATTCACCGAGCCGTATAATCTCTGGAAGGACGCTGAGCCGCTCAAGGCCTTCTGCTTCCACTGGCAAATGATGGCGAAGCGTTATCGCGGCATCTCTAAGGACAAGCTCAGCTTCGACCTTATTAACGAGCCGCCTTCCATCGGCAATCTGATGAGCCGGGCCGACCACGAGCGGGTAGTCAGAACGACGGTGGCGGCGATTCGTGAAATTAATCCCGACCGCATCGTCATTGCCGACGGCATGAGCTGGGGCAACGATCCGATGCCGGAACTGGCCGATCTGGGTATCGGCCAGAGCACCCGCGCGTATCAGCCGATGTTCATCAGCCACTACGGCGCTTCCTGGGTGGACAGCAAGAATTATCCTGAGCCGGCCTGGCCCGGGAACGGCTGGGACCGCAAGCGTCTGGAGCAGCATTACAGGAAATGGGCCGACCTGGCCAAGATGGGTGTGGGCGTACACTGCGGCGAGGGCGGCGCCTATAACAAGACGCCTCACAATGTGGTGCTGGCATGGCTCAGGGACGTTCTGGAGATTCTGACAGCGCACGGCATCGGCCTGGCAGTCTGGAATTTACGCGGCTCGTTCGGCATAGTCGATTCCGGCCGAGAAGACGTGAAATACGAGGACTTCCACGGCTACAAGCTCGACCGGAAATTGCTGGAATTGCTGCAGGAGTTCGAATAGGGGGCTTTGTGAGCGGCCGGCACGGATCAAGTCTCCTGCTCGTCGTACTGAAAGACCTGCTCTATAGAAACACCGAAGGTCCGCGCGATTCTAAAGGCAAGCGGCAGCGATGGTGCGTACTTGCCCGATTCGATGGCAATGATCGTCTGGCGAGTAACGCCAACCTTGTCGGCCAACTGCTGCTGGGTTATCTCGCCGTGTTCAAAACGCAGCCTGCGAACATGATTCTGCATCTCACTTTTCGCCATCTTTGCCCCCCCGGCCGTACTGAATCATGGAAGCCAGACCCTGCACAAACGTAAAAACGACAAGACCCCCCAAAAGTGTCAGGGGCATCACGTTAACCGATATAGTGCCGTGCGGACCAACGATGCACCAGGCAACCACGCATGCGGCGACGAAATATAACCAGAGCACGACATACCCGGCCATAACCGCTTTTTTATGGATTAACTGGTCCCGCTCATCGAAACTGACCTTCTTTTTTCCTTTGCCCAGCCTGCCAAAAGTAAAAGGGAACAGCCAAAATAAGCCGCCCCAGATGACAATGCCTGCAAACATAAACACCGGCGCGAAGGATATTCCCCTGTCATAAGCAATAAATACGGCGACTACGCCCGGGATTAGAAAACAAGCTAATCCCATAAAGAAATAAAACCATGATACTTCCTTTGTTTTATTCATGATTCTTCTCCTTTACTTCCCCGGCCGTACTGAACCAGAATCGCCAGAGACAAAGCAAGTATGAAGGCTATCAAGGCAAAGTAAATTACGGCCGACAGCTCGTCCATCGTTACGGATAGAGTGCTTTGTATACCCAGGCCAAAGAGCGCTACAACGAAGGCCACACCCAACATCCCGGCGAGCAAGACAAAGCTAACCAGCAACGCCCTTTTGATGATCCGTTTGTCGCGTTCGTCCATGTCAACTTCGCGCGGTTTCTTCTTTCTCTCAATAAGATAAATGGGTACAAGCAAAAGCCCTCCCCAGACCAAGCCAACCAGCAATTTCACCGGCCAGCCGACAATCGTATCAAGTAAGTCGAAGACGACAATCCCGGCCAGCAGCAACGACAGCAATATGCCGTAACAGGCCGCATGTTGTGTCTTATTCATGATTTTTCTCCTTTTGGTCCCCAGCCGTATTGAATGAGAGTTGATATTGACATCACAAGACACTGACAGAGCACAGCTATCGGAAACAGATAAGGAAACCATTGCGTTGGTATTTTGGCCTCCGGAGCTATGCCAATCGGTAAGTAGGAAACGAGAATTACAATCAGATAAACCGTGCCTAAGCCGGCTAAGTAAGCATTTTTCTCAATCTGCTTATCTCGTTCGTCGGATACAACTTCGCCTTTGTTCTTTTTGAGGATACGGCTTATAATTAAAAACACCCCAAGCGACAAAATAAAGCCGGGAAAGGCAATGTCTTTTTTGGGAAAATCCGGAACGTAATATTTCATCAAGGTTAATGTAATTCCAAGAAACATACCGAACAATGATGCGATAAGCACGATTAAGGCAATTTTTTGCTGTCTATTCATGATTTTTCTCCTTTAAGTGCGCAACCGCGCACAACCGGAATAGCTATTTCATTAACCACTATGGCAGCGAACAACACACCCAGATTAATCATTGGCACAATCCAAATCGGAACCGACTCATCCGGCCTTAATGCAAGACGGAGTACGATGTTTGACCAGAAAGTCAGAAATGGCGCAAACCGTCCAAGAATAGCCGGAACTCTTCGCAAGACAGCGATTTCAACAGTTATGTAGATACCAAAAGCCAATAGCAGCAGTATCGATGCTATGTAACACCAGGTGCTTTTCCGCTTTCTATTCATTGCCTTTCTCCCTCCAGCCGTACTCTTGTAGTGTCACGAGTGACTGCACAAGAATAACTATAAACATACCGCCGAACACCATTGAACACAGATACTTCACCGACACCATGCCGTCCGGCCCATATATGAAAAACGGAGCCATCGCTGCAATCACAAATACAGGCCAGAAACCCCAATATGCCGCCAACATAGCTTTGTTTTTAATCAGCAGGTCTCTTTCGTCCAGTTTTACCTTGCCCTTATCTTTTTTAAATAGTAACGGCGCCAGGGCCGAAAATCCCATGATCCCGATAAATCCGAATCCCCCCGCCGCTCGCCGCATCGGCAGCCCGTAACCGAAGTGCAAAACAATGATTGATATAAGACTCAATCCAAACGCCAACGTCACCATAATTAACGAAAACCACGCTATCTTTTGTGCCCTATTCATGATTCTTCTCCTTTATCCCCCAGCCATACTGGACCAGAACCGCAACGGAGTAAATCAACATAACGACAACAAATACGCCGATATTGATAATTGGCAGCAGGCAAACCTGGATTGAGCCTGTATCTCCGGCAACGAACGATGGGATTATGCTGGCGGCGAATAATAAAATCCAGAGCCCAACGAATGCTACCAGCACGGCGTTTTTCCTGACCGAATTATCTCGCTCGTCGAAATCCACGTTAGAAGGTTTTCGTTTCCAATGGACGAAAGCGACACCACCAGCCAAAAAGACCAGAATGAACCAGATCCAGACTTTGACCAGCCCTGTACCTGTCGTCCTGCCTCCGGGTGCAAACATGCCTGCATATATGATTGCCCCAAAGACAATAAGCAGCATTGCGACTCCTAAAGTGAACCATGCGCCCTTCTGTGTCTTATTCATGATTGCTCACCTCTTAAATTCTTTAGCTTCTCTATACTTGATAATGTAAAGGAAGCTATACATTATGTCAAGTCTATTTTACATTTTTTTTGCGATATTTTTTTCTTCTGCAGGATGGAGAAGAATTCTCGATGTTTTGCAATTCATTTACTGGCAAGACTTTAAGTTGATTTGTATGAGATGTGCTATTGCTAAAATTTCGGCAGAAACGCCTTTTTTATCCCCTTTCTCCTTCAACCTCATAAATTGGGAAACGGCACTAATAATTTTAACAGGTTAGACAAAGTTATTCTATAGAGATCTTGAATAAGACCCATCGTTTCCAGGAAGCTTGATGAAGCAAATAAACGTGTTCATTTTCGGCCGGAGGACCATTTCGCAACTTTTGGCCAAGGCCGCTTCCATCAGTATTCACATATTGGTCGATCTGTCCGTCACCCAGGTCCCATAGATAACACGGTGCATAGGAATAATTCATTAAGATAGCCCCCTTTTCTTGTTTGAATTCGAGGTCCCAGCCATAAATATCATCTACAGCTTTCCATCTTGTCCCTGAATGTATTCTGAGAGTCTTCAAATTGTCCATGTTAAAGGGCGGCTCTTTCGATACAATATAGGCCAATTCAAATTGTTTTGGCTTCTCTAGGGTGATTGTTTCGAGATCAAGTGTTTCTCCCGCTTTGAATTCGATCGTGAAACCTTTCTTCAGGTAGCCCGGTGCCGTAACACTGCACCAGTAACCGATCGGCGAGAATCCATCTGCCTGGGCCAGGCCATCTTCCTGTACCGGTATCTCAATAGGATCAGGCCAATAGCGGCGAGGTTCGGTACCATTCGACGGCGTATTCACAGGGCCGTTTCTGACACTCAACCGTATTTTTGCCTGCGAGACGTCTCCACCTTCTTCCAATTCTACTTGAGCTTTAAGACCCACCAATTCATCTTTACTTAACGGTTTCATATGAATAGTGCCAACATCGACCAAATCTGTCTTTTCGTCTTTCACTATATCTTTTAGTTGCAGATCATACGGGGCATATTGGTGCATGCGAAAGCCCACAGGCCTATCCAGGTCTCTTGTCGGTCCGGCAAAATAGCCTTCGGACAGAATCTCCATTTGCGCACGAACATCACGTACATTTCCCTGGCCATCGAGAACAACTCGACCGACAATGACATGCCCGGTTTTGCGTCTTTGGACTTTTTCTCTTGCCCTGGCGATCTTGGCTTCCAATTCCGGTTTATTCGGGCACTGCTCTATTGTGTTTAAAGCACATCCGCCCATTATTATTGCCAACGCTACTGCACATACTGCCGCGAATACTACTTTCTTCATTTTGTTGCTCCTTCCGGAAAACCAGGATTTAAAACAAATATATGTTTGCCGATTTCGTGTATTGAAGTTCTTTTTCTTCTGTTTCTATACGTCTTTGGCATCCCTTTTCGCCTTCAACCTCGTAAATTGATAAACGGTACTAATAAAATCATGAGCGGCGGAATCGCTAAGTGCCTGAATCAGTCAATTGGCACGGCGGAACTCTCACCCGCTGGATAGCGGCCTTGTCGGCTGCTCCGCTGTCCCCTTGTTTTCTTGCTTCCCTAAAGGATGTTGGTAACACCTAAATCAAAAGCCTTACCCATTTCCCCTTTCCATTTCCCTTTGTTAGCGAAAGTATCCTGACGGAGCCATGGTGAACAATTTCCAGCCCTTGTCGGTTTCGTGGAACAGAAAAGCACGGACGTCTGTGCGAACAAGCAACATGGCTCCCTTGATTTTAACTCCCCAAAAATCCTCTATCTTCTCCGCCTGGCTGGTATCCACTGTGACAGACTCAATCTTCGCATTTGCGATCTCCTGCAAAAGTCCCGGTTTCTTCGTCAAAGATTTGCGTCGATTCTCCCGTCTCTCATCAAGACTCAGATCCCGGCCATCGACCTCCTTCTTTGTCTCATCATCCCAAAAATCAAGATATACATCGATATCATTCGCCTTGCAGGCCTCTTGCAAAGATATAAAAGCACTTCGGACTTCATCTACCTGCTTCTGTAATCTTCCGTCATTGTCTTCTCCAACTTCTTTTTCAGCCTTTGCCGGAATATCTGGAGTAGATGCTTGAGACGTAGTATCCCCTGACTTAACGATTTGACTATCATCCGTTGACGATTGACTGTCTGATTCTGAGTTGGTGTCGTATTGTTCCTTAGACCTATCCTCTTTCTTAGCGCAACCCCACAGTGAGGTAAACAATACTGATACAGCAAGGACATAAATAATGATTCTGCTAATTTTCATAAGAATCTCCCTTCGATTAACACGACTCTGCTTATATTAGCCAACCAAGAAACTATGCCACCCCTCAGACGATTCAATACATTCAATCTCAAGGTTAAATAGGGATGGTTCCGATTTCGTGTATTCAATTCTTGTTCTTCTGTTTCTATACGACTTTGCCATCCCTTTTCTTCTTCTAACTGAACAGTTAATATTTAAGATGTGACCCCAGTTTTCCCTCATTTTTGCTAACCTTTATTTTGGACGGTCCGGCTTATCGACTTCATAAGAATCTACAAAACAACCGGCCTGGCATTGCTTATTGAGTAAAAACTTAACCCGTTCGGCGTTTTTTTTGGTTGCCGGTTTTTGGAATACAATTTTACCATCCGCTTTTCGTCTTATGTAAATTCTATCCATTTTTAAGCTCCCCTTTGAGTTAGTCGTTCCGTTGATGTTTCAGCCGGAAGCAATTGCAATCGACTACGGAAAATTTCGCCGGTTTCAGAATGTTTGTAAAAGTCTTTGGTTGTTCGCTTCTTGACCATTGATTTTACTACTTCAGGATCATTCATAATGTTGCCCGGATTCGATCCCCAAGTTTTTCCCTCAATTCACTCTCTTCTGTCCAAAAGATATGATAGTATTGCCTTGTATTAAAGCTGCACTTGTTCTTTTCATCCTCACGACATGTCCAGATAACAGGCAAACCCAAGCCCAGAGCGAAGCCCGCTTCAAAGTATACTGCTTGTCTTTGCCCGGTCACATCGGCGATTACGAAACGACTTCTTCGTATTTCAGCAAGAATCTTATCACAAATCTTATCGTTGAATTCCTCCATATCAACCCGATACATTGTAAAACCTGTATCTCCTTCAAGTTTTTTTATTCCCTCGATATAGACAGATTTCATTTCATCGTTAAAGCGCATAGCGACAAAGGCCTGCTTGGATTCGATATTCGGTTTGGCCTGTTCTTCTACCTTCTGCCACCCTTCCACCGTCAGTTCTAATTGGTAACCCTCGGCATCAATCTTTTTATAAAACATTAACCCACTGAAATCAACCAAATTGCTGTCCTTCAAATGCGTTAGATACGCCGTAACTTCCTTTACATTTTTACAGTAGAAAAGGGGGCAGATACTATCCTTATCAATAAGAATCTTGTCACTTGGATACGATGCTTTTTCAGATATGTATGCGAGGATACGGTTTAATATTTCTTGTACGCCCTGCGGACACACACTGAGGATATTCGCTTCAAATTCGGAACGGTCTTTAAGTAGTTCCTTTTCTATTTGAAAAGGATGGCCTCTCTCTGAACTCCATCTTGCCACAGCAGAAATCAAGTGAAGCCGTTCTTCCACAAAGTGGTCTGGCTCAGTGTTAACGGCACGTTCTTCGATAAAATAAACTCCACACCTTGGACACTCGACACGGAACTCAAGGTCCGGGTGACCACCCGAAGTAACTTCAATCGACTTTCCGCCACAAAACTTACAAGAATCCATACTAACTTCCTTTCCCACATGAGCTATATTGTGTTGTCCTCAATCACCATACCATTCTAACAATCACCCGCCTCAATTCAACTGAAAGCCCAGACTAACTGTCCACCATACCCATTATTTGAAAAGCTCTAAGAGTTCTTCAAGAGTTAAGCCAACTTCATGCGCGGTTGTAATATACAGTGCGAGCACGCCAGCATAATCTTTGACCGAAGCCAATGCACCCTTGACTTTTTCCAAGAAAGTGTGCCTCTTATCTCCCGGCTCAAGATTGCGAAGCTGTTCGTCGATCTTGCTCTGGAGATTAAGTACCATTTGCGTTTGGGTCTGACTTTGCACCTGAGTTTGGCTGATTACGGTTGACGGCATACCGCTAAATGGAGCTGGTTCACTTGCGAAATATTGGCCGTGAAGTCTCGCAATCAGACCGGCAAGTTTACCCCGGTACGTGTTCTGTTCAAGTATATATCCTGTGCCTTGCCCTCTTTTTTGAGGAACCATCTTGAAGCGATTGTAGTCTTCGCCAGAAATCTTGTTTAACTCCTCGATTGCTTGGTTGGCCGACTCCCACAGTTCAGCATCATGTATATAACTGACTCCATCACTGCTTGGAGCTTTGGAAACATAGCCTTGAAGTTCATGGTAGATAGGCCTAATATCTTCCTGCTTTGCCATAAAGTTGTCCTCTTCAAAAAACAAGCCAGAAACAAGATTTTGATTTTCAGAGTTATCGCTTGATCAAGGCTGCTGCTGCAAATTATATCATTTTCCCAGTATAGAACAAAAACAATCCGTCTTTCTACCTGATACAGCGTATCCTTCGACCAGGCTCAGGACAGGCCTCACGGGGTTTACCCCATGAGATAACTTAAAAAAGCTTCATTTATCTATGAAGCGTATCTCACGGGGTAAATGTTACCTTCGAATTTTGAAAAAAAGTAAAAAAAGCGGCAAAAAACAAGAATTCCTTTACCACGAAGCTCACGAAGGAACACGAAGCCTCTGTTATTGACTCCGTCCAAGAAAGGCCGGATCTTCGATATTTATGATTTTCTATTGACGATTGTTTTCCTTCGTGGTGAATCCAAATCAGCGTTTATCTGCGTTAATCGGCGGTTAATGAAAATGATTATTATATTTCTTCGTGGCTCTCAGTGCCCTTCGTGGTGAATAAAAAACCGTGTTTATCCATGTAAATCCTGTCTACTTTAAGTTGATTATTGCTTATCCCCAGCACGCACTACGCACCACGCACTAAGAACGCCGTCTCACGGAGATTTTTTTGGAATATTCTTGACTTCGACATTAATTTTAGTATAATATGCAACAAAATGAATATAGAATACAAAATACAGGAGACTTTGTTATCTATTATTTATTATTTACTATTGATTATTTCTCTGTGGCCTCTGTGCTCTCTGTGGCAGATAGAAAGTCGGCGAGTATTGGAGATTTTTTGGGAATTTGGTTGACCTTTTGCGTAACGGTTCGTATAATATATAACATATTCGTATGTAGTATGTGGTATGTCGAATATTGAATTTAGAATTGAGAATTAGTCGTGGATTCCCGCTTTCGCGGGAATGACAAACATCAAATATCTGCGTTTATCTGCGTTAATCTGCGGTTAATTCCTTGTTGAATTTAGAATTGAGATGATGAATGGTGAAGACTTTGTTATTTATTATTTACTCCGTCCAAGAAGGGCCGGATCTTCGATATTGGAGCGGAGTGTAAATCCGGCCGCGAAGCGCGACGGATTGATTATTTCTCTGTGGCCTCTGTGCTCTCTGTGGCCCTTGCCATTGACTATTTATGATTTACTATTGACGATTTTTTCTTTTCTTCCGCGTTTACCCCGTGAGATAGGCAAAGCCGTTATCTCACAGGGTAAATCTGCTGTTTATGTCTATTTCTTGGTGATTATTCGTGTTAATTCGTGGTTATATTAAGGTTAATTCGTGGTTAATTTGAAAAAACAAAGCCAATTTTTGAAGGGCCAAAATGAACGTAATGTCAATTATAACAAGGGGATACGTGAAATATATTGGATTGGACACCTGGTGAAAACAAACCCAATTCAAAGCCAATTTGCCGGCATCGCTCAAAGATTGCCACGGCCCTTCGGGCTTCGCAATGACATTGGTATCTCTGCTGTTTCGTGCCTTAGTGGCCCATTCGACTACGCTCAGGGCATGCTTTGTGGCTATGACCCTGTTTGAAAAAACAAACCCAATGTTAATATGGGCAAAATGGTGCAAGATTAGTAATATTAAGAAGTTAAGGAGATTTTAGTGATTTTTGGCGGTTTTAACGGCGAAAAAACAAAGCCAATTTGGCGGATTGAGTGTTGTTTCGAGAGAAGAATCTCCTGTTTAAATTCCGTGGGTCTTTCCGATATATATTTGATGGCAGTTATAGATATGCAGACAAAACCGTGTCCATTTTGTGCCGAGACGATTCAGGCCGCGGCTGTTAAGTGCCGATTCTGCGGAGAATATCTCAATACCGCGAAGGCCAGAGCGCTGGAAGCCGGCTCCGGGCCGAATTCGCAATCATCCGAGGACGAGGAAATAGATGATAATATCCTTTTCGCGGGCAGGCCGTCTTTATGGGGAATGGCGCCTGCGGTGGTCAAGGGATTAGTGGTTCTTATCATCGCATGGCTTATGATAAGGCTGCCTCTCGAAGGTTATGTCAATAGCCTGCTGGGTTTGAAACTAACCGCGACTCAGGCTTTTGCTATCAGCCGATACAGAGTTATTGCCGGCGTAGCGATTGGCTCGATTGTCATCCTTATACTTCTGCTCAAAGCGTTCAAGCTTAAGATGATCTATTATGAGGTCAACGCCGACCGAATCGAATGGAGCAGGGGAATCCTCGACAGGCGAGTGGACAACGTGGACATGTTTCGTGTGGTTGACCTGAAGATGCGAAGGAGCCTGCTCGACTGTATCTTCGGGGTCGGTACGATAGCGTTGATTACTACCGACAAGACGGACCCGGTGTTTGAATTTGAAAAGATACAAGATTGCCGCTACCTGTACGACGTTATCAAGAAAGCCAGCCTCGCAGCGGATCGCAAGACCGGCGTCGTACATCTGGAATAAAATCATGGATTCTCATTCTCATCCGGGATGTACTCGATCAAATCGCCGGGCGTGCAGTTTAACGCCTTGCACAAGCTGTTCAACGTTGAAAAGCGAATCGCGCGGGCCTTGTTGGTTTTGAGAACGGACAGATTGTTGACCGCAAGGCCTGTCGCCTCTGCCAGATCCTTGAGCTTCATCCGCCGGTCTAAAAGCAGGTAATCGAGTCGAATATTAATCATTTGTAAACCTCCTTTCAGACCAGTGTTTTTGACTCTTGAATAATTGGTACTATTCTTTTCAGGAACAAACCAATTCCAATCCAGATCAAAATTTTAATAAAAGTAAATATTGCAGAAGGTATGTAATTTAAGAAAAACCTCGATAATACCATACAGACAATAGCTATGAATAATTAGGACGTCTGTCAGATAAGGTAGCCTACTACGCTTGTGAGTATCATTGTTCCTACCGCTTGCTCAAAAAAACGTCTTATTGCTTTTTATTTGTTTTTTTTTGAGCTGAAAGAAACGGCATGAATGTTTGCTGAAATTGCTTGAACTTATCTTCTTCTTTTTTCCATGCAGCTAAATATTCTTGCCTCGACCTCATTTCCTGAAGTGATTTTGAAGCGGCATTCTGACTAACCTTGCGAAAGGTTTCTTCATCTGGGACAATTTCAGCAATATTCATCACTTGATTACCTTTGAATTTTTCCGGTGCCACCAGCCAAATATACCCGTCGCAATACTTCGCAAATGTTGAGCCGGGATTATCAATAGCCCACATAAAACCTTTGGGAAGTTTAATATCTGCGAATGGAGAACCCACGATGTCAAATCCAATCGGTTCATCAAACGCGTTGAGAACCTTGTCTAACAAACCATTCAGCGGATAGTCTTCACCCCGCTCTCTATAACACCAAAAATCATGAAGCATAATTTGAAATACTTTGCTCCCATAGCGTTGGTACAGATATCCACCCGCTCTTTTCTCTGGTCTGTTTCGTACGTTTCCCTTTAAACGTGTGACGGCATGGGTAGTTCCACACCAAATCAGCCCCTTGTGTTGGTTTTTTTCATATTCGTTAATTATTGGCTCAGCATAAAGCTTGTCCGCTTCCATAAAGTTGAGCATGGCGGCCTTCTTTTGTTCTTCATTTCCGTAATGAAAATCATGCCAGTTGTTATCAAAGTGCATGAATACT
>Ga0307380_10003474_pt1 | contig 21722 bp, 23 predicted proteins | sample UN3MG_FD_202239 | JGI IMG/M metagenome (GOLD analysis project Ga0307380, IMG submission 202239) | Soil microbial communities from Risofladan, Vaasa, Finland - UN-3 | ecosystem: Environmental > Terrestrial > Soil > Coastal area > Acid sulfate soil | place: Finland: Risofladan, Vaasa | collected... | reverse complement strand
AGCACCTTGCAAGGGGCAAGCGCGATTTTCTCACGGCCTCTGGCGATGATCTGGGACATGCGGGCGCGGTTGCTCACGGATTTGGGGATGGTCGACCAGCGCTTGCGCACCCCATTCAACGACGCGCAACGAGCAACCAACGACGAAGCGAGCCTCAAAAATCTCATCGATGCCCGGCTGGAGCAGCTCTGCGCGCGGCCCGATGCGCCGGCTTGGATCGTCGTGCCGGGGCAGGTGATGGAGGGCGCGCCGGTTTCCGTCGAGCGATGGAAGCCGCAGCATTGGACGGCGCCGAGCCCGGCCTTTGCATTCGGGTGGGACGGCAAACGCGTCAACTGGACGGCGACGCAAGATTACGCCGTCATTCCTTGCGCCTCGTGATTGAAACCCTTGTTGACCACGGGAAACCTCTGGGGTTTGCTCGTTTAGGGAGATAGAAACGGGCAGGGAAGACCGGGATTTCAGTCATGACGTTACTCATTATTGGCATCGTCGTTTTTCTCGGCATTCACCTGCTGCCGGCCTTCCCGCAAGTCCGTGCGGGGCTGGTCGGGCGCATCGGCGAGAACGGTTACAAGGCCTTATTCTCGGTTCTCTCCATTGCCGGTTTGGTGCTGCTCGTCTGGGGCTTCGCACAAGCGCCGGTCATTCAGGTCTGGTCACCGCCGCCGTGGACGCGCTGGGTGGCGATCGTGCTCATGCTGCCGGCCTTCATCTTTTTGGTGGCGGCCTATGTGCCGTGCCGGCTCAAGGCGAAGCTGAAGCATCCCTTCCTGGCGGCCATCAAGACCTGGGCGCTCGCCCATATGATCGCCAATGGCGATCTCGCGTCGATCATCCTGTTCGGCTCGTTCCTGGCTTATGCCGTCTTCGACCGCATCGCGCTCAGGGGACGGCAGCCGACAGCGCTGGTGGAGACGCCAGGCTCAGGCCCGGCCCGCAACGATCTCATCGCGGTGGGGCTGGGCGTGGTGCTCTATGTGGTGTTCATGATCTGGCTCCACCCGCTCCTTATCGGCCGGGCGGTGATCCAGCACTAGACCCGTTGCGCGGCGGGCCTTTTTTGCACTGCACAAATCACCATATTTCTGTCATAAGACCCTTGAGTTCCAATCGCGAGGCTTGAGCCGTGTCGCAGAGTTTTGACGCAAAGCGCATTACCGCCCCAGATATCGCCAAGCGCAAAGGTGGCACGCCCATCGTGGCGCTGACCGCCTATCATGCGCATACGGCGCGGATTATCGATCCGCATGTCGACATCCTGCTCGTGGGCGACTCGCTTGGCATGGTGATGCACGGCTACGAGACGACGGTGCCGGTGCCGCTCGACCTCATGATCATGCACGCGCAAGCGGTGGTGCGCGGCTCGTCCCAGGCGCTCGTCGTGGTCGATATGCCGTTCGGCTCCTATGAAGAGAGCCCGGCGATCGCCTTCCGCAACGCCGCGCGGGTGCTCAAAGAGACCGGTTGCGGCGCCATCAAGCTCGAGGGCGGCGTGCATATGGCGGAGACCATCCGCTATCTCACCAGCCGCGGCATTCCGGTGGTCAGCCATATCGGGCTGACGCCTCAGTCGGTCAACACGATCGGCAGCTTCCGGCCGCAGGGCCGGCACCGGTCCGAATGGGCCGTGTTCGAGGAGGACGCCAAGGCCGTGGCCGAAGCCGGGGCCTTCGCCGTCGTGCTCGAGGCTTTGGCCGAGCTGCTGGCGGCGCGTATCACCAAGCAGATTGCCATTCCGACCATCGGCATCGGCGCTTCGGCCGAATGCGACGGCCAGATCCTCGTGCTCGAGGACATGCTCGGCCTGTCGCCGCGCGTCCCCAAATTCGTCAAGGAATACGCCCAGCTCGGCGGCGCCATCGAAGGCGCAGTCAAGGCTTATTCCAATGAGGTGCGCACCCGCGCCTTCCCCTCCGACGCCTACACCTATTCGATGTCCGAGGACAGTGACGGAGTCACGAAAAAGACCAAAATGACAGGCAGTTAGCCCAAGAGGGCGCCTGCGTTCGCCAAGCTTGTCAGCCGCTGGCAGGGCTTCCAGCCTTGCGCGAGCAAGTGGGCTTCACTATACGGCGGGGAGGGAAGGGGCCGACGGCATGGCTCCTGCCGCCATCGTTGTTCCAATCCTGTCACAAGAGCCCACAGCCCAATGAGCGACAATAGTTTTTTTCGCGAGGTGGACGAGGCCGTCCGCCACGAACAATACAAGAAGCTGTGGGACCGATACGGGGTCATTGTCCTCGTTCTGGGCGCGCTCGTGATCGCTGGTGTCGCCGCCTATAAGGGCTGGACCTTCTGGCAGGTGCGCCAGTCGCAAGAGGCGGGGGCGGAATTCACCCAAGCTCTGACGCTGGAGGCCGACACGGACACGGAAAAGGCGCGCGAGGCCTTCGCGTCGCTCGCCGCCGACGGCCCGCGCGGCTACCAGGTGCTTTCGCGCTTCCAGCTCGCATCCAACGAAGCCAAGGCCGGCGAGACCGAAAAGGCCGTGGCCTCTTACGATGCGCTAGCCACCGACGGCAGCGTCGATCCAATTCTGCAGGGTCTTGCCACGCTGCAAGCCGCGACGCTGCGCCTAGACAGCGCCGACTATGCCGAGATGGAACGCCGGCTCAAGGGCCTCATCGACACCGACAGCGCTTGGCGGTTCTCGGCCCGGGAACTGCTCGGTCTTTCCGCCTATCGCCACAACGATATGCGCGCGGCGGAAAAGCAGTTCAGCGCGCTCCTCAGCACGCAGGAGACGCCCCCGAATTTGCGGGACCGCGCGAACATGATGCTCACGCTCATCGTGAGCAGCCCGTCGGCGCTGAGCAGCAGCAGCACGACGAATTAGCGTTTTGAGATCGAAGGGCTCTGAACATGGGCCGAGACAGTAGACGTAGAACAGGCGGTCGCCTTCTCGGCGCGTGGCGCGCAGGCGCGGTCGCCGTGCTAATCGCTGCGACCTGCGGCGGCTGCGGCCCACTGGCCGGCATCAAAAATCCATTCGAAAAAGAAGAGCCCAAGCTGCCGGGCGAGCGGATCGCCGTCATCACCGATCCGGGGCAGGTCGGCGCCCAGCAAGCGACTTTCAAACCGGTCTCCTTGCCGCCGGCGCAGGCCAATGCGGCCTGGACGCAGCCCGGTGGCGTGCCCTCCAATAATCTCGGTCACCTGGCTCTCAGCGGGGCGTTGCGGAAGGCCTGGACCGTGAGTGCCGGGACCGGCTCTTCGTCCAGCGGGCGTTTGAGTGCCGTGCCGCTCGTGGCCGGAGGCAAGGTGTTCACTCTCGATGCGGCGGGTAATGTCACGGCCTTCTCCGCCGGGAGCGGGGCGCGGGCGTGGCGGGCGAGTGTCACGCCGGAGAACGAGAAGAGCAGCGAAGGCTTCGGCGGCGGGCTCGCGCTCGACGGCGGTACGCTCTATGTCACGACCGGCTACGGCACCGTGGTCGCGCTCGATGCGGGCAGCGGCGCGGTGCAGTGGATCAAGGCGCTGGGCGAGCCGATCCGCAACTCACCCACGGCGGCCGGCGGCAAAGTCTATTTCGTTGCCAGCGACAACACTCTGTATGCGTTGAATGGGGCGAACGGCGAAGTGCTGTGGAAGTCACGCGGTTTGCCACAGACCGCAACCCTGCTCAGCAACGCCAGTCCGGCGGTCGCCAGCGGCGTCGTGGTGGCGCCGTTCCCGGCCGGTGACATCGCCGCGTATCAGTCCGGTAGCGGCAAGGCGGCGTGGACGGATTCTCTGACCCGCACATCGGACACCACCGCGGCCGGCATTCTCGGCGACCCGGCCCGGCCGGTGATCGACCGCAACGTGGTGTTCGCCGTCAGTCATGGCGGCAGGATGATCGCCACCTCGGCCTCGACGGGCGCGCGGGTCTGGACCCGCAACGTGGCCAGCACGCAGATGCCGTGGGTCGCCGGCAATGCTGTTTATGTGGTCGACGTGTCCGGCAAGCTGATGGCGCTCGGCCGCAATGACGGCCAGGTGCTCTGGGTCAGCGATCTTCCCAAGAGTTCGCGGTGGAGCGGGCCGGTGCTTGCGGGCAACCGGCTGTGGGTCGTTTCTGGCTACGGGCTGTTGGTGGGGGCCGATGCGCGGACCGGCCAGATGTCCGATCAGATCGACCTCAACACCGACGTCTTCGTCACGCCCGTTGTGGCCGGCGGCCGGATGTATATCCTGGACGATGACGCCGACCTGATCGCTCTTAACTAATCGTGTGCTAAAGCGGGCAACCGCCCACTGATGGCGCGCTGCCCAGCGTTGCACCCCGAAGTCCCGCTCCGAACGGATCCATGCCCTTTACTGTCGCCATTGTCGGACGGCCAAATGTCGGCAAGTCCACCCTGTTCAACCGGCTCGCGGGCCGGCGGCTGGCGCTGGTCGACGACCAGCCCGGCCTGACACGGGACCGGCGTGAGGCGGAGACGGAGCTTGGGAAATACGATGTGACGCTCATCGATACGGCGGGGCTGGAGCCCGGCGATACGGGGCTGACCGCGCGCATGCGCGAGCAGACCGAAGAGGCCATCGCGCAAGCCGATGTCGTGCTGTTTCTCATCGACGCCCGCGCCGGCGTAATCGCCTCGGACGAGATCTTCGCCGATTTGGTGCGGAGATCCGGTAAGCCGGTGGTCCTGGCCGTCAACAAATGTGAGGGCCGGGCGGCGGAGGCGGGCCTCTATGAGGCCTACGCGCTCGGGCTCGGCGAGCCTGTGCCGATCTCCGCCGAGCATGGCCTCGGCATCGGCGAAATTTCCGAGGCCGTCCAGGCGGTGTTTGAGGCTCAGAGCGAGGGCGCCGAACCCGAGCCCGAAAACGTCGAGGCGGACGAGGCTCCGCATGCCCTGCGGATCGCCATTGTCGGCCGGCCGAATGTCGGCAAGTCGACCCTGGTCAATGCGCTGCTCGGCGAGGAGCGCATGATTACCGGCCCCGAGGCCGGCATTACGCGGGACGCAATTGCCTCGGAGATCGACTGGCACGGGCGGCCCTTACGCGTGTTCGACACCGCGGGGCTCAGAAAGAAGGCCCGGGTCGAGGGCAAGGCGGAGGTGCTTTCGGTCGGCGATACGCTGAAAGCCATCCGCTTCGCCGAGGTCGTCGTGTTGCTGCTCGATGCGGAACAGCCATTCGAGAAGCAGGATCTCCAGATCGCCGCGCTGATCGCGCAAGAGGGACGCGCGCTCGTCATCGCCATCAATAAATGGGATCTGGTTCGCGAGCGCGACAAGCGGCTGAACGAATTGCGCGAGGCTTGCGAGCGCCTTCTGCCGCAGGTTAGGGGCGTGGCGCTGGTGACGGTGTCGGCCATGAGCGGCAAGGGGCTCGATAAAGTTATGAAGGCCGTGCTCGCAGCCGACGAGGTGTGGAATCGCCGGATACCGACCGCTGCCTTGAACCAATGGCTCGCCGCCACGCTGGATGCCCACCCGCCGCCGGCGCCGTCGGGACGCCGCATCAAGCTCCGCTATATGACCCAGGCCAACGCGCGGCCGCCGACTTTCGTGGTGTTCTGCTCGCTGCCGAAGGCGCTGCCGGATTCCTACTCCCGCTATCTGGTGAACGGATTGCGCGAGAGCTTCGATCTGCCCGGTGTGCCGATCAGGCTGAACTTGCGCAAAGGCAAGAATCCTTACGCCAAGGACGCCTGATCCAAGGGGCTGTGAGCATGAACTGCGAGACGGAAGTCTATTTCTATCATTTGGAGAACCGCACGCTCGACCAGGTGCTGCCGATGCTGGTCGAGCGGTCGCTTGAGCGTGGCTGGCGCGCGGCCGTGCAGGCGACGAGCCGTGAGCGGGTCGAGGCGCTGAACACGCTGCTGTGGACCTATCGCGAGGACAGCTTTCTGCCGCACGGCACGGCAAGCGACGGCACGCCGGCGGAGCAACCGGTCTATCTCACCGTGGGTGAAGACAATCCGAACGGGGCCGCGGTGCGCTTCCTGGTCGACGGGGCCACGCTCGACGATGCGTCCTCCTATACGCGAGTCGTCCAGCTCTTGGACGGCCATGATCCGGACGCCGTGGCGCGGGCGCGGGAGGCATGGACCACGGCCAAGGAGAAGGGCTACGCGGTGAGCTATTGGCAGCAGGACGCGGACGGGCGCTGGCAGCAAAAGGCCTGAGGCCGTGGCCTGCCCTTAGATCTCGATGCCGGCCAGCTTGAGCGTATAGAGCATGGCGAAATAGGCCCCGACGGTAAGTGCGATGGAGGCGGCGAGGCTCGCATAGAAATCGACGCCATGGCGCAGCAGCGCCGGCAAGCTGACGAACAGGACCAGCGAGGGCAGCACCAGCCAGAAGATACCATTGGCCAGGCGCGCCACTTTCTCCGTGTCGCCGGTATCGACATAGAGCCAGATCATGGCGAGTACCGAGGTGAGGGGGATGGAGGCGATGACCGCCCCGAAAAGGGCGCTGCGCTTCGCCGCTTCCGACACTGCGACCACGAGGACGCTCGTCAACAGCACCTTGAGCGTGGCATAGAGCATCGGCTTTTCCCTCCTATGCGCCGAAGCGCGCTCGCTATCGGCCTCCCAACCGCATCCTGTTTACCCCGATCGCCTTGTGGCTGTCATGCCTGGCAGTTATAAGCCCCGCAAAGATTCTAAAGACTAGAAGGACTTAGGTATGGCTTCCGAACGCACGCTCTCAATCATCAAGCCCGATGCGACTGAGCGCAATATCACCGGGCTGATCATCGCCAGGCTCGAGGGCGCCGGGCTTCGCGTCATCGCGCAGAAACGCGTGTGGTGGAAAAAGAAGGACGCGACCAAGTTCTACGAGATGCACAAGGGCCAGGATTTCTACAAAGGCCTGATCGCTTTCATGACCTCTGGGCCGATCGTGCTCCAGGTGCTGGAGGGCGAGGACGCCATCGCCAGGAACCGGGCGGTGATAGGCAAAACCAATCCGGTCGATGCCGAGCCCGGCACCATCCGCAAGGATTTTGCCGTCAACATGCAGCGGAACTCCGTGCATGGCTCCGACAGCCCCGAGAGCGCCAAGCGCGAGATCGGGCTGTGCTTCAAGAAGGCCGAGATCGTCGGCTAGGGGCTAGGCCCCATCCCGAATTCGGCGTTTGATCTGCGACAAGGCACGGTTTCGCCTTCGATGTGAGGTATGACGCTTGCGCTGACACCTCAGCGGTAAGGACCTCGCCGATGCCCCGCATACTCTCAATCGCGCTTGTTGTGACCGGGCTGCTTCTCGCGCCCGTGGCCGCCTCGTTCGCGGGGGACGTCCCCCCGGACGCCGACGGCGTGCCCAAGGACATGCCCAAAGAGGATAGTCCCAAAGGCCAGGAGCCGGCCATTGGCTGGAGCCTGCACAATCTCGAGCCCGAGCAGCAGCAGCGCATGCTGCGCTTCTCGACCTTCGTGAATCGGAGCATCCCGGAGAAATATCTGAAGGCGGAGAACGGCGTCGGCTACACGGTGCGCGCCATCGCCGAGGGCGGGCCGCTCTACTGGGCGAACTGTCAGAAATGTCATGGCGACACCGGGCTCGGCAACGGCGATCTCGCTTACGCGCTGACGCCTTCGCCGGCGCTGCTGGCCTACATGGTGCAGCAGCCGATCGCCGTGGACCAATATCTCCTGTGGAGCATCTCCGAAGGCGGCAAGCAGTTCGGTACGGCCATGCCGGCGTTCAAGGACACGCTGTCGGAAGATCAGATCTGGCAGATCGTGGCTTACCTGCGCGCCGGCTTCCCCGACATCGAGGCGGACGATGCGCCGGCAAAAAAGGGCGGCGCGGCCAAGACCGACATGCCGGATCTCAAGACCCACACAATCGACTGATTGAAGGTGGGCTGAGCAAGAGGCCAATGCGCGCGCTCTCACTTGCCAAGGTTTACCAGCTCATCGAGCCGGGGCCCGTCGTGCTGCTCACGACGGCAGACAACGGCCGCGCCAATGTTATGAACATGTCCTGGCACATGATGGTCGACTTCGAGCCACCGCTCATCGCCTGCATCGTCAGCAGCGCGGATTACAGCTTCGCGGCCTTGCGAGCCACAGGTGAATGTGTGATCGCCGTTCCGGCGGCGGAGCTCGCGCCCAAGGTCGTTGCCGTTGGCAACACCTCGGGCCGTAGCGTTGACAGGTTCGCATCGATTGGCCTGACACCGGTCCCGGCGGACCATGTGGCGCCGCCGCTCGTCGCCGAGTGCTTCGCCAATCTCGAATGCCGGGTCACCGATACGACCTTGGTCGACAGGTTCAGCCTGTTCATCCTCGAAGTGGTCAAGGCGTGGCACGATCCCAAGCAGAAGGACGCCAAGACCCTCCACCACCAGGGTTATGGTGCCTTCGCCATCGACGGCGACATCATCAAGCTAAAATCGAAGATGGCTTAGCGAACGCCGGCTAGCGCGGGCGGATGCGGAAGGGCAGGCCGCCCTTCGGGCAGAACGTCACCGTGGCGTGGATCTTCGCCGGCACCGGTCCGACATATTCCGGGGTGAAGCGGCGAAGGAGCTGCACCAGCGCCAAAGTGTTCTCGATCTGCGACAGCGCCCCGCCGATGCAGGCGCGCTTGCCGGCCGCGAACGGCAGGTAGGAATATTTCACCCGCTTCTTGGCCCGCTCAGGCGCGAAGCGCTCCGGATCGAACTTCTCCGGGTCGTCCCAATATTTCGGATTGTGATGGGCGATGTAGGTGAGGATCACCACCTTGTCGCCGGCCTTGATCTTGTGGCCCTGAATGTCGTCGTCACCGGCGGCGATGCGGATCAGCGCCCAGATCGGCGGGAAGAGGCGCATCGTCTCCTGGATCACTTGCCGCGTGTAGGCGAGCTGCTGCACCTGGTTCCATTCGGGGTCGGCGTCGCCGCATACGGCATGCGCCTCGGCGCGGATGCGCTCCATGGCCTCGGGATGCTGCGACAGCAGGTAGAGCGACCAGGCGAGCGTCAGCGCCGTGGTCTCGGTGCCGGCCCACAGATATTGCTTCATCTCGTCGATGACCTGGCGGTGGTCGAACTCCGGGAAGTCCGGATCGGCCTCGGCCGCCTCCAGCATCTTGAGCAGTGTCTTCTCGCGATGCTCCAGGACGTTGGCGCCCATGACCATATCGGGGATCGAGTGCCACACTTCCATGGCCTTGGCCGTGGTCTCACTCGTCATCTCCACCAACTCGCCGCGCTGGTTCTTCAGGCGGATCGACTTGTGGTTCATCACGTCGGTGTAGGTCTTCACCTGCTGGAACACGAAATGCGGGTTGAACGGCATCTCGCGGTCGAACAGCGCCTTGCACACCATCTCGGCGGCGAGCGTCCAGGTCTCCTCGACCATCTCGACGGTTTCGCCCGTTTCGGCGATCTCCGTCCAGCGCGCCATCTTGGAATCGATGGCCGACATCAGATAGGGGAAATACTCTTCGAACATATTCGGGTGGAACGCGGCCTGCTGCGGCGTGCGAATTTTCTGCCACAGCGCGCCGTCGATCGTGATCATGCTGTTGCCGAAGATCGGGCGCAGGCCGTCGAAATATTTGGTGTAGTTGTCGGCGTTCGACACTAGCACGCGCTCCGCATGCGCGGGCTCGCTCAGCAGCACGATGCGCTGGTTCTTCAAATTGATCGGGATAATGCCGCCGTATTTGTCGCTGAGCGCCATGAGAACCTGCATAGGGTTCTCCTGGTTCAAAAGCGGCGTGAGCTTGAACCAGATGCTCTGCTCTTCGCCGAGCCCGTGCGACGGTGAATAGGCGACCGTCATGTCCGCCATTTACGCCTTCCCCCTAAAGCCCTGGTCTTCGCCGGGCCGTGGTGCCGGGTTTGGACCCGGGGATCAAGCCGCCAGGCCAGGAAAACGGTCTTGCGCGCTGCTTAGGAGCGCATCGCTCCGGTCTCGCAAGGCAGCCACGAAGATTGTTTGAGTATGGCCCGTTCCTAGCATCCGGCTGTCGGCATTGTCCATGGTTGCCAGCGCCGCATCTTGCGCTGCATCAATAAACGCCAGCCTAACCTCTAACCTTACGGCGGTTACCATATTCGATCAAAGCGTGCGGCCGGGGCTGGCAAAAAAGAGGGCGGTTTAGCCATTTTGCCGTGTCATTCCGACCACATGTTCCCCCTCGACCCGCACGGCGCCCGAGGCGACCAGGGCAAGCGCGTGGGGGTAGAGCCGGTGCTCGGCCTCCAGCACGCGCGCGGCAAGGCTGTCGGCGGTATCCCCAGGGTTAACGGGCACGGCGGCCTGGGCGATGATGGGGCCGTCATCCATGGCCGCGCGGACGAAATGGACCGTTGCGCCGGTGACCTTGGCGCCCGATTCCAGGACCCGCGCATGGGTGTCGAGGCCCTTGAAGGCCGGCAGCAGCGAGGGGTGGATGTTGAGATGGCGGTCGTGCCAGCAGGCCACGAAGCTTTCCGTCAGCAGGCGCATGAAGCCGGCATTGCACAGGATCTCCACGCCCGCGTCGTTCAGGGCGGCGTCGAGCGCCGCCTCGAAGGGCTCGCGCGCGGGAAAGTCCTTGTGGCTGATGACGCGCGTGGCGATGCCGGCTTCCTCGGCGCGGGCGAGGCCTTGGACATCCGCGACGTTTGAGATCACGAGGACGAGCTCGGCGGGATAATCAGGGGCCTTGGCCGCATCGATCAGCGCCTGGAGATTGCTGCCGCGGCCCGAGATGAGGACGCCGACGCGCTTCTTTGGCGTCACCCGCTCCTCGGCCGTCATGCCGCCGACCAGGGCTTGCCTTCGAGACGCACCGGCTCGCCGCCGTCGCGGGCCGTAAGCGTGCCGAAAACAAACGCCTCGTCTTTGAGGGAGCCGAGGCCGGCGATCACGCGGTCGACGTCGCCCGCGTCCACCACGAGGACCATGCCGACGCCGCAATTGAAGGTGCGCATCATCTCGTGGGCGTCGAGGCGTGCTTCGGCTTGCAGCCATTCGAACACCGGCGGCAAATGCAGCGCGTTTTGGTCGATGGTGGCGGCAAGCGCGTCGGGCAGTACGCGGGGAAGATTGTCGATCAGGCCGCCGCCGGTGATATGGGCCAGCGCCTTGACGGCCGAGGTTGTGCGAATCGTTTCAAGGAGCTGCCGCACATAGATGCGGGTGGGGGTGAGCAGTGCCGCGCCCAGGCTCATTGCGGGCGCGAAGGGCGCCGGGTCGTCCCAGCCGAGACCGCTTTCGGCGACCACGCGGCGCACCAGCGAGAAGCCGTTGGCGTGAACGCCGGAGGAAGGAATGCCGATGAGGACGTCCCCGGCGGCGAGATCGGTGCGCGGCAAGAGCTGCGCGCGCTCCACCGCGCCGACGGTGAAGCCGGCGAGGTCGTAGTCGCCGTCGCCATACAACCCCGGCATCTCGGCGGTTTCGCCGCCGATCAGGGCACAGCCTGCTTCCTTGCAGCCGGCGGCGATGCTGGCCACGACGGCGGAGGCCACGCTCAGCTCCAGCTTGCCGGTGGCGAAGTAGTCGAGAAAGAACAGAGGCTCGGCGCCTTGGACGACGAGGTCGTTGACGTTCATGGCCACGAGATCGATGCCGATGCCGTCATGCAGCCCCGTTTCGATGGCGAGTTTGAGCTTGGTGCCGACCCCGTCTGTGGCGGCGACCAGCAGCGGGTCGGCGTAGCCGCATGCCTTGAGGTCGAACAGGCCACCGAAGCCGCCAATGCCGCCCATGACCCCGGCGCGCATGGTCTTGACCGCAAGCGGGCCGATGGCCTTCACCAGCGCATTGCCAGCGTCGACGTCGACGCCCGCGTCGCGATAGGTCAGAGGCGCTTGGTCGTTGGATTGGGATTTCGGGGGCACCTGGCCACTCGGGGTGCAAGTTCAGAAGAATTGGCATAACAATCGTGCCGGGCAAGGCCCGTCAAGGCGGAAAGGCCGTGAGCCTGCCTTATTCCAAGGGTTTAGGGGTTAGCGGTGCCGCGGGAGCGGCGGAATCGGTCACGGCGGGTGAGTTCAAAATGAGTTTCAGGCAATTAGAGCGGCTTGCTCGGAGATTGAGTCTCTTTGTCCTTTGCGGGCTGGCGGGGCTCGGCATGGGCATGACCGCCGCGGCGGCCGATAGCCTTTACGACGTCGCCAAGGTCACCGTCGACACCACCGCCAAGGATGCGGTCGCCGCCAGGAAGACGGGCATGGCCCAGGCCGAGATGCGGGCCATGAATATCCTGCTCGACCGTCTCGTGCAGCCCAGCGTGCGCGAGCAACTGCCCGAGTTCAGCCACGCGGAGGTCCAGGAGCTGGTCAGCGGCGTTGCCGTGCGCAAGGAACAGACCTCGACCACGCGCTACATCGCGACCCTGGACGTGCGCTTCAACGAATATGACGTGAAGCAATTCCTGGCCGACAACGCCATTCCCTTCAGCGAGGACCGGGCGCCGTCGATCTCCCTCCTGCCGCTCGTGCTCGCCGGCGACAGTGTGACGGGCGACGGGCAGGTGGGGTGGCGCAATGCCTGGGAGGATCTCGACATCTCCCACAGCGTGACTCCGGCCACGGTCCTGCGGCCGCGGCCCGATCTCGCGGCCGCCACCGTCAAGGCGGCGCTCGCCGGCGATGCCGACGCGCTCGCCGCGCTGCAGAGCGCCTATGGCTATGGCGGACTTGTCGTCGCCGTCGGCGACGTCAAGGGCGATACCTTCACGACCCAGCTCGTTGGCGAGGACGGCGCGGGCGCGATCAATATGAGCCTGTCCGAGGCGGTCGGCGGCGATGCCAAGATGGCGGCGCAAAAGGCCGCGGCCGCCGGTCTGGCAGCCCTGGAGAATCGCTGGAAGGCGACCCGGTCAGGCGGCGCGGTGCCGGGGGTTCCGGCGGAAGCAGGCTACGAGGAGGCGCCTGTGCCGGGCGGGGAAGAGGCGCCGGCCGCGCCGGGCGAGGTGCCGCGCAATGTTGTCGCGCTGGTTGAGTTCACCGGCCTAAGGGATTGGCAACAGATTCGAACCCGGCTGACCCAGATCGCCGGCCTCCAGGACCTCGAGGTGAACTCCCTGTCCGCACGGGGGGCCGAGGTCACCTTCGATTTCGCCGGCTCGCTCGACCGTCTCCAGGCGGCGTTCGGCCAGAATGGATTTGCCCTCGACGAGAGAGATGGCACCCTCGTGGTCCGCTCTCAATAGAACGCAGGCGACCGAAATGGGCACTTTTTCGGGCGGACTCTGCTAAAATCCACGGGCGGTCCCGCCAAGACGGGCCGCAATGGGAGAGGGCTGGAGACGCGGTGGTAAATATCCCCAACACGCTGACTTTGGGCCGGATCCTGCTCGTGCCGCTTCTGGTGTGGCTGATTATCGGCCAGGAGATGTTCGCGGCCTTCCTCGTGTTCGTGCTTGCCGGTATCTCCGACGCGGCGGACGGCTTTCTCGCCAAGCGCTACGGCTGGCACACGGAGCTCGGGGCCTATCTCGATCCGATCGCCGATAAGGCCCTGCTGGTCACGATCTATGTGACCCTCGGCGTTGCCGGCTATTTGCCGCTATGGCTCGTCATTGCCGTGGTCAGCCGCGACATTCTCATCGTCGGCGCGGTGCTGCTGGCCTGGATGATGTCGCGGCCGGTCATCGTCAAGCCGTTGCTCATTAGCAAGGCGAATACCTTCGCGCAGATTCTGCTGGCGGGTGTCGTTCTCGCCGAGCTCGGTCTCGGTCTCGGTCTCGGGGGGCTGGTCTGGGTTCTGATCTGGGCAACGGGCACGCTCACCATCGTCTCGGCCTGCGCCTATTTCTGGCAATGGCTGCGGCATATGGCGAGCTACGAGCCGGTGCAGGCGCCGCGTCCCCCCCGCCGCCGGAAGTCAGCCCGGCCAGGTGCCGGCCGCTCCCCGCGGGTCAGAACGTCGTGACGGCGGGACAACTCAGCTTCGATCTACCGCACCGCGCCGCTCTCGGGGCGGAGGACTTTCTCGTGAGCGATTGCAATCTCGCGGCGGTCAGGCTGATTGACGCCTGGCCCCAATGGCAGGGGGAGGTGCAGCTCCTGATCGGCCCTGCGTCCAGCGGTAAGACGCATCTCGTGCGGGTGTGGCAGGGGCGGTCCGGGGCTGTGGCCCTCGACCCGGCGCATCTCGGGATCGCATTGCTCGATCGCCTGACTTCCGGCTCGACCATTGTCGTCGAGGACGCCGATCGCGCCATGTATGACGAGAAAACACTGTTTCATTTGCTGAACCTGGCGCGCGAGAAGCACTTCTTCGTACTGTTAACCGCACGGCTCGGCCCGAACCGATGGGACACGGCCTTGCCCGACCTCGCCTCACGCTTGAGTGCGGTACCGGTGACGGAGATCGGCGCACCCGACGAGGCTTTGTTGCGGACGGTGATGCTGAAGCACTTCGCCGACCGGCAACTCGCCATCGACCCCAAGGTCCTCGAGTTCTTGGCGCTGCGGATCGATCGTTCGCTGGAAGCGGCGGCCGTTGCCGTGGAGGCGGTCGACCGCGCGGCGCTCTCTTCGGGTCGAAAGATCAGCCGCCAACTCGTGACGGAGGCGATCCAGGCCACCGCGTCGGTGGAGTAGGGCGGGGCTCCGCCAAATTGGCGTTTTCCGTAACGCTAGTGATACATTTGGGCAGCTAAACTGGCGCAGGAGGCGAAAAGCGCCGGATTTCACGAGGTTACCGATGAATTTGCCAGAAACGGTCGAGCGGAACGGCGCGCAAGCCCGCATTGCAGCCTTCGGGCCCAGCCGCTATTTCAATCGCGAACTGTCTTGGCTCAACTTCAACAAAAGAGTGCTTGAGGAGGCCGAGAACGAGCGTCACCCGCTGCTCGAGCGCTTGCGCTTTCTGTCCATCTCCGCCACCAACCTCGACGAGTTCTACATGGTCCGGGTGGCGGGCTTGCGCGCGCAAGTCGTCGCCGGCATCGAGACGCCGAGCCAGGATGGGCTGACGCCCGCCGAACAGCTCGACCGCATCAACCAATTCGTCGCCGAGCTGACCGCGCAGCAGCAGGAGAACTGGGTTACGATCGAAGCCCTGCTCGGCGAGGCCGGCATCCACGTCCTCCACGCCGATCAATTGTCGGAGCAGGAGCGGGCCTGGCTCGAGGATCACTTCCTCAACCTCATCTTTCCCGTGTTGACGCCGATAGCCGTCGACCCGGCGCATCCGTTCCCCTTCATCCCGAATTTCGGTTTCACACTGGGGCTCGAGCTGGTGCGCGAGGGTTCGCTTCGCACCATGCACGCCCTGCTGCCGATCCCCTCGCAGATCGATCGCTTCATCCGCTTGCCGAGCAATGACGGCTCAAAAGACTCCATCCGCTTCATGCGGCTGGAAACCGTCGTCGGCATCTTCGTGTCGCGGCTGTTCCCCGGCTACCGGGTGAGAAGCCAGGGCGCGTTCCGGGTGGTGCGCGACAGCGATATCGAGGTTCAGGAAGAGGCCGAGGATCTGGTGCGGCTTTTCGAATCGGCGCTGAAGCGGCGCAAGCGCGGATCGGTCATCCGGCTGGAAATGGAAGCCACGATGCCGTCGCGGCTACAGCGCTTCGTCATGCAGGAGCTCAAGGTCACTGACAGTGAGAGCTTCGTGCAGAAGGGCCTGATCGGCCTTGCCGATGTCAATCAAGTCATCGTCTCCGACCGGCCCGACCTCAAGTTTCAGCCCTATGTCAGCCGCTTCCCTGAGCGCATCCGCGAGCATCATGGCGATTGCTTCGCGGCCATCGCCGCCAAGGACATCGTGGTTCATCACCCCTACGAGTCGTTCGACGTGGTGCTCCAGTTCCTGAAGCAGGCGGCGGCCGATCCCGACGTGGTGGCGATCAAGTGGACCATGTACCGCACCGGCAAGACCTCGCCGATCATCGAGGCGTTGAAGGACGCGGCCGAAGCGGGCAAGTCCGTGACCGCCGTGGTCGAGCTGAAAGCCCGCTTCGACGAAGAGGCCAATATCAAATGGGCCCGGGATCTCGAAAGCGCGGGCGTGCAGGTGGTCTACGGCTTCATCGAGCTGAAGACCCACGCCAAGCTCAGCCTCATTGTGCGGCGCGAGCGCGGCGGGCTGGCCACCTACTGCCATGCGGGCACCGGCAATTACCATGCGGTGACCGCCAAGATTTATACGGACCTGTCGTTCTTCACCGCCGATCGCACAATCGGCAACGATCTGTCGCGCATCTTCAACTATGTCACGGGCTATGCGGAGCCGGCCGAGCTCGAGGCGCTGGCCGTGTCGCCCCATGGCATCAGGGCGCGCATCCTCGACCATATTCGCGAGGAGATGTATCACGCCAAGGCTGGCCGCCCGGCGGCCATCTGGATGAAAATGAACTCGCTGGTCGATGCGGAGATCATCGACGCCCTGTATGAAGCAAGCCAGGCAGGGGTCGAAATCGACCTCGTGGTACGCGGTATTTGCTGCCTGCGTCCCGGCGTTGAGGGGCTTTCGGAGAATATCCACGTCAAGAGCATCGTGGGCCGCTTCCTCGAGCATTCGCGCATCTATTGCTTCGGGGCCGGTCATGGGCTTCCGAATAGGAAGGCAGTGGTCTATATCAGCTCAGCCGACATGATGCCGCGGAACCTGGACCGTCGCGTGGAGGGCATGGTGCCGATCAAGAACCCAACGGTGCATGAGCAAATTCTCGACCAGATCATGGTGGCGAACCTGAAGGACAATCTGCAGAGTTGGCGGGTTCTGCCCGACGGCAGCTCGGAACGCTTGCATCCTACGGAGGATCACGAGCCGTTCAGCGCCCAGGACTATTTCATGACCAATCCGAGCCTGTCCGGCCGCGGTACGTCCCTCACCGGGAACATGCCGCCGCGCTTCGCGCGTCTGGTCGAGACGGGCTGAGCCCCGAGAGCATAATGGCCCTCAGCGACGATCGAGCCCCCGTTGCAGTTGTCGACATCGGCTCAAACTCAGTCCGTCTGATCGTCTACGAGTCCGCCAGCCGCGCGCCGGCGCCGGTCTACAACGAAAAGGTGCTGTGCGGGCTCGGGCGGACCATTGCCACCACGGGCAAGCTCGCCGCCGACGGCGTGTCGCGGGCATTGCGGGCGCTGCGGCGCTTCCGGGCGCTGATCGACCAGCTCGAGGTCACGCGCGTGGAAGCCATCGCCACGGCCGCGGCGCGCGAGGCCGACAACGGCCCCGAGTTCATCGCCCAGGTCGAGCGCGTGCTCGGCCGCAAGGTCGCGCTGCTGTCGGGCACCATGGAAGCGGAGCTCGCCGCGCTCGGCGTTGTCTCCGGTTTCTATGCGGCGGACGGCTTCGCCGGCGATTTGGGAGGCGGCAGCCTCGAGCTCATCGACGTGCGCGGCGGCCGGCTCTCAGACGCCGTCACCATGCCGCTCGGCGGCTTGCGTCTGATCGATACGTCCGAGGGCAATTTGAAAAAGGCGCGCGATATCGTCGACGCCGAATTCGACAAGGTGGACTGGCTGGAGAAGGGCAGAGGCCGCGACTTCTACGCCATTGGCGGCACATGGCGGGCGCTGGCGCGGCTGCACATGACCCAAACCGACTACCCTTTGAGCGTGATGCACAACTACCGGATCCCCGCCGAGGACGCGTTGAAATTCGCAAGCCTGCTCGACCACCAATCGCAGAGCTCGCTCGCCGGCATCCGTGAGATTTCCAGTTCGCGGCGCGAGACGGTGCCGTATGGCGCGCTGGTGCTTGAGCGGCTGATCAAGCAGATGAAGCCGCGCGCCATCGTGGTGTCGGTCATGGGTATCCGCGAAGGCTTGCTCTACAGCCTGCTGGACGACGAGGAACGGGACAAGGACCCCTTGCTCGAGGCTTGCGCCAATCTTGCCAAGCAGCGCTCGCGTTCGCTGGAGAATGCGCAAGAACTGTGCGCGTGGACCGATGTGCTGTTCAGCGCGCCAGGGCCGGTGGAAACGCCGGAGGAGAAGCGGCTGCGCTACGCCGCCTGCCTGTTGTCGGATATCGGCTGGCGGGCTCACCCGGATTATCGCGGCGTGCAGAGCCTGAACCTGGTGGCGCATGGCGACTTCGTGGGGGTCGACCATCCGGGTCGGGCCTTCCTGGCGCTCACGGCCTATTACCGCAACGAGGGCAAGGACGATCTAAGTCAGAAGCTGATCGAGCTTGTGGACAAGGATACGCTCAAGCGGGCGCGCATTGTGGGCGCGGCTTTCCGTGCGGCACACATGGTTTCGGCCGCCATGCCCGGCGTGCTGCCCAATACCCCGCTCAGCTATGAAGGCAACCGCCTCATCTGGTTGCTGCCCGAGCCCTACGCCAATCTCGAGGGCGAACGGGTCGAGCGCCGCTTCAAGACCCTTTGCAATCTTCTAGAGCGGGAGCCGGAAATCCGCGTCGGCACCCAATTTCAGCTCGCCGCGGGCTAAAACCTGTGTCCCGACTTGCTGGACGCGGGGGGCCTTCCCAAATCATTATGGCTTAAGGGAATCGTAGCGTCGCGGGCGCAAGACCATGGCCTTGAGGGCCAAAGGTTCAATTTCAACTCCAGCCTTTAAGATTGATCGATGGCAGAGGATCTTTATTCCGTACTCGGCGTGGCGAAGACCGCCAGCGCCGCCGATATTACCAAGGCCTACCGCAAGCTTGCCAAGAAGCTGCATCCCGACCTCAATCCGGGGGACAAAGCGGCCGAGGAGAAGTTTAAAGAGGCGTCCCAGGCCTATTCGATCCTCAACGACGCCGATAAGCGCGGCCAGTACGACCGGGGCGAGATCGACGCCAGCGGCCAGGAGCGGCCTCAGGAACGCTATTACCGCGAATATGCCGGTGGACCCCAGGGCGCGCGCTATCATTCGAGCGCGGGCTACGAGGATATCGGCGCGTTCAGCGACTTGTTCGGCGACATGTTTTCAGGTGGAGCCGGGGCGCGCGGGGCGCGCGGCGGCGGAGGGCGGTTCGCCATGCGCGGCCAGGACGCACAATACCGGCTCGACATCAGCTTTCTCGACGCGGTGAACGGCGCCAAGCAGCGCATTACACTGCCCGACGGCGGCACGCTCGACGTGGCCATCCCGGCCGGCGTCAGCGCAGGCCAGGTTCTGCGGCTCAAGGGCAAGGGCATGCCTGGCGTGGGCGAGGGCGGACCGGGCGACGCGCTGGTGGAGATCGTCGTCAGGCCGCATCCGGTATTCACCCGCGAGGGCAAGGACATTGTCGTCGAGGTGCCGATCAGTCTCGACGAGGCGGTGCTTGGCGGCAAGATCGAGGTGCCGACCATTGGCGGCCGGGTGATGGCGACGGTACCGCCGGGGTCCAACACCGGGCAGACGCTGAGGCTGAAAGGGCGCGGGGTGCAGTCGAAGGCCGGCGCCGGCGATCAGCTCGTGCGCTTGAGCATCACGCTGCCCGAGACGATCGACGAGGACCTCAAGAGTTTCGCGGAGGATTGGCGCAAGACTCACGCCTACGATCCGCGGGGCAAGCTTAAGGAGCAGGTGTGATGGCGAGCGAGCAAGACGTCGTCGCCCGGGTCCAGCACCTCACCGTGACCCGGCTGCGAATTTGGGTCGACCAGGGGCTTATCAAGCCGACCGACCAGGCCCCGCCGAATTACTCCGAAGCCGACGTCGCGCGGGCGGCGCTTATCGTCAATCTGGAGGACGAGCTCGGTTTCGCCGCGGACGACGTGCCGGTGCTGCTCAATCTGATCGACCAGATCCACGGACTGCGTTCGGAACTGCGCGGTCTGCTCGAAGCGCTCGACGATCTGCCGCCGGATGTGCGCACGACGGTGCGCATGCGCATCGAGCGGCGGCGGCGGGGCTAGCCCATGAAGCCGGGCGTGATCGTCTTTTTAGTTCTGCTGGTCATTCTGCTGACGGCCGTCAGCGTGCAATACGGCCTCGGCCGGCTGCCCGGCGACATCGTGGTCGATACCGGCGGCTTCTATTTCTATCTGCCGTTCACCACGGCGCTCATCGTCAGCGTGCTGCTAGGCGCCGTCTTCTGGCTGTTCCGCCGCTGAGCCTGCGGGTGCCATTACCGTGACCTCCCCGTTGCGGATCGCCAAGGCCAGCCCACCCCGCTTCAGCGCCAGCGCATCGTCGCCGAACAGTTTTCTGCGCCAGCCGCGCAGGACCGGCACATCGGCATCGTCGGAGCGGGCAATCTGCTCAAGCTCGTCGGACGTGGCGATCAGCTTCGGCGCCACGCCATGGCGGCCGGCGGTCGACTTCAACAGCACCCGCAGCAGATCGACCACGGCTTGCGCCTCGGGCGGCATGGGCTCGCCGCGCTGGAGGGGAGGCACGGTCTTGGGATCGCGCTCGAGCCCCTTGGTGACCGCCTCGAGCACGGCGCGGCCGCGTTGCGAGCGGGCAAAGCCGTTATGCAGGGAGCGGAGCGAGCCGAGATCCTCGATGGTCCGCGGCGCCTGGCCGGCGATGTCGTAAAGCGCTTCGTCTTTTAGAATGCGGTTGCGGGGTACGTCCTGGCTCTGGGCCTCGCGCTCGCGCCAGGCTGCCAGCTCCATGAGCACGGCGAGCGCCTTAGGGGTCTTGATGCGCATCTTGAGCCGCCGCCAGGCTTTCTCGGGATGCAGCTCATAGGTGGCGGGGTCGGTCAGCACCCCCATCTCCTCGTTGAGCCAGCTGGCGCGCTCCGATTTGTCGAGCTGAGCCCTTAGCTGCGGGTAGAGATCGCGCAGATAGGTCACGTCGCCGATGGCATAGACGAGCTGGCGCTCGGACAGCGGCCGGCGGCTCCAATCGGTGAAGCGCGAGGTCTTGTCGAGATTGCGGCCGAGCAGCCGCTTCACCAGCATGGAATAGCTGACCGCTTCGCCGAAGCCGCACACCATCGCCGCGACCTGCGTGTCGAAGATCGGGTGGGGGATGACGCCCGCCAGATGATGGACGATCTCAACGTCCTGCCGGGCGGAATGAAAGACCTTCAACACGTTCTCGTCGATCATGAGATCGAAGAGCGGCGCCAGGTCGATGTCCGGCGCCATGCTGTCGATGAGCACTTCGGTGTCGGCCGAGGCGATCTGCACGAGGCACAGGCGCGGCCAGAAGGTCTGCTCGCGCATGAACTCGGTATCGACGGCGATGAAGGGGGCGGCGGCCAGCTTGGCGCAGGCCGCGGCGAGATCCTCGGTGCGGGTAATGAGATCCATGGTGGGCGGGATATAGCCTAACGCCGGGCGCGTGGCCAAGAGTGTGAACGTCGCAAATGCCAATCAAAATGGGGATAGGTGCCGGCGGGGCGCCGCTTAAGGAGCCTCAGAGCCGCCCTGGGAGGGGCCTTGCTGGGGCCGAAACCGCTGGCCGGATACGCAAAACTGGAAGCCGGGCATCAGCTCTTCGCTTAGCGGATCAGCGACGTCAGGGGCGCGCCGCTGTCCAGCGTGGCCTGGGTCATGGGTTGCGTGGCGGCGTTGGGGGCGGAGATATGGGCGACGGACGACAGCAGCGAGAACAACGTGACAAGCACTGCCACAGTCCACGCTTCGATGGGTAAGCGCGTCTTGACCGGAATCTTTGTCATTTGAAGTCTCCCTCAGTAAGTCCCGTGTGTAAAAAACGCTCCCGCCGCGCTTGGGTTCCCAAAAGGCCTTGAAAATTTCATTCAAATGCCGAGGATCGGAAAAGTGCTTTTGTTTTCTTTCACTTGGGCTCGACGGTGGGTTGCCGCCGTCCGGTCCAGGCGGCGGAATCACCCGCGTCGTGCCCGGTGTGGGATTGGGGGCGGGCACGTGAATCGCCTCATCCCCCACCGGCGGGGGCGCGATCACGCCTTTGTCCTCGTCGAGCTGTTCGCTCAAGGTCTTATTGTGGTCGATACCGGGTACCGG
>Ga0307380_10003467_pt1 | contig 21741 bp, 21 predicted proteins | sample UN3MG_FD_202239 | JGI IMG/M metagenome (GOLD analysis project Ga0307380, IMG submission 202239) | Soil microbial communities from Risofladan, Vaasa, Finland - UN-3 | ecosystem: Environmental > Terrestrial > Soil > Coastal area > Acid sulfate soil | place: Finland: Risofladan, Vaasa | collected... | reverse complement strand
AGAGTCTAAGAGGGTCAGGTCTTGAAATATAACAAAATCTATACTATGCTCTCAGTATGACCAGACCATCAGAAAAGAGGGGTCTATAATTAAAAAAACATTCTGTAACTATAGAATAATCTAAAAAGATTAGGATAGTCAAATAACTTTCTTTATGCAAGAATAAAACATATGGCCAGAGGAACATTTGTGGCTTCCGGGGTCTGTCAAAAGACTAGGTCTTTGTGACTCGACTTGAACTGCCGGATGTTCCTCTGACCTCTATCCCTAGTCTAATGGGAAGATGCCTATAAAAAGTGGCTATTATAGACGGGATAATAGATAGGGGCAAGGTCATAAACCCGTAAGGAGGTAAGAAAGATGAAAAGACTATCCGGAGGAATCGATATAGGAAGTGTATCCCATCACATTACCATCTTGGACGAAGAAGACCATATCCTGTACAACCAGAAGGTATCTCACAAACTGAATGAATTTACGGAAAATATAAAACAATTTAGAAAGATAGAGAAAAAAGAAAGGGGGAAAATTTCCTTTGTCTTAGAGGGAAAGAACGGCTATAGTGCTCCACTTGACCAGATCCTACTTAATCAAGGATTTACCCTCTACAATGTCGATAATTTCAAATTAAAAAGGTTTAGGGAGGCCTTTTCCGGTGAATGGAGAGATGACCAGAGAGATGCCCTGATGCTCTCCAAGATGTTAAAATTAAAAGATCACATCAATAGCAAAAGAGAGAGGGTATTTATCAAAATAGAGAAACCCTCTCCTGTCACCGAAAGCCTGAAACTCCTCTCCCGCCACCAGCAGACTTTGATTGATGAGAAGGTGAGGCTGACCAATCGGTTAAGCAAGAAATTACTGGAAGTATGTCCCGAAATATTCAAATTGGGTAAATTAAAGAATAAAAAAATAATTGCTGTTTTAGCCAAATATCCTGATTTTTCTAAATACAAAAGGATCACTTTTAAATCTCTGTTAAAGATAAAGGGAATAGGGAGAAAACAAGCGCCTTTTCTACTTAAAAGGTTAAATCATATAGAGTATATGCCAGACTTAACTGATATCTATAAAACGATCATCTTATCTTATGCTAAACGTATTTCAGAGCTACAGGAAGAGATTAAGGATATAGATGGAAAATTAGATGGAATAGGAAATCAGAGTAAAGAGGTTAAACATTTAAAGACGATTCCCGGAGTGGCTACCAAACTAGCCAGCAGGTTAATCGGAGAGATCGGAGACATTCATCGCTTCCCTTCTGAGAAACAGTTAGCTATCTACTGTGGGATCGCCTGTGTGAATAATGATTCGGGTAAAATAACTAAAGCCAAAGCGGTATATAAGGCCAATAAAATATGTAAACAAACTTTAATTACTATGGCCGGAGGTAGTATCCGTCTTAGTCTACAGTGCAGGGCTTACTATCTGAAAAAGCGGGCAGAGGAAAAAAATCATAATCATACCCTTCGCTGCCTGGCCCGGCAAATGATTAAAGTCATCTATAAAATGTTAACCGAAGATAGGGATTATATTATTAGAAAAGAGTTAAAGAAGGTTGCATAAAAAAGTTTAATATTATCTTGATTTTTCAGATGGGAAGTTTATAAACGCCATCGATGTCGCGTACATAAGCTCTTAGGATAGTTTTAGTATTTTTTATACTGCTCTACCTGGCGTGTACGCACGCAGACAGGTAAAAAATATTTAAACGTAGAAGTGTAGTGATCAGGAAGAGAAGGGGAAGTCATGCGATGATCAGGAATAGAGGTTTAGCCCTACGATAAAAAGCATCTCATTTAGCCCGCCTTTATATTTTTAACCAGGCTAAAAAAGCTCCTGGCGGGCGGTCGTGGTAGAAGAGAAGAAATTACTAGGATATATTTACTAGGAAGACAACAAAAGCAGGTTAAGAGATCATTTTAATAAAATACCGGGGAGAGAGAAAAAGAAGCCATCTACAATTGATTTTAAGGCATTTTTTTTCTTTGTTTATGTTTATGCCTTCTTTTAACGTATTGAGAGTATCTGAAATCCAGCCGTCAGGCTGGATTTGGACAAAGTGTCAAAGGCACGAAGCCAGATACGCTTTGTTATGTGTTGTGTGGCAATTCATATTTTCCTCCATAGGAACTTAAGAATTGACCGAAAGCAAAAAGTGCATCATCGACTTTTTTTAACCTTTTTACAATCTCTTTAATGTCAGGCTCATGCCCTTTTGGTTTTTCTGCAATGATACCTGAGGATATAGCGATTTGAAAGAAGTAATCCATATAGTGTGTATATCCCTCCCAATCTTCTGGGATAGCCGTGTGCTTCTGCGTTGAGAAGGTACGAAAGACATTCTGGTCTGCAATAGGATATTCAAATGGGCGAGTAATATGAAATAGAAAAATTTGCCAGACAAATCCACTCGGAAAAATCTTTTCTGTTTCGATTTTAAACTCCTTTTTGTTTATTTTATCTTGTCTAAACTTGTTGATAGACTCTATTTTTTTAATCACGTTCAAAACTTTTTTGTTCTCTTTCCCTTCGTTAGGACCGGATAGAATCTTCTCTGTAAGCCTCCTGTGGTCTTTCCAACGAAGCAATCGTTTGATGTTTTGATCGGTCAAGTTGTTCCCAAGATTCAACTCATTGATATAGTGAATAACTTCGTTGCCACCGAAGACTTTTATTGTGTCGTATGAATAGTGCCTACTCCAATAATTGACGAATTGTTTGGCTCTGTTGAGATCAAATTCTTCGAATTGTTTAATATCCAAGATAAACATTTTCTATCTCCCGTAATTGCCAGATTGCACATAACAGAATCTGGCTATGCGAAGTCGTCGATAGATTATTTGGACGAAGCGTCAGCGAAGCCGTATAGCCTGTGCTATATTCCCCGAAAGGTTAAATTTTAATGTAACGTTTCGAAGAAAAAATTATGAGTTCCGCCTGAAGCCTGCCCACAACTCTTTTTATTTTGACATTATGTTCTATGATGTAGATTCTTCAATTTCTACATTTAATTTCAACCTTTTAAAAGTAACATTCGGAGTAACGGTTAATGCATATTCTAATCTATTGTCTTTAATCTCTGCAATAATTAGCCCTTTTATTTTTTGATCTTTTTTGCACAGATTTTTATTTACCCAACCCATATATCGTAGAATTTGACCAAGTGTTCGATCAGTTGATTCTCTTTTTAACTCAATGACCACTAAATCCTTGTTTTGGTCAATTGCTAGAAAGTCCATTATACCAACTTCTTGTGTATCAAAATGGCCACTCTTTTCATTTTGTCTCTCAGGATCATAATATTCCAGCTTTCTTCTGAAAATATGATTAAAATTTCTATGAATAAGGCTTTGATAGTGTTGGACTTCTAAAGCTTCTATATTTGATTCATCTTCTTCATGTTGAGGTTCTGAGTCATCTGCTTTTTTAATTTCGAATATTTTATAAAGGAGATATGCAAATTCATCATTTGATAGATTAGAAGCATATTTGTTTTTTGTGTCTATCAATAGATAATTGTTTCTGAGGTAGAGTTCCACTCCATAGGTTTCAGGTTTATAATCTGAATATATCTTTTCAAGAAAGATATCTTGGTGACCAAAAATACCAATAAAAAACTTTGGTGAATATATTGAGAGTACCTTACCTATAAACGTCCGTGCAACTCCTTTAAGATTTTCAGCATCTTTTATGATTTCTTCTGAAAACTTGGTTAAATCTCCATTAGGAGTATAAAACTGTTCAATTGAATTCTCGGCGGAGAGTGATTTTAGTAGCAATCTTTTTATTTTATCAAAATCTTCCTCATACCCAAATTTATATACGCTTCCTCCTCCTATGCTACCGAGACATTTAGAATTCCACTCTAACTCATACGTGAAATTACCCTGTTTTATACTCTTGCCCTGAAAAAAGTGGTTTTTATCCAAACTGATAATTTTTTCTTTAGAGAATTCGGTTTGGAAATATTTTCTTTTGTCTTCAATTTCTTGCATTTTTTCTTCAGGTAACTTAAACTTATTTGCATGTTCGATGATTAATCCTTTGGCGTCTTCTCGTATCATCATTTTAATAACCTCCTCTAATCAGTTATTATTGTTCGTTATTTAAAATCTTCCTTTTGATAGGCGAAGAACGAAATTGAATACAACTTAAAATAATCAAACCACTTCGTTTATGCAGGACTCCAGGTAAAATTTCGAAAATTAATCATGTAGATTCTTATGCTCATCATAAACTTCTTTTATTATTTTTACAAATAATCGTTTATATATGAGTTGGCCAATGGGTCCTTCTTGTATCGGGAAGGATCCTTTTTATATATAAGAAATAAAGAGATAATCAATGGAAATCAATGAAAAAAGTATATTGAAGCATAAAAACAACTGGTAATGCTCTTATATTGACTAATATAAGGTAATATGATAATATATTTATATACTTCTTGGTTTTTACTTGTTTTAAAATTCTAAAAAAGGAGGTGAAAAAACAATGGCGACAGTAATAACTGTTCCCCGTGATTCATCCTTACAGTTTAGGCTGGTAGTAGGCACCAATCCAGATACCGGAGCACCTATCATCAACAGCAAGTCCTTTGCTAGAATCAAATCAGCTGCTTTGGATCAGGATATCTATGATGTAGCTACCGCTATAGTAGGTCTGCAGAAGTACACTGTAGATGAACTCAGACTTGGAAAAGAATCACAACTTACCGAATAGTAAATTAGTCATTACTGGATAGCGAATAGCCGTTAGCAGGGAAGGGGGGATATAAAAGCAAAGGAACGGCTAACCACTAAAACTAAAAAACGATAACGGATTTACCTTCTGGTAAATCCTTAAGAAGGAGGTGAAAAAATAATGCCAACCGAATTAGGAGAAGTAACCAGTTATAAAAGACTCTATATGCAATTCAGGGATAGTGCTGCAAACACTCTCAACATCACTTTGGACAATCCCAAAAATTTAGATGATGGAGATTACGCTGATTTTTCCGCTCAAGATGCAGCTATTGAAGGAGTCATGGATACGATTATCACTAAGAATATCTTCCATAATAACGGAAATGACCTGGTAGCTAAAGTTAATGCTCGAATTCTTGACTACAAGTCTACTGATGTTATGGATGTGTAATATAAATAAATTAATATAAAATCTTCCTTGGGAGGCTCCGCGGACCTTCCTTGGGGGAGAGAAAGGAGCAATAAATGTTAGAAGGTTTTATCACGAAATATCTATTAGATTTCGCCCTTGTTTTTCTGGTTGGTTTGGCCTCTAAATTTATGATCAATAAGTTTGGCCAGGATAGGGCAGATAAAATAAAAGAGGCTATTCTGGCTGCTATGCTTTGGGCTGAAGAAGAATTGGGGATAGGAAATGGTGAGGAAAAATGGAAAATAGCCTGGGTAAAGTTAATTGAAATATTAGGTAAACAAAAAGTTGAATTAAAAGAGGGTGAAATATCCTATGTAAAGGATCTGATGAAAGCTACTGTCCCGGAGGTGAATGAAATTATCTATAAGGCTATGCCTGATGTAGTAAGGAACGGCAGGACCTTAAAATATAAATAATGGTGATCATGAATGATATAAAAATAGCTGAATATTTTTCTTTATATGAGTTTGAGTGCCCCTGCTGCCGGCGGGTGATGTTATCTCCGGACCTTTTAGCTAGGATAGATCACTTAAGAAGGGTTATCAATAGGCCAATATATATTAATTCCGGTTACCGGTGTAAAGAAGAAAATCATAAAGTCGGGGGAGCTCCCGGTTCTTACCATCTCCTGGGTATGGCGGTAGACATTCACGTAAAGGATTTCTTGCTTTCTGATCTTCTTCTTTATGCTCAGGAAATAGGGTTTAATGGCATTGGATATTACGAAAAGAAGGATTTTTTACATCTCGATATTAGGCCTGGATCAAAACACTTTTGGAAAGGAAAAGAATTAATTGGATATTGAATATATACTAAAATTAGTAGCAAATAACGGCTTTCCCCTGGTACTTTCTATCTACCTGGTATACAAATTGGAATTTTTTATTACCGAAATAATCAAAAACCAAAAGGAATTTTCTCAGAATGTTACTACTGAAATCAAAGAAATCAAGCAGGCAATCAATGAATTGCGGGTTGATTTTGCTAAAAATCAATGAAACCATTGATATATAAGGGTTTTAGTATTTTAAAAAAAACCTTCTATTTTTGCGTATATGAGGCGAATTTAAAAAATACGATGAAATCATAACAGCCAACTTAAAACAGACGCTTAAAACAAGCTTATATTAGCTTTTATTTTTCTTGGTTCCTTAAATACCCCGTTATTAGTCTTCTTTTCTCTTTTATGCTCTCTTTATCTTCTTTATTCTCTTCTTTGCTTGCATATTTGCCAGGAGATTAAATGAATCCGTCAAATTTAATTGGCTAAGGGGAGAAATCCGTATTTTATTACTTCTTTTAAGCTAAACAATAAACATAGGAGAGCATCAGATAGTTTTTTCATAACTTACCTCCAAAAATCTTATTTTCTGGGAAAATAAATGGTTTAAGGAAAGATATTAAGGCATTTTTTTAATGAGCAAAATTCCGGTAATAGTGAAATATAAATGATTCTAGAGATTTTAAAAGATAGTGACAATATCACAGATTAATTACAAAAAAGATAGTGGCCCTTGACAAGTGTTTGTTTTGAGTATAAAATGATCATAAAACAATCATATATGAGAAATAATAATGTTATATTGAGGGCATATGAACAAAAATAAACGTTTTGCAAAAATATCAGAGATTCTAAAAACTGAGGGGAATGCCTCAACGAAATATTTAGCAGCTATTTTACAAATATCCGAAGCCACTATAAGAAGAGACCTTACAGAACTTGAGGGAAGCGGTCTCTTCCCTGTAAAGAGAGTTCATGGAGGAGCAATATACTCTTTAGAAAAGTCGGGCTTAGAGCCAATGTTTAATATAAAACTTTCTCAGCTAATGGAGGAGAAGAAGAAAGTGGCAAAATTAGCTGCTAACTTAGTTGAGGATGGAGATACAATAATTCTTGATTCGGGGACTACTGCCTATTACCTTGCTAGTGAACTGGTAAAAAGGAAAGGTTTAAAAATTGTTACTACGGATATAAAAATTGCTGAAAAACTTGGTAGGTATCCTACTATTCAGACTATTATTATAGGAGGAGAAGTAAGACCTGGATATTTCAGCATTGGAGGAGAACTAGCTACTAGATATCTTAGCGGATTTAAAGGAGATAAGGGTTTTCTATCTACTGACGGATGGGATCTTAACGGCACTTATAATGCTTCTATGTTTGAAGTTGGAATAAAGAGGTCAATAATTCAAAGCTCTGTAAAAACTTTTCTGATTGCAGATAGTAGTAAATATGGGAAAATTGCCTTAATTAAAGTAGTTGGTATAGAAGAATTTGAGGCTATTATTGTAGATAAACCTTTACCAAAAGATGTACTGAAAAGTTTAGAAGAAGAAAAAATAAAAATAATTTTTTAGAAAAAGGAGTTTTATTATGGACATTAAAAGCAATTTTGGTAAGAAAAAAATAATTATTGGGATGGCTCATTTTCCACCATTACCAGGGTTTCCTCTGTATGATGAATCTCGGGGGATAGACTATATTATAAGAAGAATAAGAGATGATATGAAAAATCTCCAGGATGGCGGAGTAGATTACATAATGTTTTGTAATGAAAATGACAGGCCTTATAAACTGGAGGCAGATTATACTACGGTAGCAGTTATGGGGAGAACTATTGGAGAAATTAGTAAGGAAATTAAAGTACCGTTTGGAATTGATATTCTTTGGGATCCAATAGCCGCTATATCTGTAGCAAAAGCAACGGAAGCTTCTTTTATTAGAGAAATTGTTACGGGGACATATGTATCTGATATGGGATTATGGAATACTAATGTAGGGGAATTATACAGATATAGAAAACTAATTGATGCTGGCAATATAGCCATCTTTTTTAACATATCGGCAGAATTTGCCTATAATTTGGATAGGAGGCCCTTAGAAGAGATAGCGGAAAGTGTAGCATTTTCTTCTCTGGCTGATGTAATACTTGTTTCTGGTCCAAAAACAGGAACTCCTCCCTCTATAGAAGCTATTCAAAAAATAAAGGCTAAAGTTAAAAATGTTCCTGTTTTTGTTAACACAGGTTTGAATATGGAGAATGCTCAGGAATTATTAAAAGTTGCAGATGGTGCTATTGTAGGGACTAGTTTGAAAAAGAACGGGATTACTTGGGACCCTGTAGATAAAGAGAGGGTTAAAAAATTAATGGAAGTTGTTAGTGGAGTAAAATGAAAGATCTGGTTTTAGGTATAGATATTGGTACTACAGGGGTAAAAGCTATTGTTATAAGATGTGATGGTTCTATAGTTTGGGAATCTCACAGAGTGTGTGAATTAATTTCTAGGAAAGTTGGTTTTTCTGAAGAGGACCCAAATATATGGTGGGAAAATACTTGTTCTATTTTACAGGAACTTTCTACTACCGAGTACAAAGATAGAATTTCTGCCATAGGTTTGACAGGTATGGTCCCCACATTAATTCTAGTGGATGAAAAAGGGAATCCTTTGAGAAATTCTATACAGCAGAATGATGCCAGGGCTGTGGAAGAGATTAAATATATCAAGAGGGTTATAAATGAAGATGAGTATTTTTCCTCTACTGGTAATACCATAAATCAGCAGATTATCCCCCCAAAATATCTCTGGCTAAAGAAGCATGAGCCACAAAATCTAAAAAGAGCACGCTATGTAATGGGTTCATACGATTTTATTTCTTTTAAGCTAACAGGAATCCCTCACGTAGAATTAAATTGGGCGCTGGAAAGTGGCTTGTGGATGGTAAGGGAGAAGAAATGGTATAAGAAGATATTGGATATTGCTGAAATCCCGGAGTACTTACTCCCACCAGTATATGAACCTGCAAAGATAGTTGGTGAAACTTCAAAAATTTTACCTGGTATCCCTGTAATTGCGGGTTCCGCTGATCATATAGCTTCCGCTCTTGGAATGGGGATTAAGGAAGAAGGAGATCTTCTTCTGAAAATTGGTGGAGCAGGAGATGTTCTTTTTGCAGTAAATTCTTTGAAAATGGATAAAAGACTTTTCTTGGATTATCACGATATTCCGGAAAAATTTATTCTTAACGGGTGTATGGCTAGCAGTGGCTCGATAGTTAATTGGTTTAGAAATAATTTTACAAATGACTTAGATTTTAGCAGACTTGATAAATTAGCAGAAAAAAGTAGGGTTGGAGCAAAAGGGCTTGTAATGTTGCCTTATTTTTTAGGGGAAAAGACTCCTATTTTTGATCCTGTAGCCCGAGGGGTGATTTTAGGCTTAGGATTGCATCATAAGATAGGAGATATTTTTAGAGCCGTATTGGAAAGTGTAGCTTTCGGCTTTAGACACCATATAGATGTTGTCGAAAGTCTCGGGTTTCCGGTTAAAAGAATTTTAATGTCTGATGGTGGAGCAAGGAGCAGCATGTGGAGGGAAGTTGTTACAAACGTTATAGGAATGGATACCATGTATATAAAAAATATTTCCAGCTCTTCTCTTGGAGTAGCTTTTCTTGCGGGAATGGCTTGTGGTTTATTTAAAGATTGGGCAGAGATAAATCTATTTCTTAAAGATTCTCAATTGTTAAAGCATGATTTAGAAAAACATCAGGTTTATAGTAAATATTATGAAATTTATAAAGAATTATATCCAGCTTTAAAGCCTTTCTATGAAAAAATTTACGAAATTGAAAAAGGAGATTGAACCACATGGGAATGTTTGAAAATAAAAATGTTTTTATTTTAAGCCAAAAATTAAAAGAAGAAGTAGCCGAAGCTACATTGCTATTTTGGAAGAAGGGTTTGAGTGCAGGTAGAGATGCAGGTGATACAAGTTTAAGAGATCCAGAAACGAATTTGATATATATTTGTCCACAACCAACAGAAAAATTAAAAATTATGAATTGGGGAACCATAACCAGTAATCAAATTGTTGTAATAAATATAAATAATGAAGTAGTTGATGGATCCAATTTGTTACCATCTGTGGAAGCACCTATGCATATTGCCATATATAAAGCTCGTCCGGAAATAAATGCAATTATACATTCTCATGCTATTTGGTCTACGGTCTTTGCAATTACTGGTAAAAATATTCCTTTGGTAGATGCTGAAATGGATGAATTCTTGGGGGGAGAGGTAATTTGTGCAGAATATGCTGAAGTAGCGACTGAAGAGTTAGCAGGAAACGTAATAAAGGCATTAGGTAAAAATAATTTTGCCGCATTAATGAGAAATCATGGTGCTGTCTGCATTGGTAGAGATTTTGAAGAAGCCTTTACGGTTTCAGATTTCCTTGAAAAAAGTGCAAAAACTGTTCTTTTTGGAAATTTATTAGGTGGTTTAATCATCCATAATAAACTTGAATATACACCTAATCGAAAAAATATTAAGCCCTGAATAAGTGCATAATAATTTTTATGGAAAAAATAGGTAAAAGGATTATGTTAGGAAAAATTTAGAAGAAAGAAGATGAAAAAAATATGGCAATAAAAAAAGGAATTTTCCAAGGTTGTTTTCCATCCAATATGAGTTTTGAAGAATCTTTAAAAGAATCTAAAAAGAATGGATTTTCTGGTATAGAATTATTAGTTGAACCGTCTAATGATTTACCTTTTGATTTAATCGAACAAGCGAATGATATTTCTGATATTGCTAAAAGTGTTGGAGCCGAAAAAACTAAAACTAATACTATATGTATAAATTCTAATTCTAATTATATTATTAATATAAAAAATGTGGTAAATTCATATGGATTAGAAATTCACAGTATTGCATCCCTTTTAATGTTTATGTTCCCTATTACTAGCCCAAGTAAAAAAATCCGCAATACTGGTATTGAAATTGCTGAAAAATTAATTGATATAGCTCATATTTTGGGTGCGGATACAGTTCTTTTCATTCCAGGAATGGTAACACCAAATATATCTTATGATTTAGTTTATAGCCAATCGAAACTTATAATAAAAGATCTATTGAAAAAATCTTCACAATTAAATATAACATTAGCTATAGAAAATGTTTGGAATCGTTTTTTACTAAGTCCTTTAGAAATGAAAGAATATATTGATGAATTTAAAACTGAATGGATCGGCGTATACTTTGATGTTGGGAATATATTAAATTATGGTTATCCAGAACAATGGATAAAAATATTAGGTAAAAGGATTAAAAAAATCCACTTGAAAGATTTTTTATTAGATATAGGAAATATTCATGGATTCACATATCTTTTTCAAGGAAATGTAAATTGGAGCGCTGTAATGCATGCATTGAAAGAAATTAAGTATGATGGATATTTAACTGTAGAGGTTCCACCTTATTTAAGTTATCCATTAGAAACGTTCAAACATAATTCAGAAGCAATAGATATTTTAATAAATGAGATGAATGATTAATAACAAATATTAAATGGAGGTATCATATCTTGTCTGACTTAGAAAGCAATGCTAAAAAAAAGATTTTATCATTAATTGATGGGAAACAAGAGGATATTATTAGTTTTCTGTGTGAATACATTCGTCATAAATCTACTAATCCAGATTTAGCTGGTAAATTTCTAAATGAAGAAAAAGACTGTCAAAATTGGATTAAAGAAAAACTAAAAGAATTTAAATTTTTTGATAAAATAGATTTGTGGGAAATTAGTGAAGGTAGACCTAATATTGCTGCTGTTTGGAAAGGTAGTGGAAATGGAAAAAATCTTCTTTTGAATGGACATTCGGATACCGTTCCAGTAACAGATGAGCAGAAAAAAAATTGGTTAGGATCAGATCCATGGAATGGTGAAGTAAAAGATGGAAAAGTTTGGGGTAGAGGAGCCGCTGATATGAAAGGCGGTATTACAGCATTTATTATGGCAACCAAACTTCTTCATGATGCAGGAATAAAATTAAAGGGAGACGTGATTTTAACTACAGTAATTGGCGAAGAAAGTGGCCGGCATAAAATTGGCTGTGATACTGTATTGGATCGTGGTTATAGAGCGCCTTTTGCTATTATTACAGAATTAACTGGACTTAGAATATATCCTGTATTAAAAGGTGAAATATATTTTAGAATAAAAGTTAAAGGAAAAGCTACTCATATCTGTAATAGAAATAAATGTGGAACTCAACCTTTACCTTATAATGAAACTCCTATGGGTATAAGTGCTATAGATAAAATGATGAAAATATATAATATAGTTATGGAATTAGAACGCCAATGGGTAGTTTACCGTCAGCATCCTATGATTCCACCCGGTGGGCAATTTATTAATATTAATACAATTAAAGGTGGCGAATCTTTTACATCAGTTCCTGATTCGTGTGAAGTAACAGGAAGCTTATTGTTTAATCCTGGACTTACAAGTAAGGAAGTAATAAAAGAGGTAAAAGAAACAATAAATAGTGTGGTATATACAGATTATTGGTTAAAAGACAACCCGCCTGAAATAGAAATTCCATGGGATGGATTATTAAAAGAATCTGTTGATGTACCCGTAGATCATGAAGGATGCCAAACTCTAGCGCGTTCTTATAAAGAAGTTATTGGGGAAAAAGCAGAAATTACTTTTTCTCCTTTTGTAACAGATGGTAATTTTTGGTTTCCAAAAGGTCAGCAATTGGTAATTTTTGGTCCTGGGGAAATAGCACAAGCACATGGTAAAGATGAATATGTTTCAATTGATCAACTTATTAAAGCGACAAAAGTATTATCAATTATGATTATTAATTGGTGTAAAGTAAATTCTATAAAAAATTAATAGTATAGTGAATAAATTAAAAAAGCAAATAGTAGGAAAACAATACGAACTATCATAGTGAGAATATATTACTTTGTCATCATTTTTGTTGTCCTTGGCAGATGTCATGTAGTGCACTGGCGCGTACAGGAGATTAAATATAATTATTAAAATAAATAATTAGACGGTCCTTTGAAAAGTCTTTTGGAAGGTGCCTGTTTTCAGACCTGAAAGGAGGTGAGTTTCTTTGACTTGGTTTGGGAACCTTAGAAAAAGTGGCACTGTGGGGAATGAAGGATCTAAGGCTCTACTTTCTTTCCATACCAAATAGTAAAGAGCCAAAAATATTAAGGATAAAGGAGAGAGGTATTATGAAAAAGAATTACCTGGTAATTGTAGTATTTGTGCTATTACTTTCAGCATTGCTCGCTTTTGCTAGTGGGCAAAGTGAAGTACAAGCAGCTTCGGGGGGAGAAGAAGCTCTTAAGACAGGGGGCGACTTGACTATGGTAGGTTGGGCTTATGCTGTCGACTATGTTAAGGAACTGGTACGGAATTTTGAAAAGGAATATAATATTCCAGTAGAATTTATAAGCCTTCCTACTGGTCCAAAGTATAATGAAATGCTGGTTGCAAAATTTCTCGCCCGTGAACCCATTGATGTTGTATACCTGGAAGACCACACCCTAAGTACTTATATAGAAGCGGGATGGATAAAGCCACTTAATGTCTATGCACCTCAGGATGAGATTGATAAATTGAAGGGTATGTTGCAAGACTCATTTACCAGTACCATGACGGTAAATGGGGACCTTTATGGCCTTCCTTACTATCAGAGTGTATGGATCCCTATATACAATAAGGAAATCTTTGCAAAAGCCGGAATAAGTGAATTTCCATCCACATGGGAGGATCTAAAGGCGGCATGTCTCGAAATTAAAAAACGAGGTCTTGTAGAATATCCGATAACGTTTTCCTTTGGACAGACTTGGGTAGATAAATTTCAAATAACCAGTATGGTGTTTTCTCTCGGTGGAAGTATGTTCAATGCTGATCATGATCCAGTCTTTGACAAGCCAGATTCAGCTTTCAGAACCACGATGGATTGGCTCCTGGATGGATTGTATGTGTCGAAAATAATAAATATAAAATCGCTCGAAACTAATGAAGATGAGAATTGGCGTGTCTTTGCGGAAGGCCAGTCGGCAGTGACAATGTTGCCGAGTTATCGTCCAGCTCAGATCTTTGACAAATCACTTTCAAAAGTTGCAGAGAATGCCTCATTGGCAATGATACCCGGAACAACACACGAGACGGTGACCTGGTCTCGCGCATTTGGCATCTCAGCCTTTACTGATGCTGCTGACAAAGTTTGGGATCTCATAGATTTCTTGGGAGGCGACGGCAAAGATGGATCCTTCTTTGCAAGAAAAGGATGGATGTCTAATCTTTATCTTGATAGCGGGTATAGTCACCTATGGAATGACCCCGATGTTCGTGAAGGGCTGAAAAAGATCGGAGAAGAAAACATCGACATAATAGGGGAGCAAACTAAATTGTCCCGAACTTTTCTCCAACCAGTCCCCTGGATGGCTGCCTGGATTACTGATCTTGAAATGGAAATTAACAGAGCACTTGTAAAAGAAATAACAGTAGACGAGGCTATCAAGAACCTTATCTCAAGCTGGGAGAAAAGGCAATAGCTCTTCCTCAAATACTAAAAAATCACTGAAATACCTATTAGTATATGGGGTGAGACATTTCCGCGATACCTTCAGGTATAGTGAAGATAAAGAAATGGAATACGGTATAGATTTCTTATACAGGCTGCCTATACTGAATATCAGATTCGTATCGATCAAAAATCGGAGATAAGGTGCGTAAAAAAAAGACGATGTAGATACCCACGGGTATTCCCTTCTGGTTAATGAAGGTATCGCGCTATTGAATCCAAAGTATTGCATGCTACGAATGCATACTTACTTTTACCGTTTACAATTTAAATGAAAGTATGGAGGAGGAAATTATGAAAATCACGAAGGAAGCCTACATTGTAGGGAGTGGAAATATCGGAATTAGGATAAGTCATCCGAGCGACTGTGCAGTATATCTATTTGATCTTGGGGATGGTTCTCTTGCTTTAGTCGATGCCGGCGTAGGGATACATACTGAGCAGATCGTCGATAATATTAGAAATGAGGGTTTTGACCCGAATCGAATAGAACATCTATTTATTACACATGCTCATACAGATCACATAGGCGGTGCTGCATATTTTAAGGAAAACTTTAACTGCAAAGTTTATGCGCCAATATCTGAAGCAGATAATCTGGAGACAATTGATGAAAAAATTCTGGGATTGGACGTGGCAAAGAAAGCTGGTTTTTATCCCCCGAAATTTATTGTAAAGCCATGTAAAGTTGATATACGCCTTCAAGATGGAGATGAATTTATATTGGGAAATCTAAAATTTAGAGCAATTGAAACCCCCGGCCATAGTAAGGGAGGTTTCTGTTTTCTGGTTCTTGGTACTAAAAAATATTTGTGTTGTGGCGATCATATCTCGTTCGGAGGATTGATAAGTCTTCAGAATTACCCTAATTCAGGATCATCGCTGGATGGTTACCGTGATTCTGCAAGCAAATTAGCTAATCTAGATGTTGATGGATTCTTACCGGGACATGGACTATTCACTGTTAATGATGGTCAGAAGGAAGTTGATCTCATGATTGAAGCGATGGATGATCTGTTTGTGAAAGGTAGATTTTTTTTACCGAATAAATACTTTTAAAAGGAGGGGATAGTACTTTGTATAAGATTAATAAAAAGGCTCTTAAAGTGGCGACACGTTTAATGGGCGATGAAACAAAAGCTATAAATTACTTTGAAAAGCTAAGCAACTGGGATGCTGAATTCAGTAAGCTGACCCAGGAATTCGGGTGGGCTGGAATGTATGCAAGAGATATTCTGGATGACAGAACTCAGGAATTGATCGCGGTTGCTGCTCTCACTGTCCTTGGGAAATTGCCTCAGCTGAAAAGTCATATAGAAATGGCTCTACAGGTTGGTGCTACTAGGAAGGAAATTATGGAAGTGATGTTACAGCTCGTTGTATTCGCAGGCTACCCGACGGCGCTCAATGGTCTTTCAGTTCTAGAGGAAGTTTCTGTCGGAAAGCTAGAAAACGATAAAGGGACCAAATCATGAAACATCGAAACTAGGATGGTGAAATAATGATTGAAAAGCTAGGTCGAAAATTTGTTATTGCTTCTGTAGTTCCTATAATGGTTGTAATATTCTGTTTGATGGTAGGACCTATTCTTTATGCTGTGTACGTAAGTTCCCACTACTGGAATTTGACAATACCATCAAGCCTTGGGCACTTCAGGGGGCTCGGGAATTTTAGGGATGCCATTAATAACCCGATATTCTTCACATCCCTAAGGGTGACTCTGGTATTTACCATACTCACCGTTTCATTTGAGCTTATCATCGGCATGTGTATTGCTTTACTGCTCAGCACACTGGGAAGAAAGACAGAGAATATTATACTTGGATTGATTATCATACCCTGGGCGATTCCCAATGTTGTAAACGGCCTCATGTGGAAATGGATATTTAACCCATATTACGGCGTTTTTAATGGGCTCCTTAATTTTCTGGGTTTAATCGAGGAATATTTACCACTGCTCAGTAACCCTCTAATCGCATTTGGAGCGATTGTAAATGCTCAGGTCTGGAAACAACTACCCCTTATCATTTTTATACTCCTTGCCGGACTTAAGTCGATACCCGAAGATATACTCGAAGCTGCAACAGTGGAAGGAGCCTCTCCATTCAGGGAATTTACTGCTATTATGCTGCCGTGGTTAAGACCTCCGTTGCTTGTCCTATTGATACTGCAGACAATGGAGTCTATTCGTACATTTGATACTATTTGGGTAATGACAGGCGGTGGGCCGGGAACATCAACATACGTAATTTCTTGGTTAACTTATAGCACAGCTTTTCGCGAATTCGATCTTGGAGAGGGAACAGCCTTTTCATTCATTCTAACGCTTCTAACATTGGTCTTTGCTTTTATATATATTAAGTTTTTAAAAATACAAATTGATTAGTGATATTAAAGTGGGGGAAGTGGGGGAATATGAAAAAAATTAAAGCGGGGAAAAAGATAGCTAAGGCTTTGTTCGTAGCGATTATCCTGATATACTTTCTGGGACCCATATTTTGGCTATTGTTATCAAGTATTCAGCCAGAAGAAGATATGCGCACGGTACCTCTAAAACTGATCCCTAAAAACTTTACACTTAACAACTTTCGTGCATTTTTTAATAAAACCCTTCGGGATCAGATGCATTTGCCTGGAGTAGCATCGGAAGTAAACTCGAGCCTTCTGAATAGTACGATCATTGCCCTGTTTGTCACAATAAGTAATCTCGCGATCGCTATACCAGCCGCATACACATTCGCGCGGTTTTCTTCCAAGTCTTTATCGTTATGTTATATAGTTCTATTGGTATGCCGAACTGTACCGGCTGTGGCGATCGTTATACCGTTTTATATCATCTTTCGGGCTATTGGATTGGTTGGCAACATGTCTTCTGTAATTCTGGCACATAGTGCGTTCACTCTGCCATTCGTCTTATGGATCCTGCAAGGGTTTTTTGCTGGGATTCCAGTCGAAATAGAAGAATCTGCAGTACTGGATGGCTGTTCCAGGTTTGGCGCAATTGTTCGTGTTGTTCTGCCAGTATCGGCCCCTGGGTTAATATCAGCCGCTGTTTTTGCATTTATGTTTTCCTGGAATGAATTTTTCTTTTCCCTTATTCTTACAGGAGCTACGTCAATCAAAACAGTTACGGTAGTAGCGGCACTCTTTTCATCAGATATTATGCTTAAATATGGAATAATGAACGCGGCGTCTATCGTTGCTGTGATACCACCGGTGGTTCTTGCTTTGATTTTTTCAAGCTATTTAAGGAAAGGTCTTACAACTGGTGCCGTGCGTTGATTAAGCTGTAATTATATTCACAAATTTACAAGAAGGAAATTTAAATGGAGTGATGAAGAAAATTTTTGGGAACAATGAAGCCAGTGATAGCCATGTGCCATTTACAGACTTTACTCGGTTATCCTGGCTATGATCCTACTCAGACTTATTTGCTCGTAAAGATGGATTTTTAAATAGATTTGCAGTATAATAAAAAGGCAAATTAAAAGAAATAGATTAGGTATATTTTTCATCAAAGCAGAATAGCTATCATATTATTATACTAAAATAAGTACCTATATTATCTAAGATCAATCTTAAGATTAACACTCGTTTCTCTATCCCAAGAGACCCAATAAGTAACACATCTTAACTATATTAACCATCCAAGCATCAATCTTCTATCATTACGTAACCTAAAATTAAATATTGTATTCTGTATGAAGGTAACAGGAGAGACTTTTTATAAGAAGAAAAGGAGGTAAGAAGTAAGATAACAAAAGCATCTAAACTTTCAAGCTAAAACTATTGTCGAGCACAACTCTGGAGAGTTTAATAAAACAACAAAAAGAACAATCCCTAATATTTGGGAAAATTCTTATATCTCCTTGCTCGAAGACCAGGCTGAGAAGATATTTTGAATTATATCCAAAAAAGGAAGCTTCTAGGTTTAAAAAATCTCCTCACTTCTCACTTTGCTCTTATCCTACGCTAAGAGGAGAAATATTAATTTTATATTATATTGCACGTATTTTTGAAAAATAGTATAATTAATAGTACCCAAATATACTTAATATTTGATTAGACTTTACAAGTTCATTGAAAATTTTTGGAGGATTTAAAATGATGAATAAAAAATATTCCCCCTCAGCTCAAGCAGAGAATAGATTTTTGATGATTGGTGGACCATAAAATTATTATAATATTTGAATTATTAGAGGTAGGGGTAAAGGTTAATGATAAATAACAATGATTATTATTTTATTAACGAAGCTGCAAAAAAGATAGGCGTTCATAAAAATACACTTGATAGATGGATTAAGCAAAATAAAATAATCATATTATTGGCCATGTAAAAAAAGATAAAAGAGGTTGGAGAGTTCTTTCTTAGGAAGATATAGAAAGAATATCTGAATATGCAAATCGTGTTATTAAATTTTAGCAAATTTTATAAGTTTTCCGATTGTCAATCGATCATCAAAAACCCTTTATTTTTGTGGAAGGGTTTTTTGATTAGGGGTTACGAATTAGGAGGGATAATGAAAGAAAGAATAATAAATTGTTTTATTTTTATTTTTGATGTAATTAAAGAAATATTTAATGTTAGGAAATCTAACCCAATAGATCTCTGGTCAGTAGGAATTCTTCTTATTGTAACTACTTTTTGCGTAACTGTAGTTTTAGAGTGTCTAAGCATAGGCGTTGTCCCTAGTTCTTTACAAAGATTAATCGATGTAGGTTTCGGTGCAGTTATTAGAGGTAAAATTGATAAGGTTATTTCTGATAGAGCAAAGGGGAAATAAAAAATTTTTTCCTTCCTTATAATTTAAAAAGAGTTTTTATAATATTGAGAAAATCTTTTTGTTCTCGGAAGGATTTATTAACATATGGTCGCAACATACGTTCAGTCATAATTTTTGACTTTAGTGGATCACCGAGTTTTTCTAGTTCTTGAATGATCAAGGGACTGAGTTTTAATAAGTTTAAAATTTGGCAAATACGAACTCTAGAGATACCGAGTTTGCGGGCAAGACCAGACTGATTTTTCACTTGGCCCTTATCAATCATATGCTTATATTCTCTTGCTAAGTAAATAGGATTTCGGTATGTTCGCGTAATTGGAGTAATTTTTATTGCTTTGTATGGAAAATAGAATGTAGAGGTAAAAGTTCTATCTATGGAACAGTCTGGGGAGCCAGACTTTATCATAGGCAGAACTTCTTTATCAAATGGTTCTGCCTATGATATTATTTTTTAATTCTCAACAGATACTAATTACTTCTTCTAACTTTTGATACACCTTTTCAGCTTCCTCATTCATACAAAAAGTTCTATAATCGTTCTGTCTGGGGAGCCAGACTTTAAAATAGGCAGAACTTCTCTATCCAGTAGTTCTGCCTATTTATTTTTTTTAATTCTCAACAGATGCTAATTACTTCTTCTAACTTCTGACAAACTTTACCAGTTTCCTCACTCATACAGAAAGTTCTAAAATCGTTCTGTCTGGGTAGCCAGCCAATCATCAGCCCTTTGGCCTTTTGCTGAAGGGCTTTTTATTTTAAAAAGAAGGATTTTTAAAAATTATGTAGTATAGAAATATAGAAAGATTTAAAAGATTTAGCAATTTCCTTTGTTAAAATATTAAAATCAAAATAAACAATAATTAATATAATTAAGAAGCTTTTATAATATTAATTATATTCTTCCAAGCAATATACTAAAATAATTTCAAGAGATCCACCTATAAATCTTCCAAGAGACTTACCAGAAAACTACTGAGAATAGCAAGAAAGATGCTTAAAATAGACTAATAATAATGAGCTATATTATTTAAAAAAGTTTGTAAAGGAGTAAAATTATAATTTTAAATGAACGATCTAAAAAAATATATTAAAAGCCCTTTAATTGTTCTTATAATAAGTGCACTCATTGGCGGTTTCTTTGGTTCTTATTTTACATATCGCCTTAATAATTTATCAACAGAAAAAAGAAATGAAGAAATAACAAAACAATTAATGCTATTTATTCACAACGAAATATACGAAAATTATTATTCTAATCTTAACACCGGTTATAATTATGAGCTTTTATTAAGTGTAGAAGGATTAGAATTACTTAACTTAAGAGTTGGCAATTTAACTATTAAAGATAAACAATTATCTTCTCTTATTAAGATGTATATTGACTTTAGTATTTGTAATAATAAGATAAAAACTTGGGTAGGAGCTACTCCGGATCTGGAACAATATTTTTGGTCAGAAGCTCAAAAATGGAGAAAATTTTGTAGGCTAGACATAGAAGACTATGAGAAAGAATTTTGTAAGGATAAAAGTCTTAAATCTGAAATCGAAGTTGAATAAAAAAAGTAAATAAAATATGAGTCAAGAAAATTTCCAGCCCTTTGGCTTTTAGTTGAAGGGCTTTTTTATTTAAAAAAGAGGGAAAATATTTAATAATTTTATAATATTCTTATATTGAAAAGGTTTTAAATATAAAATAAAGTTAAACCCTCATTTTAATATATGTTTTATCTTAAAAGAATAATTCTTCCTTTATATAATATATGGTTAGAATAAGAGCAGGGAGTATAACTATTGATAAATAAGGTATAATAAGCCATTAAATTGGATTTATTGCACTTACAGGGAGGTCAATTAAATCCTTTAGTTTATAGATGTTTCGAATATCTTGGATAATTTGGTTCCAACTAGAAAACGTTAGGGGAGCCAGAACATATTTCAGCCCTTTGGCCTTTTGCTGAAGGGCTTTTTTATTTTAAATTATTTTCCCAAAAAAGAAGGATTTTTAGAATTTATGTCGTATATAAAAATTCAAAATAAATGTACTGTAAATTGAATCAGATGAGAAAAAAGAGAGGAGGTGAGATATGTATGAGAAAAGATGAAAAGAGAGAAATTTTCGATGCAGTGCTAACTAAGGCTCTGGGAGTAGACTATTCCGAATTTTTAGTCTCACTTTCCGGGAGTTGTAAGGTTCCTAAGGACTTCCCTGTGGAATACGGGGTAAGATTGTATAATGAAGGGATTCCATCCCAAAGTTTTAAACTTTTGCCTTCTGGGATATTTTCTGCAGAGGAGTTAGAACGTATCAAAAGGGACTCTGAGTCCTATTTGGCTGTGTTTAGAGAGATGACCGATAGGGCTATTTCTGGTCAAAAACCGAATGAAGAGGATATAAAGATTCTA
>Ga0307380_10003464_pt1 | contig 21759 bp, 16 predicted proteins | sample UN3MG_FD_202239 | JGI IMG/M metagenome (GOLD analysis project Ga0307380, IMG submission 202239) | Soil microbial communities from Risofladan, Vaasa, Finland - UN-3 | ecosystem: Environmental > Terrestrial > Soil > Coastal area > Acid sulfate soil | place: Finland: Risofladan, Vaasa | collected... | reverse complement strand
CTTCAATCCCTCGCTTTCGAGAGCATCCAATATCAGGCCTATCTGGGCATCAATAAACGAAGCGCAGGCGTAATATGCCAGGACGGCTTTTCTTGCGGCAAGCGGCGTGACAGGGTGCTTGTAATGACTGTTGAAAATGTCATAATTTCGCCCGAGGCGTTTGGCGATGGCCGGGATATTCCTGTCTTTTCCGGGCGGCGCTTCCGGCGATGGGATATTATTCAGGTCGTAAAGGTCAAGGTACTTCTTCGGGCATCGCAAAGGCGTGTGAGGTTTCGAGATTCCCACCGAGAGAAAAAACTGTTTCTTCTCGCCGGCCATTTCTTTGAGAATATGCACGGCCATTCGGGCTTTTCTGCCGTCGGATTCCTGCTCTTCCAGCAGACCGGAGTCGCCGACGACATTTGCCTGGGGCTGCTGGAACATGGCCCTTGCTTTGTTGTATTCTCGCGAGCCTTCTTTAGCCGTACGCTGGATTTTATCCCTTTGGGCCTTAAGTTCCGTCAGGCGTTTTTCTTCTTCCGGGTCCGCCGAGTATCGAAAACGCGGCCGGGGCAGCGAGTTCAAAGCATCGTTCAGATATTTGGGATAACCTTCCGAACGACCTTTGTAGCCTTTCGGGCGCTCACAAAATTCGAGCCGGTCGAAAGCCCCGAGCTGTTTTTCCGCCGTCCATGTGTGGTGAAACAGCTTGCCTATATTAACGCTGTAGATACCCTTTTGCCTGAGCAGCTCCGGCAGCGAAAGTGTACCCTGGGGCAGAAGAGTTGCCATGGGATCTGAGTTCGTGTAGACCCGGGTCGAGTCTGGCCGAAGCCCGGTCAGGAACGAGCTGCGGGACGGATTACACATGGGTGCCTGGCAGTAGCATCTTTCGAACCTCACGCCGCCGGCGGCAAATCGGTCCATGTTCGGCGTTTTGGCGAGCGGATTTCCATAGCATCCCACAGCAGCGGCGGTCAAGTCCTCGATGTCGATTAAGAGAACATTCATTTTCGAAGTTCCGGACGAATCGGCCCGGCGGGAAATATTCTGCCCGGCGACCTTTGTTTTGAAACCGGGTATCAGAGATGCCGCAAACCCGGCCGATATGCTTTTGATGAAATCACGTCGTTCCATGTTTGCCACTTTCAAGAAATCATGATTATTTTCGTTTTAGCGCTACACTTTTTGACGATTCAGGCTACCTCAAAAGAGCGGGAGAATCAAGTGTATTTGCCGGGCTCCGGTGAAAAAGCCGCCGCCCGGAACAAAGGAACTTGACGAAACCGAATTGCCGGTCAATAATGACACTGATTCGCCAAAAACAGGTAATTTACATTATGCTTTTTGCCAAAAAAATTAAAGATCCAATTAATAAGGAGATTTAATATGACCCGCAAATTTGTCAAGCGAGAGCTTTTGGTATTGGCGCTGATTCTGACAGGATTCATAATGGCCGGCTGTGTCGCTGTGCACACAACGGAAACACATAGCAGCCCGTCAGAACACAAAACTATACATAATGCCAATAGAATACGTCTCGAACACGTTGCGATTAACGTAGAGGATCCGGTCGAGATGGCAAAGTGGTACTGCGAAAATCTCGGCATGAAAATTGTTCGCAAAGGCCCGCCGCCGATTAATATGCATTTCATTTCCGACGCCGGAGACAATATGATGCTGGAGGTATATAACAATCCACCCGATGCTGTTCCGAATTACAGATCGATGGATCCGCTGATGCTTCATATCGCCTTCATGGTCGACGACGTTAAAGGGACTCGCCGGAAGCTGGTCGCCGCCGGCGCCACGGTTGCAGGCGAGGTGACTGTAACAGACAGCGGCGACGAACTTGCCATGCTTCGCGACCCGTGGGGCGTTCCCATACAATTTGTAAAGCGAGCCAATCCAATGCTCTCAAATTAGGTTAGATACAATGCAGAAAACAACGAAAATCAAAAGTATAAACCGCAACGATTATAAGCGCCGTGACTTTATCAAAACTATGGGTTTGGCCGCGGCGGGTTTTGCTCTCGGCAAAGAAAACAGCTTCGCCGAAAGTCAGGCTGCCGGAAAAGCCCGCCGGCCTAATCTTCTATTTATATTTGCCGACCAGTTAGGCTATCAGCGATGCGGCTACGGCGGCGACAAGAATGCCCGAACGCCTAATATCGACAAACTGGCTTCGCACTCGGTGAACTTCCAAAACGCGGTTTCCAATATGCCGGTCTGTTCAGCGTACCGGGCGTCTCTGTTCACCGGTAAATATACCACTTCCACCGGCATGGTAATCAACGAGCTTCGAATGCGAACCGGCCATGAAAGTTTCGGTAAGGTATTGACCCGAAGCAACTACCGGACGGCATATATCGGGAAATGGCATCTTTACGCAAATCAGTTGGGGAATCATTACGATTCAAAAAACAGCTTTGTGCCCCCGGGACCTCACAGGCTGGGTTTCGACGGTTACTGGGCGGCATATAACTTCCACCATAACTATTACCGCGCCTATTATCACACCGACACTCCCGAGAAAATATTTTACGGCGATAATGTTTACGAACCGGACGCTCAAACGGACATGATGACAGAATTCATCAGGAAAGCGGCAAAATCAAACAAACCCTTCAGTGCGTTTTTGTCCTATGGCACTCCGCACGATCCGTGGGTGCGGGATAATGTGCCGGACAAATATGTCGAGATGTTTAAGAATGTGTCGCTGCCTGACCCGCCGAATTACAAGGATACGAACGACAAGTATGCCGATAACTGGGGACGGCTGAATCCTAAGCAGCGCAAGATGCTTCAAACATGGCGCCGGCTATACTATGCGATGACAGCCAACCTGGATTGGAACATCGGCCGGCTGCTTAATGCGCTCGAACAGGCCGGGCTCAGCGATAATACTATCGTGGTATTTTCTTCGGATCACGGCGAAATGTTCGGCGCTCACGGACGCCGCGCAAAAAACATATTTTACGAAGAAGCCGCGCGCATCCCGTTGTTGATTCGCTGGCCGAAAAAGATTCGGGCCGGAACTGTCTCGGACGCTTGTATCTCGACCGTAGATATTATGCCGACCATACTGTCACTGATGGATATGAAGGTCCCGGAAGAGGTCGAAGGAATGGACCTCAGTCATTGTGCGCTCGGCGGCGGGGGGGATGAGCCCCAGGCCGCTTTCCTGCAGAATACCGGCGCATGCGCTGCCTGGGAGGATGGGCATGAGTGGCGGGCCCTAAGAGACAAACAATATACTTATGCTGTCTATCGTGTAGATAAGTCCGAGCTTCTCTTCGACAATAAAAACGACCCGTACCAGATGAACAATCTTGCCGGTAATGCACAATACAAGGAGAAGCTCGAACACTTCCGCGGGATGCTGGTCCGCAAGATGGAATCGCTTAACGATACTTTCGAAAAATGCACATGGTACAGGGATAACTGGACCGATGGAAAACGAAATATTACACGGACGGCCGGAGACTAATCATATCCTGAAATTTAGAAGAGGTACGTATGCTGAAAAATATTAACTACTCAAGGCGCAAATTTATCAGGAATATCGGATTAGGCGCGGTTGCTTTGAATTTGCCGAGTATGTCTCTTTTTGCATCCGAATCGACGCGCAGGCCGAATATTATTTTTATCCTGGCCGACGATCTGGGCTGGGCCGAGCTGGGCTGCTACGGCAACACTTTCAACGAGACACCAAATCTCGACAAACTCGCGAAACTGGGGATGCGTTTTACCGATGCGTACGCCGCGGCGCCGGTTTGCTCTCCTTATCGCGCCGCCTTGAAGACGGGGCAATACCCGGCAAGAGTTGGCATTACCGATTATCTTCGCCCCAACGATAAGAATCACCTTTCGACGCAGCACGTCACGCTGGCCGAGGCGCTGAAGAGTGTTGGCTACACGACCGGCATAATCGGCAAGTGGCACCTGACCGGCTATGCCAACCACGGGGCAGAAGAGTTCCCGCCGGCCCTGCACGGTTTCGATGAGACAATCGTCTCGGAGAATCGCGGAATCGGCGGCGGCAGCTATTTCCATCCGTATCACTTCAACCGCGAGATAAAAAAACGCCTGCCCGGCAAGGAATACCTTGTCGACCGGTGCAATCTGGAAGCCGTCGAATTTATCGAGCGGCATAAGGATGGGCCGTTCTTTCTCTACCTGAGCCACTACGCGGTCCATACGAGGCTTAACGGCAAGCCTGAACTCGTCGCGAAGTTCGAGAAGAAGGACGGTGCGGGTAAAGGGCCGAAAGCACGCCGGAATAATCCGCACCTGGCAGCGCAGCTCAAGAGCATCGACGAAGGTCTCGGTATGATCTTAAAGAAACTCAATGAGTTGGGCCTGAAAGACGAGACGGTTCTGGTATTCTCCGGTGACAACGGCGGCGAAGACCGTGTGACAAGCAATGCACCGCTGCGAGCGGGTAAATCGACGCTTTACGAGGGCGGAATTCGAATCCCGTTGATCGTGCGATACCCCAAAATCGTGCCGGCCGGTACTGTCTGCAAAACGCCGACGAGTAACATCGATCTTTATCCTACGCTATGTCAATTTGCTTTGGTAAAGCCTGATTCGAAACAACATATTGACGGTGTTTCTCTTTTTCCCGTCCTGAAGAATCCCGGGGCTCAGCTAAAACGTGACACTTTATATTGGCATTACCCGCTTGCCAAGCCGCATTTTCTGGGCGGGCATTCTTCCGGGGCAGTCCGGAAGGGCGACTGGAAGTTTGTCGAGTATTTCGATGCCGACCGGAAGGAGCTCTACAATCTCGCGGATGACATAGGCGAGAAAAACAATCTCGCGGGCAAGAATCCCGAAAAGGTCGCCGAGCTTCAAGGGCTTCTCAAAGCATGGCGCAAAGACGTCGGCGCAAAAATACCAAGCGGGCAATCGGGCTGATTTTCATCTCAGCATTTCTGGCCGGTTATCTCCAGCACAGTCTGCCACAAATGGCCTTCGGGATCGACTTTTTTTCTCTTCAAAACCGTCAGTGCGGTGGGGATATTGACGAAGTATTGATTCCAATATCCGACGACCATATTTGTCCGGCCCGACATGCCGGCGTGAACGGCGTTTTGTCCGAGCATGACGCAGAACGCCGAATCGTTGGAATCGGCGGGCAAGCTGCGAATAATATAGCTTGGGTCGATGTATTTCAAGGACATCGGCTTATTCTTCTGCCTGAAATATTCGGCGATTTTTTCTTTCAATATCAGGCCGATATCCTGGCGCAAAATATTGCCGGACGCATCTTTTCTCTGGGCGCCGTTTTCCGCGGTCAGGTGGCCGCCCGCACCCTCGGCGACAACAACGACTGCGTGGTGTCTCTTATCGAGCCTTTTCTCCAGCGCGCTTAGGAATCCCTCCAGGACGAGCGGTACCTCCGGGATGAAGCAAAAATTCACATCGCTGTTGGCCAGTGTGGCATAGGCGGCAATGAAGCCGGAATCGCGGCCCATCAGCTTAACCAATCCTACGCCTTTCCAGGCGCCTCTGGCCTCTTCGTGGGCGCCGCAAATCGCCGCTCGCGCAGCCTCGACGGCGGTCGAGAAGCCGAAAGACTGTTCGATGCCGGAGATGTCGTTATCGATTGTCTTGGGAATTCCGATTACCGAAATCTTCAGGCCTCTTTTCTTTATTGCTATAGCCAGGTCCCGCGCGCCTCGCAGCGTACCATCTCCGCCAATAGTGAATAACACGCCGATTCCCATCTGTTCCAGCTTATCCACCATTTCATCCGCATCCTGCGGGCCGCGAGACGATGAAAGGATATCGCCGCCCTTTAGATGAATATCATTCACGAGATCCGGTGTTAACAACAGGGGGGGCTGTGGCGGTTTCGAGGTCAGGCCGGCGTATCCGTATCGGAAACCATAAACGTTTTTTACGCCGTACTGCCAGATTAGACTCAGCGTGATGGTCCGAACCACGTCGTTGAGTCCGGGACACAATCCGCCGCAGGTAACGATGCCGCAGTTTAGTCCGGCCGGCTCGAAGAAAATCTTCCGGCGTGGGCCGGCCCTCTCAAATGTCGGAGGTTCTTTGCCCGAATCCTGAGAGCCTCTCAGATCATGAGAATGCGAGAAGACAAGAATTCTCTCATCGTCATCGACAAAATGACGATAGTTTTGAATCAGAGGGGAATCGATCATCGGTGAGCCAATTCTCTCGATGGTCAAATCAGGTAATTCATCAGGTATTAAACACGAAGCATCCATAAAATATCCTCAATTGTTTTTCGAATTATCCCCTATGACCTGCCTCCTTGTCAAAGAGTTTCTGCGAGCCTGTTAGAATGAGTCATGCAGAAAAGAAAAATCTGGACACCTCTTTTATCCGGACTATAATCATGTTGTATATAAATAGCAAGTCCCAGAAGTAAAGCAGCCTGCTTAAGTTAGCTACTTACGGGCGAAAGTCAGGTAAACAAATGATATAATCTCGGCGAAGTAATCCGCGGGAGGCTTATATGAATAGTATACTGCGAATATCTTCGGTTTGGTTTTGTGTGCTTGCATCAGCCGGTCGAGCGCTGCCTTCGGCAGACCCATTCGCACTTTTCAAGGAGGTTCAGCCCGCCATAGCAACCGTCATTACATATGACGGCGACAAAAACAGCTTGAATAAAGGGACCGGATTCTTTATCAACGAGCAGGGCCATCTTATCACGAATTACGACATTTTAATAGGTGCACACAGCGCCGAGGTCATAACTTACGATGGTAATGAGTATTCAATAAAACTTGTGCTTGCGGGAAGTATGGAAAGCGGCCTCGTGAAGGTATCGGTCGATATCCCTGAGGATGCCGTTAAACTCGTAAGGCTTGCCGGAGCAGTGCCGAAAGTAACCGAACGAGTAATCGCAGTCGACAGTTCAGCAAAGACCGAGCAAGACCTTAGCGGCGGTATTGTTATCGCCGTGCGAGATATACCTTCAGCGGGAAAGATATGTCAAATATCCGCACCGGTTTCGACGGGCGCAATCGGCGGCCCCGTGCTCAACATCAGAGCCGAAGTAATCGGCGTTGCCGTGACGCGGACGATAGAAGGGCTGGCCATAAACTTTGCCTTACCGATAGAACCGTTTCTGTCTACTGACCCGGCAGCAACAGGCAGGACAATGAGCCAGTGGGCTTCTGACGTATCCAAAAAGGAAACATCAGCGGGCCGGAGTTCATATCAGGATGGTATCGCGTTTGTCTGGGCCGGCAAGAACAAAAAGGCGCTTAATTGCTTCAAAAAAGTTGTCGAGGTCGATCAAAAGTCTGCCGGGGCGTGGTTTTATATCGGCTACTGTTATGCCGAACTTGGCAGTCATCTTGAGGCACTGGAGGCCTATGAATCTGCTATCGGCATAAAACCTGACGATGCCCAGACTCACTATTACCTCGGTGCCGCTTATAACTATCTTGGGCGCCATATAGAGGCCATCGGAGCCTGCAAAAAGGCTGTAAATATTAAACCGAAGCTGGCAGAGGCTTATTCTGTCATGGGACTATCCTATGCCAAACTTACCCGTTACAAAGAAGCCATAGAAGCCTTCAACCAGGCCATCCAGGCCAGGCCTGATAATGCGGAGGCTCACTACGATTTGGGTGTACTCTATGGCGAGCTGGGCCGGCACGAAGAAGCTATGGAAGCCTTTATACAGGCCATCCGGATCGATCCGGATTTCGTGAATGCCCACTACAATCTTGGCGTCGCTTACAGCGAACTCGGCCGCGGAGCCGATGCGATAGAGGCCTTCAGACAGGCTTTGCGTATCAATCCCGATCTGATGGAAGCTCACTATAGACTGCAAAGAGAATATTCCGAGCTTGGCCGGTATGACGAGGCAATCGAAGTTTGCAGGCAGGCCGTCCGTATCAAGCCCGATGATTCGACGGCATACTATGACCTGGGCGTAGCCTGCGACAATCTCGGCCGCTACGACGAGGCGGCAGAGGCTTACGAGCAGGCAATTCGACTCAAGCCTGATTATCTTGATGCTTACTATAACGTTGGCCTGACATATGGCGAGCTTGGCCGCCATGAAGAGGCAGCCGAAGCCTTCAGGCAAGCTATCCTTATCGATCTGGAATACCCAAATGCCTACTCCGGCTTAGGACTCTCATATAGCGAGCTTGGCCGCTACAAGGAGGCGATAGAGGTCTGTGAACTGGCGCTAACAATACGGCCCGATCATGCGATGGCCTACCTGGGTTTGGGGATTGCCTATGAGGGGCTCGGTCGTCACGAAGAGGCTATCGAAGCCTTCAATCAAGCAGTCATGGTAAAGCCTGATTTCGCCGAAGCATATCTGAATCTGGGAATGACTTATGGCCGGCTCGGCCGCTACCAGGAGTCAATCTCCGCCTGCAGGCAGGCGATTCAAATGCAGCCCGATTATGCGATGGCTTACTTCGGATTGGGGATGGCCTGCAACGAACTCGCTCTTCACGAAGAAGCGTTAGAAGCCTTCAAAAAAGTCGCCGGTCTGAAGCCGGATTTTCCCGATGCTTTTATCAACATGGGACTAACCTACGGCACGCTGGGCCGCTACTCCGAAGCGATCGAAGTCTTCAAGAAGGCGGTTTCTCTAAAACCCGATGATACAAACGCCCACTTCGGATTAGGATTATCCTACCTTTCAACAGGAAACAGAGGCTCAGCCCTTGACGAATACAAGATACTAAAGGACCTCGATGCGGACATGGCCGACGAACTTTTCGACCGTATTTACAAATAGAAGCACCGGTTAGTTCCAGCGGTGCTCGGTATAATTTTCCAACGAACACTGCCGTTAATCCTGATACTGAACGAACATATTTGAGCATTCAGGAATACTTACCAACTTATTTCTTAAGAGCTTCTGTTTCCTTCTTAAGGGCTTCGGCATTGGCATCTAATTCCTTCTGGATTTTTTTGAGCTTTTCCCTCGGACGCTCCATTTCATCTCTTGTTCCAGGAAGCATCACGTCGGAACCGTCTATCACATACGGTGTGATGAACACGATCAATTCGTTATTGGCGGCGGTAACTTCGTTGTGTCTGAACAATAGCTCACCAATGAGTGGTATATCACCCAGCAACGGAACCTTTTTTTCAATTACCCTGTCCTCCTGGAAGAGGATGCCGCCAAGCATAACAGTGCCGCCGTCAGCTACTACCATATTAGTCTTTGTCTCCATTTCGGTTCTCACCGGCTGGCCGTTTTCTTCTTCGGTAGTGAGCTGCGAGATAATAATATTTATTATCATGTCCACGCGGTTTTCCGGAGTAATACTCGGCCTAACCGCCAGAGTCATACCGACCCTCGAAAATTCGACATTTTGCGTGACGCCGACTGTGGTTGTAGCTGTTGTAGCCGTGAAGAACGCAACTTTTTCACCCTTGAAGAAACTCGCTTCTTCGTTGTCTTCCGTCCACAATGTCTGTTGATTGAGAATCTTCGCATGAGTTCTCGCGACCAGGAAATCAATCATTGCAGTAACGTCTGCCATTGCCGAAAAATTGAATGAGCCGGCCTCATACAAATAATCCAGATTGTTTAGAGCGGCCACCGTATTCTCGTCATAAGTGCCGAACGCTGTTATCTCCGACCCGGTTGGTGCAAACTGCACACCAAGAGAGGTCATACTCTTGTGGTCAACTTGAATAATTATCGCCTTTACCATGACTTGTTTGCCAGGCAAGTCAAGATCATCGATCAACTTTTCTATCTGCGGCATAAACTCAGGAGGCGATAGAACGAGGATAGATTTGGTTCGAGTATCTGGAACAAAGCGTATCCTGCCTATAACATTACTTATCGGCATTTCCTCATCGACGGTACGTCGAGCGCCGGAGCTGGACCACGGCGGCGTGTACTGGCTCTGGCTCGTGCTGGTAGCAGAGGTTGTCTGCGTTTCATCCATCGAATACTCGCTAAGTCCCACATCACTACGCCTGAGGCTCGCGGAAGTACCCGACTCGGCAAACATAGCATTCAGGATTTCGCTGAGCTCTTCCGGATCCGAGTACTTGAGTTCTATAACTTTCGGTATCTCGGCCATCTCTTCCATATCAAGCTCCTTCACCAAAGCCTCAATGACATCATAAGCCTCGGAAATTTTGCTTATTATGATGATCTTCTTGGTGCCAGGAACTTCTTCAACAGTAATTTGCCCGTATAGTGCCCCGACAATCTTCTGCTGGTCCACCAACTGGCTGCTGAACATGCCACGATACATGCTAACACCACGACTGCTACTGCTGCTGCCACCCTCGCTGAAGAGTGAATTCAGCAGGTTGGCCATCTCCACGGGGTCACAGTTACGCAGCTCGATGATTCTCGGCTTAAGCGAATCGATATCCAGAGGAACGTCCCATTCGTCGAGACGTTTTCTGATTTCTACTATATTCTCCGGCGAAGCGATAACCGTGATCTCCTTAAGCGTAGTATATGAGACGACTTTCACCATTTCGGAAGATTGTGATGAACTTCCCCGTCCCCGGGAATAAGGATTATATCCACCGAAAAAACTGCTGCTGCTGCCGCTCATTCCATCCTGATAAAGTTCGTCCAGCTTCTCTTTGATCATGTCGGGATCGGCGTGTTTAAGCTTGATATGTGCCGTCTCGAACTGGCCCGGAGGAACGTCTATTTCCTGAATCATTTTCTTGACAATCTCTCGCAGATCCTTGCGGCCGAAAACAATTACCTGCTTTGTCTGAGTTAACGGCTGAACGAGAATGCTCGGCAAAAATTCCGTTCCCGGCAAATCCCGGAATCCTTCCCCTATGCTATTCTCCACCTCCCGGGGATCGGCATATCTGAGCTGGACGACCTCGTACTCCGATCCGACCGGCTCTTCCATGTCAAGCTTGTTGATCCACTCCTTGATTTGCTTCAAATCTTCCGGCGATGCCTTTGCAATGATCCATTTACGCCTGGGCTCGGGGATAAGAACTATCGGTCCGCGCGTCGTCCCTACAACAACCGAAGTCGCCGACCCTTGAGACGAATCCGTTTTCTTGGCGGGGCTGCTTGAGGATGAGCTCCGGGATGACGAACTGGGTCTCGAAGACGAACCCCGACTGTCCCTTTGATACCTCATGTTCCTTATTGTGCTGATCCCCTGGGTCTCACCTAACAGAATGTTCAACATCTGAACAATCTCCGAAGGGTCTCCATAACGGACTTCAATAATGTCCGTTACGGTCTGCTCGGAACCGGGCACATCAAACTGCTGGATAATCCGCTCAAGACGCATAAGGTTCGAGACCGAATCAATCACCATCAGAGTACCGCTGGTTTCGTCAACACTCACGTAGCCATGTTCACCGACCAATGGCTGAATAATCGTGCCCATCTCAGACGCATTGTAACTTGTCAGTTCAAAAAATTTCTGAACAATTTGATCTTTATTATCAATCATAGCAAGCGGTTCCCCGGCGGGTATTGTGGGAACCCGGCCGAGTTTTGCGTCCGTAATCGGCTTGATAAAGATAGTTCCGTCGCTTTCTTCGACAATGTAGCCTTTCAGACTCAGCGCGCTGTATATAACACGAAGGGCCTCACTCCTCGGCAGCTCATCCGGTGCGTATATGGTGACTTTCAGTTTCAGCGCCTCATCGGTCGGTATGATCACCTTACCGGTCCATTTCGCAAGCTTCTCAATGATGCTTTTTATCTCTACAGTTTTGAGGTTTACGAACTCCATCGGCCCGTTCGGATCGGCTGGCTCGTTCGGATCAGAGTCATCAAACATTCTTACAGACCTGTCGAAACCTCCCGGCCTGCGCCTGCGGGATTCATCGGCGTTGAAGCTCACCATCGGCTCGTTTACATCGCCCGGCACGTTAGGCTCAGCAGCCACTTCGGTTACGACCGGCTTTTCCGTTTGCTCGGGTGAGGGCGGATAAAAACCAACCCTCCAGATAATAAGAATCGCCGCGAGACCGACTACAATCGATATTATTGATTTTGATCGTTCCATTGTATTGTCCTCAAAAAAAAACTAATTATTCTCTAACTGTCCGGCGTCAGGCCTGCGCTGTGGGGCGGTGCGATGTTTTATGATCAGATCTAACACGCGCCGAAGCACTTGCTCAATAATCACGCACGATTACTCCATCTTTGCCTACCATGTACCGGTCTGAGCTTTGAACCTTCAAATTGTAGACTTTGCCGGTATAAGGCACAGCTCTTTTTGTAACGCTTTTAATACCGACAGTGCCGGTAAGAGTTTTCAATCTTAGGCCGCTTGTCAAGTTCGGTGCTGCGATCCATTGTCCGGAATCGAGCATGAAGCAGTGTGCATCGATAACACCGATGGTATGTCCGCTCTCGAGCACGATGTCAAGACACTCGAACGTTCCCTCGTGCTCCTGAACCTGCTCCAGAGACGGTGCCCCATAGAACTGCTTGCCGACTGTCTGGCCCGCGGTGACTCTGGAGATTTCTAAGAGCTTGCCATCTATCCACACAGGGGTCTCAGCAACAAAGCAGGCTCTGCCTTTCGGTGGAGGTGCGCCGCCATCATCGGCGCCTGGCCGGCGCCTGCCGCTTTCTCCGTCACCAAAGCTCCGGCCTCCGCCGAGTCCTCTGGGAGTAACGCCATATTTTTCACTTATCTGATTTCTCGCTTCTTCTCTTTCGGCCTCCGACATTTCCTCCCATTTGGCCCTGAGCTCTTCCATTTCCTCTCTCATTTTCGTCCTGTCTTCTTCCGAAAGTTGAGGTCCCGTGTCCCGTCGCCTGCCGCCGAATCTGTCTCGCATCTGGGCTTTGAATTTCTCTTGTTCCTCCTCGGACATATTCTCAAATCCCTCCTTCATCCCGGCCCTCTGCTCTACTAATGCGGCTCTATCTTCAGGAGAAGAAAGGTCGCTGCCTCTGTCCATCCCTCCAGAGCCGGGCATTCGTCTTGCCTGCTCCTGCTGCCTTTCAAGCTCGCTGGGGGATTTCTTTGGGACTGTGGCTGTTTCGGATTCATTTTCGGCGCCACTGAACCGTATCTCTCTAATCCAGGATCCGATCGCAAAAGCAGCAACAAGCACCCCAACACAGACTAATACAAAAACTATTGTTGATCCTGACTTTTTCATTTTATTCACCTCATTCGAATAATTATGTTATCTTCTTCCGCCGGAACCCCGTCCACTCGGTCCCCCTCTGCCACCGGAATCCCTTCCACCGCCCGGTCCCCCTCTGCCTCCGGCGAATCTTTCACGCATCTGGTTTCTCAACGCTTCTCTTTCCCGATCAGACATATTTTCAAACCTCTGCCTCATTGCCATAAATCCCTCTCCAGGCCCCCCTCGACCGCCAAATCCCTGCCCTGGCCCCTCAACTTTAACCGTGACTCTCGCGGTGCCATTCCCTCTATTAGCATCTTTAACGTCACCTTCTTTTCCCCTAACCGTTGCGGTTCTGCCCCTCGGCCCGGTCGGGGCTTCGGCAATCATCGCCTGGATTGGAAGAAAGCTTTTCTCCTTACCATCCCACATGATCGTGACCGACGTAGGGCCAATAGCAACAATCTTTGCGTCGCCTACCATGTCACCCACATTGTACCACTTGTCCTTTATGAATACCTGGTCACCGAATATACCCGATACTTCTTTAACAGGGTGCTGCGGCGGCAGAGGCGGGGCGAACAGATTGTTCTTTTTCAGTTCATTTGTGATCGTAGCGGAACTTGCTAAATGTTTTTCTATATTTTTCGGATCGGTCCCGTTCTGCTCGATGGCTCGTGTAACCACGCTTTCGGCTCTTGCCGAGGCCACAAAAAAGCTCGTCACCTTTACGAGAATCAGGATGCCGCAAAGCACCGAAATTGCAAGCAGTATCGTTGGAACAAGTTCTTTTTTGTTCTTTAAATGGTCTTTAATATTGTCAAGTTTCATGATTTATCTCTCCTATTTAGCAAACGTCGATACCGTTAAATCCAGCGTCACTTCTCCTTGCTTCTTTGGATCACATTTGATTTTGAACTCTTCGATCCCAACCAAATACGGATTCTCATTCAGCTTCGCGAGGAAATCGAGTACCTGCACAAACTTGCACGTAGCGTTGCATTTGACAAGTAACAGCTTATATCCGGCCTCCGGCGATTTCCTGCCGGACTGAACCAGCAGGGGTTTGTTCCTGATCCCTGCCTTCTTCAATTGCTCGCTCAGCTTGTCTCGAAAGAGAAACTTCTGCTCTTCTTCGACCTGCGGCATCTCAAACACGGGTACAATGGACATCAGGCCCGCCTGCTTGGCCTTGTCTACATTGATAGTGTCCAGTTTAGTTCTGAGCACAGCCCCATTTGCCTTGGCTTTCGTCCAGCGTTCGTGTCCCGCCGAGCCAAACACGAACAGAATGATGGCCGCAGCTCCGATAGCACCATACTTTAGCGTCCGGATATCTTTTTTGCTCAATTTCTCGATCATGTTTTCCCAACTTTCAACTCTTTGATCTTGTTGTTTTTTTGCTGAAATTCTTATAATCAAAAGTCATAGTGAATGTAATCTTCTTGCTTTTCGTATTTGTATTCGCAGTGTAATTCACCTTTTCTATACCTTTGGTATTTTGTAAGTTTTTCTCATACCTGCTTAACTGGTCATTGCTCGAGGCCTGCCCTGTTATGCTCACCGGTTGGCTCTTCTTGAAATTCAAACCGGTCAGCGTTATTCCTCTTTCTCCGCTTTCGTTTACCAGCTTAAGAAGATCCAGCAGGTCCGGCCTTTCCCGCGCTACTGTCCTGATCAACTGCTGCTTTTTTACAAGCTGGTTCATATCAACATCGGAAACTGACTCCTCAATACGCTTCTCGATCGAACCAGGCCCGGCAATATCAACTGAATAAGAAACGATAACCAGCAGAACCACCATAATAGACGCAATTGCAATCGTTACCTTTGGTGCATACAACCAATGTCTCTGAACGGCCTTCTGCAACGGATTATACAGACGTTCGAAAATATTAAGCTCATCGGCGCCCGCATCAAAAGCCATCAGAGCAAGACCTATCGGCGTACGATATTGGTAGAGTTCCTCGTCAGAAAGCTCGCTTTTTGCCATTAGTCCGTTACTGTCCGGCGTAGCCACCCTGGCATTCAATCCTGCCAGCCTTAGAGATGAAACTATACTTACATATGAAGCGCTGCCGTCGGACAATACAAAAACCGGCAATTCATCCTGATTGGAACAACCGAACAAATCGAGCACACTTCTCATATCCTGGGCGAATCGTTCGGTGGTTTCAGTTTGCTGCTCCGTTACATCGGCTGAGAAATCCTCTATTCCAATATCCAGGACTACGGCATTGCTTAGCCGCCCCTGTTCAACCAGGCAAACCTGAGTATTATGTGAACCGGTGCTCAAAACCACGGCATTTTCTTTATTTCCGGAGAAAAATGCCTCCCATATTTTCACTATCCCCTCACTGTTCAATAGTATTTTTGCCGGCTTAAAACACCGCACTTTGCCTACGAATTTCTGCAACAGATCCTTTCTTGCCACGGCTATGGTAACACCCATCTGCCCATCCTGTAGTTGGTCCGCGCGCCAGGTAAGCTCGATTTGCTCCGGAGGCAGCGGCAGGCGAGTCTCAGCCTGCAGTTGGATAATCGATTCAATTTCTTTGTCTCCCACGTCAGGCACAGTAGTACGGTGAAAAATTGTTCCCGCCGTGTTAAAGCCGGCAACAACTATCCTGTCACTGTCGGTTTCTTCGAGAGCGGTCGGCTCGACGGACAAACCGCACTCGGCGGCAAACTCTCTCCAGTCCGTATCTGCGTCTGCGATGCTCCGGGTCCAGAGAATCTCGAAAGATCCATCCTGTTTCCGGAGTTCCACGCCCTTGAATTCGTTATCATCATTTACGATGGCTACTACGGACTGCCATATTTCCATATTTGTCTGGTTATCATTCATATCGTTCAATTTTCACTCCAAAGGCAATCGAGAACCTCGGTAATCATCAATTATCAGTTATTAGTTTCCTGGTACGAGAAAAGTATCCGGCAGGGCGTCGAACTCCTGTCAACAACCGCTTCGGTATGCAGTGTCGTCCCGCTCACTCCGTTTCTATCTGCCGTCGCAAAACAGCGAATCGTAAATATGTCCGAACTCGTCGTAATATAATCCTCGATTTGACTAAAAATATCGCTACTCAATATGCCCTGCTCGGTCAGTTCGGAAACATCTTCAATTCCTTCAGCCAGTGTATTTCTATAAGACAGTATTGCCTGGGCGGTACGTTCGGCTTCATCCCCTCCGCCAAGTAAAGCTGCCAGAACTATATCCGAGACCGTATTAATATTTACTTTTGACGATGTTTGACTCGTGACGGAAGTCTGTCCGGTATTTCCGGAAGTTTGTTGCGTGTTTCCAGATGTTTGTTGCGTATTTCCGGAAGTTTGTTGTGTGTTTCCGGATGTTCTTCCCTGATTTCCGGAAGTTTGTGCCTGCCCTCCTGATGATTGTTGCTCAGTCCCGGAAGTTTGCTGCTGAGTCCCGGATGATTGTGTTTGTTCTCCGGATGTCTCTCCGGCACTACTTGCACTACTGCCAGACGGATAGCAAGTCAGGTACGCAGCCCAACCAACATCCAGCACGTTATCGCCGTCATCCGCCGGCGGACTTTCCTGCCCATCCCGTTCGTTATAGTCCAGATGCCCGTTGAGATTTGTATCTTCACCATAGAAAAGCTCCTCTGAAACATCCTTGACCAGGAGCAGTTCGCGGAGAGTCCTGAAAGGGCCGTTCCGGGCCCTGTATCCGTATGTCAAACCCTCATAATAACCGCTTTCAACTCCCAATCCGCTCGGCATATCATCGCTGTCACGCCAGTCGATTATTGCATCGGCAATTTCTTCGACCATGTCCGGCAATCCCAAAAGCTGCTCTTTCGTAGCGGTGTTTATATTCAATTTACTCAACTCATCAATGACCCGAACGGTGAACCGGCACTGATCCAGCATGACATCATTGAAGTCTTCCGCATTATCACTCCACAGGTCCAGCAAACTGTCGTTTTCTGTTTCGTCCTCATTGAGGACCGCAATTGCCTTTTCTATCCCTGCACGGCAAGCCCACTTGCATCGAACCGTTTCCATTCTGGCAAGGCAGACTTTCATATCGAGCCGGCTTTTGCGACTCAGTATTGCAGTCATGACCATTAGCACCACGACCGTCCAAAGAACTGCTATAATAACAAGGCCTTTGTTTTTACGGCGGATGCCCGCTGTCTTCGCCAAATTCTTATCGTTCGTTATTTTTGTTATCGTTTTCATTTGTTAGCCCCGATACTCGTGCCGGAGCCGTCCATTTTAGTTTTATTCGCTGCTTTCCAAGCCGCCTGCGCCTGCGGTCGTCTCACCGCCTTCCAGAATACTGACATCTCCTGCTTCCGACCGGGCCAGGTTCACAATAATCGATTCTGTAGGCGGATTGCTTCGATCCGGCTGTTTGGCTGCAATAGAAATTGAAACCAGGTCAGGCAGGGCCTGCATTTCCTCCGGCCATTCCTGCGACCACTCTTCACCGTCAAAATACTGCACTTCGAAAGCAGCAATATCCTCGGCAATTATCGTCAGGATTCCTCCCGGTTCAAGCTCTTCATGGGGATTCGGCCACAACCGCCTCATCAGTGACGAAGTTTCGCCTTCCTGCATGAGGTAGTATTCCACTTCATACAAATCACCTTCCGGCTGGTCGATTCTGGCCTTGGTCCTGCCGGTGGTATAAAATATCAGGTAGCTCGTATAATTATCCTGCTCAAGTGGTTCAACTGTCCCGATAAATTTAGTGTTTTCAATGTTACCGTCATTGTAAAGATTCTGAAGGTCCCGCGATATCATATTAGCGGCAAATCTGACCTCCGCCGCAGCGTTAATGTTGCTGTCAACCATCTCGGCACTGGCCATAATCGCCCTGAGCGCACCTACGGAGACCATCGCAATAAAAACGCCTATTGTCGATGCCACCAAAACTTCAACTAACGTAAATCCGGTTCTTTTCGAAATCATTTCTTCTAATCACTCTTGCCCGGTTTCGGTGCTACTTTCTTCCGACATTGTCTCTCCGTTGAGCATAGTATCGACGGAAATACTGTAGGGCCGGTTTCTATCAACCCAGCTTACCGTTAACGTCACCATGTACAAACTGTCAATCTCCTGGTATTCGGTAGCAATTTTCCAATTATATGTGTAACCGGAATCTTCATATTCTCCATCCATTTGTCCCATCTCGACGATTGAATCGATGCCGATATAGTCGATCAGACTAAACTGCTTATCTACCAGCGAGGCGGCCATTTCATATCGCCTGTTAAGATGCGTTCCTGTCAGCGCCTGGGTACCGATTGCTCCGACGACCATGACGGCCCCGCAGAGGATAATGCTCGACGCGATCACCTCGACCAGAGTAAAACCTTTTGTTTTGGTCTTCGCCAACATAATCATTCTGCGTCCAAATCAATAGTACCGACTTTTACGTTTTCAGCCGTCCCGAAATGCATTTTCACTCTACCGGTGGCGGGGCTGATGCTGATCGAGTAATGCGTTTTCCCGTCACCGATTTGAACAACCGACGATTGCGCAGTGCCGTTCGGTGAAAAGGTAATCGTCTTTTGCTCCTCACTTACCGATTGTGTCTCCATGCCATTCGGCACGATCTCAACAAGCTCGAATACAACGTCGCCTTGAAACTGCACGGGCTTACAATAAAAATTCTTCACTATTTCCTGCTGTGCCTGCCCGCTTTCTTCGTCCCACAATACGGTCGTCAGGTAAAATTCTTTATTGGCCAGATCCAATTCCATCTTGTACTGGCTTTGTTTCTCCACGGCTATCAACCTCGCATATTTAGCGGTAAGAAAAAAATCCTGCGCTGCCTTTTCCACCTGCATCTTCCTGAAGGTTCCTACATACAGACCGGCACCGGCACCGGTTATCAGTCCGATGATAACTACTACCATCAGCACCTCGGAGATGGTAAAGCCCTTTCGCCTTGTTTTGCAGTTCACTTTCACGTTATGCGATCTCAAATTCGGCAACTGATAACAACATTACTCGTTGATGATATCCGCGTCGTCGCCCTCGCCGCCGTCCATGGCGTCCGCTCCCAGGCTTACCAAATCAAAACTGCCCGGGTTGTACTCGCCTTCCGCAAAATAAAAATATGGATTTTCCCACAGGTCAAGCAGGTCGCTGCGCTTCAGATAAGGCCCGTGCCACTTACCTTCTTCCATGTCCGAAGGTGGCAAAACCAACACTTCAAGCCCTTCGGAGTCGTCCGGATATCTGCCGCAGTCAATGTAAAAGCGGGCAAGCGAATTTTCGATAATTGCCATCTTCGCCCTGGATAAGTCCGCTCTGGTCTTGCCGATACCCGAGAACATCCTCGGCACGACAAACGCTGCAAGCATCGTTATAATTAAGACAACGACAAGCATCTCTACAAGTGTAAATGCCTTTCTTTTCCTGTTCTTCCGCTCCATTTTGCTACCTCTCAATAAACGATTTTGCGAATAGTACATTATGATTCATGCCGCGAATGAGCGTTAAAACATTCCACCGCCGAGTTCCATGGCAATTATCGGCAGCAGAGTCGCTGCAATGATGAAACCAATCACCAGCGCCAGCAGCAATATTAAAATCGCGGGGAAAATCGACATAAATTTGTTGATGGCGGAGTCCGCTTCAGAGTCGAATGTATCGGCGGCATTCAACAATAATTCATCGAGTTTCCCAGTCTGCTCGCCCACCGCAACAATCTGTACCAGCAGTGGCGGGAAATAACCTGACTCTTCCAAAGGGTCGGCCAGCGGCTCGCCCCGTTTGACTTTTTCCGCTACTGTGTCAATTTCCCTGCCCAACAATTCATTACCAAGTGTATCACGAACTACCCCCAGGGCCTCCAATATCGTGACGCCTCCCTTTGTCAGCGCCCCGAGGGTACGTGCAAATCGACCCACCGCTATCGTCCGTAAAACCGAACCTAAAATCGGTATTCGAAGCTTAAACGTATCGCACTGGAGGCGACCCGTGGTTCCCGTCCATTTTACAAGGCGATAAAATCCCACGACTATAGCAGCGAGGACTATCCACCCTGGGATACTCGAAAACAAACCTTTAATAAATCCGCTGATACTCATTAAAATCCTTGTCGGCAACGGCAGGAGTGTCAGGTCGGTACCCAAAGTGCCTATTACCTCCGGCAATATCCAGGTTATGATGACGGTTACCGAGACAAGACCGAGACACAGAACGAAAATAGGATAGGCGGAGGCATTTTTCATATTTGTTTTGATCTTCTCTTCCCTGGTCAGCATGTCTGCCAACTGAACCGAAGTCTCATCAAGTATTCCACCTGTTTCACCTACTCGTATCATCGACAGATATAAGGGGCTAAACACTTTCTCATGTTTGGCCATAGCCTCCGAAAGAGACTGCCCGGAACTGACTGCATCTACGAGATCGCCCAGCAATTCTTTTGTTGCTATCTTGTGCTGCTGTTTACGAAGAAGCTCAAGTCCGCTAAGCAGCGGAAGTCCCGCTCGCAAAGCCGTACTGAGCTGGGTCGTCATAGCCAAAACGTCTTTGCTTGAGACCCTTCGTGAGCCGAATTTCAAAAACTGCCCCACATCCGAAGATGCCGCCTTGGCCTGGCTGTCGCCGGGACTGTGCGACCGAATATCTTTGGTCAATTCTGTTACGAAATGGCCTTTTTCAGTCAGAGCTACAACTGCACTTCTGCGGTCAACTGCCTCTAACGTTCCCGTAGTGTGTTCGCCGCTCTGATTTACAGCTTTATATGAAAACCAGTTCACTTTAGGTATCTCACCTTTCGTATTTTATATCTCTTCCGAGATGACGTTTCACTTTTTAGTCTCTAATCTTCCTCGCCGATACTCTTGGCAACTCTGAAGATTTCCTCAGGAGTAGTAACACCTTCTAATACCTTGGTGAGACCATCGTTCACCATACTGATGTGGTCTGGGGGAGCCGCCTTGATAATCTGTTCGGTCGACGGTTTTGTCGCAATCAGCTCACGGAGCGTTCCCGTGATCCTGAGCAGCTCATATATCCCGATCCGCCCGCTCATGCCGGTTTGTCCGCATTCGTTACATCCGACCCCGTGATAGAACTTCGTATCAGGCTGAATCTTCATCGAGCCATTCAGGCTTTTGATTAGATGTTCGTCCGGCTTGTACGATTCCTTGCAGTTGGGGCAAATCGTACGGATAAGCCTCTGTGCCATAACCGCCTCAAGAGAACTGGCCAAAAGGAACGGCTCTACGCCCATGTCGATTAATCTCGTCACGGCCCCGGGAGCATCGTTCGTATGAAGTGTCGAAAAGACAAGGTGGCCTGTAAGGGCGGCGCGAATTGCTATATTAGCAGTCTCACGGTCTCGAATCTCACCCACCATGACGATATCCGGATCGTGGCGAAGAATATGCCGCAGGCCCGTAGCGAAAGTAAGACCTCTTTTCGGATTAACAGGCATCTGGTTAATGCCTTCGAGTTGATACTCGACAGGGTCTTCTATAGTTATCATTTTCACGGCAGGGGAGTATATTTTGTTGAGCGAAGCATAAAGCGTCGTTGTCTTGCCGCAGCCGGTCGGCCCCGTAACGAGCACAATACCATGTGTCCGGTGCAGACATTGATTGAAACCTTCCAGGCACTGATCGTTCATTCCCAAATCGTGAAGTTTCATCATGGACGTCGAACGGTCCAAAATTCTAAGCTCAATGGACTCGCCGAATACGGTTGGAACGGTCGAAACAC